>ERZ791579.404-NODE-404-length-32634-cov-12.159796_pt1 | contig 32634 bp, 37 predicted proteins | sample MGYA00509968_ERZ791579 | MGnify/ENA primary metagenome ERZ791579 (study PRJEB30046, sample SAMN00791924) | human gut metagenome | study: EMG produced TPA metagenomics assembly of the A metagenome-wide association study of gut microbiota in type 2... | reverse complement strand
AGCGTTTCGGCATACAGTTCTTAATCAAGGGGATTTACACCTATAACGGGATGCTTTACGTGCATACGCAGACGAAGAACAGTTCCAACGTGCCTTTCGATACGGACTTCATCAAGTTTAAGATTGTCGATAAGAAAGTGCCCAAACGCACGGCTATTCAGGAAACGGTACTGGATGCGGTACGCAGCTACAACGAGGTGATAGAGATTGCCGGGAAAAGCACAGTCCGGACGGTGTACGCTCTGCCGAAGTTCACCATCCCGGATGACAAGTTACTGCTGGTGGAGCTTTACGAGAAGAACGGCGGTCGGCATCAGACCATACGGGTGGAGAATGCCGACATCGTGAACGCCGAAGTGATAAACGAACTGAAAATAAAGTAGGGAATGAAGAAACACATCTTTATAATGACACTCTTTGCGCTGTGCCTGAATTTGAACCAGGCACACGCACAAAGATACCTTCCGGGCATGAAAGCCTTGCAGGTAACAGCGGGCATGGCGGACGGGGTACATTGGAACTCCGACACGGATTTTGCCTGCCATTTCGGGGCGGCATACAGTGTTTATACCAAGAACGCCAACCGCTGGGTGATTGGCGGGGAATACCTGCATAAGAAGTATGACTACAAGGATATGCGCATTCCGGTAGAACAGTTCACGGCGGAGGGCGGCTATTACCTGAAATTCCTTTCGGACAGGCGAAAGACCTTTTTCCTCTCGCTGGGGCTGTCGGCTCTTGCCGGGTATGAAACCAGCAACCGGGGCGACAAGCTGCTGCCGGACGGGGCTACGCTGCTGGACAAGGACTGTTTCATCTACGGCGGTGCGCTCACGCTGGAACTAGAAACCTACCTGACAGACCGGGTGGTGCTACTCATCAATGCGAGGGAACGTATGCTGTTCGGCTCGGACATCGGCAAGTTCCACACGCAGGTAGGCATGGGACTGAAATTCATTATCAACTGACCGCTATATAATAATGTATATGAAGAATGTAATGTATAAAATCATCGTGGGCTGCTACATCGTGGCCGCCCTCGTGCTTGTAACCGCCTGTAATGACAGCTTGGACATTCAGCAGGCTTACCCGTTCACGGTGGAAACGCTGCCCGTACCCAAGAAACTGAAAGTGGGCGAAACAGCCGAAATACGCTGCCAACTGGTGCGTGGCGGCGACTACCAGCCTACGACCTACCAGATACGCTATTTCCAGCCTGACGGCAAAGGAAAGCTGGAAATGGATAACGGTACGGTGTTCCTGCCCAATGACCTATACCCGCTGGAGAAAGAAACGTTCCGGCTCTACTATACATCGGCATCGACCGACCAGCAGACGATTGACATCTATATTATCGACAGTTTCGGGCAGATGCAGCAGGTTTCGTTCTCGTTTAATAATGATAATGACGGGGAATAAATTTGTATTAACGCCTTAATAAATAGGTCGTTCTATTTTGACATCTTTCCATATTTTTGTAATATTGCAAAAATTATACGAATATGGGTAGAGCTAAGAATATAATGATTGAAAATGAAGAAAAGAGACGTATGGATGAAGAGTATCAGTCTTTTTTCAAAGAGCTGTTGGCACGGGAGGAAATTATAGACCCGTTAAAAGGTATTGCCAAGCAACTAACAGTTAAAGGATATGCTTCTTTAAGTGAGGCTCAAAAAAGAATTGTAGAAAAATTTATTGAAGGCTATAAACAGAAACATATTTGCGATAGGTGCGAAAATGGGAATGTATCTTCGTTACAAGATTATCTATATGTTGCGGACAATGGATATTGCCCAATGTGTGAATATGATGAACAACAATTCATGAAAGATTAAAGTTATTCCTAAACACCTCTCAGAGTAATCTCAGAGAGGTGTCTTTTTTAGATAACACTCGCAAGGTATATTTGTTACTTTATTTCGGTACTTATAAAAGAAAGTATCGGTGTCAATCGTTTATTATTTAGCCACTGTACGGAAGTTATCAGCACATTATTTTATTATAATTAGTATAACTAACTATTATTTAGCAAAATATGAAATTAAATATTTTCTATTCTTGGCAATCAGATTTACCCAATAAAACGAATAGGCAGTTTATAAAAAATTGTCTTGATGCAGCTATGAATGATATTCATGCAAATAATAAAATTATATCTGATTGGAGTATTGAAAGTGACAGCCGAGGTGAAATTGGAACTCCTGAATTGGCAAGTAGAATATTTGCTAAAATAGACCAATGTGATATTTTTGTTGCTGATATATCTATTATAAATTCTAATATTGATTTTAGAAAGACGAGTAATCCCAATGTTTTAATTGAATTAGGATATGCCAGTTCTAAATTAGGGTGGGATAGGATTTTATGCATTCACAATTTAATGTACGGAAAGATTGAAGATTTACCATTTGATATTAGGCATAGAAAACCTATTGCATATACTCCTGAAAATAAAACATTAACAAAAAATCTTATTCACCAAATACAAGAAATTATAGACAATAGAATTAGTAGTAAAAAATATTATACCTCAATAAAACGAGAAATAGACAATGCTTTGCAAGCTATTCTTATTGATACAAGCAAATTGTTATTTTTGGGAGAACGCCCAAAATGTTATGATTATAATTTAATACTTCATATGACCCATGATGAATTATTAAAAGAGCTCTTTGAAAAAAATCTATTAGGATTTCAATTATTCAAAGATAATGATAAGAATTTACAAGACTTTGTTTCTCTGTACAATAATCAAGTATATCTTAATTTTTTAGGCGAAAAAGAAAAATATTCATTAGCTAAAATAATATTGCAATTCAAAGATTTTATCAGTATAATAAACGACCATAACATCTATGATAAAAAAGAAACAATAACCAATTATGATATTATTAGTGCAAATCAAATAAATGAAAACAATCCGCAGAATAGCTATATCTTGCTCAAAAAAATTGATAAACAAAAGGGAGTTGTTATGGATAGTGGAATATTTTATAAAGAGCAAGTACCGAACTTATTATACCTTTATCGAATAAAATCAGATGCAATAGAGATTGTGGTTGAAAAAATATTGGATTTAGCATTGGAAATAAACGAATGGATTAGAATTTCAGGAAACTATTTTATTTTTAATGATAGATTATTGTCTGAAACAAAGTAGGTAATATGGGTTGGTTTCTTTGGCTACTTTATTTTCCGGTACTCATGAAAGAAAGTAGCGGCGGCATTTCTGCCGCCTTTGTATTAACTGATTTTAAGGCTCTTTATGGGTACATTTTTCTCTAACCACACCTTTGCCTGTTCAAAGTTGTATTCACCCGTTATGACCGCCGTATGGTCGTTTATGGCTACAAACCTGACACTTTCATAGCTGTTTATCCAACCTTGCAAAGAAGAAACGCCCCAAGTGGAAACATCTTCAAAAACGCTGCGGTCTATCTGGCTGATAGGCTCACCGAAAACTACTGTCATCGTCTGAAAGTCCGGTTCGTCTGCCAACAGTCGCAAATGGTGCAGCGTGCCGAACTCGTCCGTCTTGCGTCCCCATGCCCAATCTTCCGTGTACAAATCATCGCCCCACTGCTGCGGCTTATCGAAATGCACTTTCACGTTTACAGAATACTTGTTTTCCTCGATGTCCTCAATAACGCCCGTTACCATCATGCCCGTAAAAATACACTCGCAACGTCTGCCGATTAGGTTCTTGTTTACTTCTGTCGTTTTCATACCCTTAAAATTTATCTGTTATTACCCTGTTCTTTCTTTTCTATCCATTTATCCCGCCTGTGGCAGCACTCTGCCAGCGTTTTAGCCACTGTGGAAAACAGTTCCCCGTCCGTGTGGCGGTAGTCGTACTGGTAAAATATCCGTCCCTTGAATGCGACCGGACGGTATTTTACAAACTTTTCCTCTCCCGGTGCTTGGGTGATGCTCACCCCGTTTCTGTTCAATGATTGCATGATATTCTGTTTTTATTCGTTATATACTCAATAGGGAAAGCAACAGCAGGAAAAGCAGAGCCACGCACAACGCATAAAACGCCGACAGGCAGACCCGGAGCAGGAAACAGGCGGCACGAAATACAAGATATGCCGTTACCGCCGTGATTGCTCCGGCTGTGCAGGCGAGCCGCCACACAAGGCAGAACAATAACACCCGCAGGATGATTTTATAAATGCTTTTCCGTTTCATCGTTTCTCTGTTTATTCGGGCAGGGCTTTTAACCCCGCCCGAATGGTCGTTTAAGCCGCCCGGAATACAAACCCGTCATCAAACCAGTAGTCGCACATGAACAAATCACGGGCAAACTGTTTGTAGTCGAAATAGGTTTTTGCGAACTCCGGCAGGTCGTAACATTCTTCTACGATTTGGTAGGCGAAATCTTCTTCATCGTCATATTGTCCCTGATATTCGTCCTGAAAGTCCCGTACAAGGTCGTCCGCATCTTCCTCGCTCAAATCATGGCTTTTGTAGTTGCACCACACGAAAAAGGCTTCCTGTTCGGTGTCGCCCAACTTTTCCACCGCATCCCGCAAGGTGAAGAAGTTCTCGGAAATCCAGCTTTCGCCGATTAGGTTTTCCGGTACGTTCTCCCAGTCCTGAAACATATACTCCGCATCTTCCTCGTCCTTGTGAAGCTCCCGGCAGGCTTCGTAAAAATCTTCCTTGTCCGAATAGTCCGACAGGTCAAGCCATGCCCCGAACAATGAACCGTTGTTGTACTTGCCATAAGTGCCTACATAAACTCTTGCTTCCGATAATGTTGCTGCTTCCATATCCTGTAATTTTTAAGTTTTTAATTTTATGCGGATTTGAGAGGTGAGGGAGTTGAAGTTTCACTGAATTTTTTTCCTGTTTCCCGTAAATCCGACTTTTTTTTTATGCGTCTTCCGGTCGGGTCCGTCGTTTTCGTTTCACATAGGCTTAAAAGGGCAGTGTTTAGAGTTTGCAGGGTTTTGTGGAAAAAATACCTCGCAACGAATGTCGCAGGGAAGATTTTTTCGCCAAACCTGAAAAGGCTTGACCTTGCAAACCCGTGAAGAACACGTAACTACCTTTGCCTATTGAAATGATAAAAACGACCTCCCGGCTGGAGGACTGCTTAATGAGGAAGATTTACAGGCTGGGAAACAGGGGAAAAGTTCTTGTTCCCCCATTCAGTCCATTAGGGAATTGCCTATGCGGGCGAGAAAAACAAGTGTGTCGGGAGTTCACCTTCCGATACTCTTGTGCGGGTTTCCAAAGGCTCTTTTCACGAAAAACAGTCTGCGATGCCATGCACCGCTGGCGTTTCGGGGAATGTGGCTTTGGAAAAGGATATAAAAAATACGGGTAGTATGTGGACTACCCGCAAGATGAAAAAAATATATTATTGGATATAGATAGTTATAGCACTTCTTATTTTCAAAATCGTTACCTATTTGTTTTCTGAACGATCATAGGTAGCAAAACCAATCGGACGGCGTTCTCTCTGCTGCTGCGACTGGCTCAGAAGTTGTGTAAGGGCTTGATACAATTCGTTGAACTGGGCATCGGTACTTACTTCCAGTTCCTCAATGCGTTTTAGCAGTTCTTCATAACCAATTACCATCTGGCGCATAAGGACGAAAGCCCGCATGATGGAAATGTTTACCTCTATGGCTACCTTGGAACGGAGAACCGAAGAAAGCATGGCTACGCCCTGTTCGGTGAAAGCCATTGGCGGAGTAGGCGTATGACGAATGTTGTCTGGGAACTTATCACAATTTGTGATAAGTTCCGACCACTCGTCTTTGCTCAACACAAACATGAAATCACTGGGAAAGCGGTCTATGTTACATTTGACCGCCTGCTTCAAAGCTCGTGTTTCCACCTGGTAGAGTTCCGCTAAATGCAAGTCAAGCATCACACGGAGCCTCTGACTTCAAAAATCTTGTTTTGGATAATCTGCAAGTCCATAATCATATTTTTTTAAGTTGGTATTTATATTGCTGGTATTTTTCTGTTATTTAGTTTGTTAGCTAAAATATCCATATCCTCGCTAAGTTTGGTGTCTATGATTTTCGCATATATCTGGGTCGTCCTTATATTAGTGTGCCCTAACATCTTAGAAACGCTTTCAATAGGTACGCCATAACTTATACTAAGGGTTGCAAAACTGTGCCGGGCAACGTGATAGGTGATTTTCTTGTTTATGCCGCACACCGTTGCGATTTCTTTCAAGTAATCGTTCATCTTTTGGTTGCTGATTATCGGGAGAATTTTGCCGTCAGGCAATTTTCCGTCATATTTCTGCAAGATGGCTTTTGGAATATCCAATAGACGGATATTGGACGTTACGTTTGTCTTGTGCCTTTTCTTGATTATCCACAGGTTGCCGTCAAAGGAAACCTTTATGTTCTCTGCCCGTAACTCGCACACATCCACATACGACAAGCCAGTATAACAGCTAAAAATGAACATATCACGCACCTGCTCCAGCCGCTTGCTAGCAAAGGTTTTCTGATAGATGCGGTCTAATTCTGCCTGTTCAAGAAAATCTCTTTCTACATACTCAAATTTCAGTTTATATGCCCCGAATGGATTAAAAGTAATCAGTCCCAAGTTGTGGGCAAACAGAACAACAGTCCTAAACCGCTGTATAAACTTCATGGCTGTATTGTGGGTACACGGATAATTTTCTCGGATAAACAGGTAAAAACCCTCAATGAACACTACATTTATTTCCCGAAAGGTAATGTCTTCCAAATTATATTTATTGTGTATATATTCTGCAAGACGATTTTTAGTGAGTTCATAACGGGTATATGTTTTTTGCGTGGCTGTTTTCCCAACTTTCAGCGCATATTGTTCGTTATGCTGTGCGAACACTTGCAGGAGGGTCTTAGCCTTTTCCTCCTTGCCTAAAAAAATGTTGCGTACTTTCTCTGCTGTTACATAGCCATCCCGTTCTAAAATGGTTTGATAGTGTCTGTGTAAGGTCGCCTTGATGCTATCCAGCATTTCATTCATGCGGGTAAATTCTGACCCTCTGCCAGTTACTTTTCCTGTTTGTGCAGACCAGTTCTTAGGATTAACTTCAAGTTTGGTGTTGAATTGGACTAATTTTCCGTCAATGGTAATACGTGCCATAATAGGCATATTACCATTCTTTTTTACTTTGTCTCGTTTCAGGAAGAACAATACTCGAAATGTTGATTTCATACCTCATTGTTTTAAGTTACAAAACTACTTTTATTAACTCATAATGAGATAAATGCAGGGTCGCCAATTCCCGACAACATTTCGCCATTTTCAGTCAAATCGTACCCCTTTTTTGAAGATTTTGTCAGGGGTACGAATAAGCCACTATTTTTTGTCTGTCAGTGACCTTTTCGTGGCGGTTAGGGTAGCCAAAAGGTAATAAAAAAAGTCCCACAAAATATTGATTTTGTAGGACTTGTCTTTTTATTGTCGCCTTTTGGCTTTTCTTCTGGTGATCCGCTTGGGGCTCGAACCCAAGACCCCAACATTAAAAGTGTTGTGCTCTACCTGCTGAGCTAGCGAATCAATCCTTATTGCATTCGTTGTTTTCTCGATTGCGGTGCAAAGATAGATTCTTTTGTTGAAATGACCAAATATTTTTCAGAAAAAGTGAAAAAATAATATGATTTCTTTGATTAATTGCGTCCGTCCATGCCCCACATCATTTTTTCGCGCAATGTATTGAAGAATGAATGGTGGCATCGTTTTACTATGCGTACATAGTAGTCGGCACGTTTAATTGTCAGTCTCGTTCCTTCCCTGCAGGTTTCGCTGCGCCCGTCTACCGCAATCAGGAAATTGTGACTCCGGCTTTCTACATCAAGCGTTATTTCCCAGTCATCCCTTATGACGATCGGGCGTACGTTAAGACTGTGAGGGGCGACTGCGGTCAAGCTGATTGTACCGCTTTGAGGAACCAGAATAGGGCCGCCTACACTGAGCGAATATCCTGTGGAACCGGTGGGAGTAGATATAACCAGTCCGTCTGCCTGATACACATTTAATGGTTCTCCGTTGATGTAAGCATGAATGGTAATCATTGACGAGGTGTCCCGTTTCAGTACGGCTATTTCGTTAAGACCATATGGATATCCTTTGAGTACATGCCCATTGCATGTAAGCTTCAAGACTCTTCGTGGTTCTGCCAGATAGTTGCCTTGGTAAATTTCGTCGAAGGCATCTTCCATCTGGTCGGGCAGGACGTCGGCCAGGAATCCCAGTCTGCCGGTATTGATTCCTAATATCGGAATTTCTTTTTTCCCGACCCGACTGGCCGCTTTCAGAAATGTTCCGTCTCCTCCTATGCTGAGAACCATGTCGGCTGAGAAATTATTTCCTTCAAAGACTTCCAGACCGCTCAGATCTGCCTTAGTATGGTTCCGGAGAAAATCATAAAACTCATTGCTGATACAGATCTGTGCTTTTCTGCGACGCAAGATTTCCAATAAATGGGTGACGTGGGCGGACTTATGCTCTTGATACGTGTTGCCAAATAAAGCGAATCTGAGAGTCTGTTGCATATTCTGTAGTTTTTTATCAATCTTTTTAGGTTTTGCAGTAGCGGTTTTCTAATAAAACCTGCTAACTTTGCACATTGCAGATGCAAAGATATAAAATTATAGTGCAATATGACTAAATTAAGTGTTAATATCAATAAGGTAGCGACCTTGCGTAATGCGCGCGGAGGGAATAATCCGGATGTAGAAAAAGTAGCTTTGGATTGCGAACGTTTCGGAGCCGAAGGTATTACGGTTCATCCGCGTCCGGATGAGCGGCATATCCGATATGCGGATGTGTATGCTTTACGTCCCTTATTGAAGACCGAATTTAACATTGAAGGCTATCCTTCCAAAGAGTTTATTGATTTGGTTCTGAAAGTAAAACCTCATCAGGTGACATTGGTACCGGATGCTCCGGATCAGATCACTTCTAATGCCGGATGGGACACGAAGACCAATCAGAGTTTTCTAGCCGATCTGATGGAAACATTCGGTAATGCGGGCATCCGTACTTCTATATTTGTCGGAACTGATGCCGAAATGATTGAATATGCTGCCAAGGCCGGAGCAGACCGGGTTGAACTCTATACAGAACCTTATGCTTCCTTGTACCTGGAGTCTCCGGAAGCTGCTGTTGCTCCTTTTGTGGAGGCGGCTAAGATAACCCGCAGTCTGGGGATGGGATTGAATGCCGGTCATGACCTGAGTCTGGTTAATCTGAAATATTTTCACGAAAGCATTCCCTGGCTTGATGAAGTATCTATCGGGCATGCTTTGATTTGTGACGCACTTTATCTGGGATTGGAAAAAACAATAAAGGAATATAAAACTTGTCTTCACTAATTATGATTACAATGACGTTGCTGGCGGTTGCACAAGTTGTTGCCGACACATTGACCGGAAGCAATCCGGTCCTGACTCCGGTTACTTCCGGAGAACCTGAGATGAATTTATGGGATATGGCCTGCAAAGGTGGATGGATTATGATTGTACTGGCTCTGATGTCAGTCATTGCATTTTACATCTTTTTTGAACGTGCGGTAACCATCCGCAAGGCAGGAAAAGAAGATCCGTTGTTCATGGACCGCATCCGCGATTATATTAAAAGCGGTGAAGTAAAATCGGCAATCAATTATTGCCGGATGATCAATACTCCTTCTGCGCGTATGATTGAAAAAGGAATCATGCGAATGAACCGTCCGGTTGCAGATGTGCAGGCTGCCATTGAAAATACGGGAAATATTGAAGTTGCAAAACTTGAGAACGGACTTTCCATTATTGCTACCATTTCCGGAGGTGCTCCCATGCTGGGATTTCTGGGAACTGTAACCGGTATGGTACAGGCATTCTGGAATATGGCGAATGCAGGAAATAATATTGATATTACTTTGCTTTCAAGCGGAATCTATGAAGCCATGATTACAACGGTAGGAGGACTGGTTGTCGGTATTGCTACCATGTTTGCATACAATCATCTGGTTTATCGTGTGGATAAGGTGGTTAGTCAGATGGAAGCACGCACCATTGCCTTTATGGATTTGCTGAATGAACCGAATGATAAATAAACGCGTATGGCACTGAAGAGAAGACAGAAAATATCACCCAGCTTCAGCATGTCGTCCATGACAGACCTCATCTTCCTGCTGCTGATATTTTTTATGATTACCTCTACGATGGTTTCGCCGAATGCCATTAAGGTGTTGTTGCCTCAGGGATCTGAACAGACTTCGGCAAAACCGATGGCACGGGTGATTATCGACAAGGATCTGAATTATTACGGGGCTTTCGGCAATGAGGACGAAATGCCGCTGATGATAGATGAAGTTCCCGCATTCTTGCAGGAATGTGCGCAGAAAGAACCCGAAATGTATGTGGCTCTGTATGCGGATGAATCTATCCCTTATCGTGAAATTGTTCGCATTCTGAATATTGCGAACGAGAATCATTTCAAGATGGTGCTGGCTACACGCCGCCCGGATAAGAAGTAATGAACATGAAACAGAATAAGATAACAGGAATCGTCGGTACTATTATACTGCATGTGGTAGTACTGCTTTTGCTTCTTCTGCTGAAACTGGTTGCTCCGGAACCGCAGGAAGAAGGTGGTGTGCCTGTTATGCTTGGAAATACGGAAACGGCACAGGGAACAGATGATCCTTATTCTTTGACAGAAGTCGATGTCCTGCCACAGCCGGAAACTTCTCTTCCTGAACCGGAAGTCGCTCCGGAGCCGGAAGTGAAACAACCGATGATTACGCAGGATGACGAGCCGTCTATTGTGGTGAAGAAAGAAAAGCCGAAGACGGAGAAAAAGAAAACGGAAACAAAGAAACCTGTAAAGGAAGAGAAGCCCAAACAGCCGGTGAAGCCTGTTGAACAGCCGAAGGAAAAAACTGAGGCTGAAAAACGTGCCGAAGCTGAGCGGGCAGCGGCACAGGCTGCTGCCAATAAGATTGCCGGAGCTTTTGGCAAAGGATCACAGATGGGCAGCAAAGGAAATGCCGGCTTGGGTACTGGAGTACAGGGCAGCCCGGACGGAAATGCTTCGGAAGGAAAGACCAGCGGAGTCGGAGGATACGGAACTTTCGACCTGAATGGACGTTCGTTAGGAGCGGGAGGACTTCCGGTTCCTGTATATAATGTTCAGGATGAAGGCCGCGTGGTTGTAACGATTGTGGTCAATCCTGCCGGACAGGTAATCAGTACAAGCATAAACAAGCGAACCAATACCGTCAATCCGACGTTGCGTAAGGCTGCAGAGGAAGCTGCACGAAAGGCACGTTTCAATAAGGTTGACGGAGTAAATAATCAAAGTGGAACAATAACGTATTACTTTAAACTGAAATAGCATGAAATCAATTTGTATCTTTTTGGCTGAAGGCTTCGAAGAAATGGAAGCCATGTTCCCGCTGGACATTCTGCGTCGTGGAGGTATGGACGTTAAACTGGTGTCTGTAACTGGCGAGAAAGCTGTACGCAGCTCTCATGGAGTAACCATCATGGCAGATGCGTTGTTTGAGGATGTAAGCGAAGAAGACGTGGAAATGATTGTATTGCCCGGAGGACTTCCCGGAGCAACCAATCTGGATGCTCATGCCGGACTGGATAAACTGATTTTGAGTTTTGCCAGTGCCGGAAAACCGCTGGCTGCTATTTGTGCGGCTCCGATGGTATACGGCAAACGTGGTTTGCTGAAAGGAAAGAAGGCAACCTGCTATCCTGGTTTCGACAAATACCTGGAAGGTGCTGAATATACCGGCAATATGGTTGAAGTGGTTGATAACTTCATTTTGGGTAAAGGACCGGGTGCCGCTCCTGCTTTTGGATTTGCTATTCTGGAGAAATATGCCGGTGCTGCCAAAGCTCAGGAAGTGAAGAACGGTATGCTGATTGCCTGATGAAGAAATATGTAATTGTCGTAGCAGGAGGAAAAGGCTTGCGCATGGGCGGAGACATTCCCAAGCAGTTCATTCCGCTGAAGGGAAAGCCGGTGCTGATGCGCACGCTTGAAGCCTTTTATGCTTACGACCCACAAATGGAATTAATTCTGGTACTTCCGGTAGACCAGCAGGCCTACTGGAAGTCTCTTTGTGAAAAGTATGCTTTCACTTTGCCGCATCGTATTGCCGACGGAGGTGAAACCCGTTTCCATTCTGTCCGCAACGGACTGGCCCTGGTCGGCGAGGACGGACTGGTCGGCGTGCATGATGGTGTACGTCCTTTTGTGTCTCCCGAAGTAATCGGGCATTGCTATGAGCAGGCTGTTTCTGCGCAGGCGGTTGTTCCGGTGATTGATGTAGTAGAGACGGTCCGTCGCATTGAAGAAAACGGCAGCACCACTACTGTTCCCCGTGATCGTTATAAGTTAGTGCAGACTCCTCAGGTTTTTACCGTTTCTTTGTTGAAACACGCCTATCACCAGGAGTATAAACCGGCCTTTACTGACGATGCATCGGTGGTGGAAGCCCTGGGCATACAGGTTACTTTGGTAAAAGGAAATCGGGAAAACATCAAGCTGACCACTCCTTTCGATTTATGTGTGGCTGAGGCTTTGTTGTAGACTTTTCCCGTTGCTCTATGTGTATCTTAATTTTTTTCAGCTGAGGAGTGTTTGATTTATCTACGCGCGACATCAAGTATCTGCAGGGAGTAGGCCCGCAGCGAGCGGATATCCTGTCGAAGGAACTGAATATTCGTTCCTTTAAGGATTTGCTGTATTATTTCCCTTATAAATATGTTGACCGTAGCCGTCTTTATTACATCCATGAGATAGACGGGAACATGCCTTATATCCAGCTTCGCGGTAAAGTTCTTAGTTTTGAAACAGTCGGGGAAGGACGTCAGAGACGTCTGGTCGGTCATTTCTCAGACGGAACTGGAGTCGTTGATCTGGTATGGTTTCAGGGACTGAAGTTTGTGATGGGCAAGTATAAGGCGAATGAAGAGTACATTGTCTTCGGTAAGCCTACCGTGTTTAACGGACGTATCAACATTGCTCATCCGGATATTGATCCGGCAGCCGAACTGACGCTTTCTGCTATGGGGCTTCAACCTTATTATAATACGACCGAACGGATGAAGCGGACCAATCTGACTTCGCATGCGCTGGAGAAGTTGATGAAAAATCTTTTCACGGCCTTGCAGCATGAATGTCTTGACGAAACGCTCAGCCCTTCTTTGATTGAAGCTCATCACCTGATGTCCTTGACGGATGCTCTTTATAATATTCATTTTCCCAGAAATCCGGATTTGTTGCGTAAGGCCCAGTACCGGTTGAAATTCGAGGAACTTTTCTATATCCAGCTGAATATTCTGCGCTATACGAAAGAACGACGGAACAAGTTTCGGGGGCTGGTGTTCGGCAGAGTGGGAGAGATCTTTAATACCTTTTATGCACAGAATCTGCCTTTCCAGCTGACCGGTGCGCAAAAACGGGTGATTCGTGAGATGCGCCGTGATATGGGAAGCGGCCGGCAGATGAACCGCCTTTTGCAGGGGGATGTAGGAAGTGGAAAGACCCTGGTGGCTTTGATGACCATGCTTATAGCCCTTGATAACGGCTTTCAGGCATGTATGATGGCACCCACCGAGATTCTTACAGTCCAGCATTACGAAACTATCAACCGTTTTCTGGAGGGGATGAATGTGCGGGTGGAACTTCTCACCGGAACAGTGAAAGGAAAGAAACGGGAAGCCATTCTGAGCGGACTGCTGACCGGCGACGTGCAAATCCTGATCGGAACACATGCCGTTATTGAAGATACGGTGAACTTCTCATCCCTGGGACTGGTGGTTATCGACGAGCAGCACCGCTTCGGGGTAGCACAGCGTGCCAAGCTGTGGGCCAAGAATACTTGTCCTCCTCATGTACTGGTCATGACGGCAACACCGATTCCCCGTACACTGGCGATGACGCTTTACGGCGATCTGGATGTGTCGGTCATTGATGAACTTCCGCCGGGACGGAAGCCGATCCAGACAGTCCATCAGTTCGACAACCGCCGGCCTTCGATGTATGCATTTCTCCGCAAGCAGATACAGGAAGGACGTCAGGTGTATATTGTCTATCCTCTGATTCAGGAGAGTGAAAAGATGGATATCAAAAACCTGGAGGACGGATATCTGCATATTTGCGAGGAATTTCCGGAATATAAGGTCAGCAAGGTACACGGCAAGATGAAACCAGCCGAAAAGGAAGAAGAGATGCAGCGCTTTCTTCGGAACGAAACGCAGATCATGGTGGCAACCACCGTTATTGAAGTCGGGGTGAATGTGCCGAATGCTTCCGTCATGGTCATTGAGAATGCCGAACGTTTCGGCCTTTCGCAGCTTCATCAGCTGCGCGGGCGTGTAGGCCGTGGTGCGGACCAGTCCTATTGCGTGCTGGTGACCGGATATAAACTGACGGAAGAAACCCGCAAGCGGATTGAAATCATGGTGCAGACGAATGATGGTTTCGAAATAGCTGAGGCCGACCTGAAATTACGTGGCCCGGGCGACCTGGAAGGTACGCAGCAAAGCGGAGTGGCTTTCGATCTGAAGATTGCAGACATTGCCCGCGACGGTCAGTTGTTGCAGTATGTACGTGAGATTGCGGAACGTTTGCTGGAAGAAGATCCCGAGGGAGTCCGCCCGGAGAATGCAATTGTGTGGCAGCAGCTGAAGGAATTGCGGAAGAAGAACGTAAACTGGTCGGTCATTTCCTAGGCGAAATCTGGACGGAAGGGCGGAAAGGGGCAAAATAAAAAGCGTGTTTCAGTGAAGAAACACGCTTTCTATTTTTTGTCTTACTTCTAATAGTCAGATTACTTCTTGATGCGGTTGTAGCGGCTCATGAACTTATCTACACGTCCGGCTGTATCCACCAATTTAGATTTACCAGTGTAGAACGGGTGAGAGCTGCTTGAAATTTCCAACTTCACACAAGGATAAGTTTCACCTTCGAATTCAACAGTGTCTTTAGTAGCACAAGTTGAACGTGACAGGAACATGTCACCGTTTGACATGTCTTTAAATACTACCGGACGGTAGTTTTCAGGATGAATGCCTTTTTTCATTTCAGTATATACTTTTTTATTGTTATTGTTTTTGACTATATTGTGGTAACACAAAAAAGTGTAATGGTCTATTTCGGGTTGCAAAGATAGGGCTTTTATTTGAAATGCGAAAAGAATCTTCTGCTTTTTTCTCTCTTTTCTGTATGAGGATATGGGAAACCGGGAAAGAACACTGTCTGAAGACGGGGCGGAGATCGTTTTGATTCTTGGCAAAAGGCCGGGAACGACATGGAACCGGCAAGCATGTCTTTACACAACAAGGTGTAGTGAGAAAGTTCTCCGGATATCTTGTCGTACAGGATGAATATGTCGTTCTGATTGAATCAAAGTAAAATTCCAATTTCAAATTGGTTTTTCACTGCGGAAACAGAAGAAAATAGGGAGATCTGTTTCTGCTTTCCGGATGAGAGCAGAAAGCTGTCAGGGATGCGTTTCCTTATTAAAAATACAAGAATAATGCGAAGTATGTTAAAAACGCTGAACTTTTTGGGCGTAAAATAACAGATTATCTAACATTTATTCTTACTTTTGCATGCGGAATTAATTCACTAACATTATAAATTTTACAACAATGGTTAATTACAAAGAATTAGGTCTGGTAAACACGAAAGATATGTTTGCTAGAGCAATCAAAGGTGGATACGCTATCCCGGCTTTCAACTTCAACAACATGGAACAGTTGCAGGCAATCGTTAAGGCTGCTGTTGAAACTAAGTCTCCGGTTATCTTGCAGGTATCTAAAGGTGCCCGTAACTATGCTAACCAGACTTTGTTGCGTTACATGGCTGAAGGTGCTGTAGAATATGCAAAGGAACTGGGCTGCGCACATCCTGAAATCGTTTTGCACCTGGACCACGGAGATTCTTTCGAATTGTGCAAGTCTTGCATCGACATGGGATTCTCTTCAGTAATGATCGACGGTTCTCACCTGCCTTACGAAGAAAACGTAGCTTTGACCAAGAAGGTTGTTGAATACGCTCATCAGTTCGACGTAACTGTGGAAGGTGAACTGGGTGTATTGGCCGGTGTTGAAGATGAAGTTTGCGCAGAACATCATACTTATACTAACCCTGAAGAAGTTATCGACTTCGCAACTCGTACTGGCTGCGACTCACTGGCTATCTCTATCGGTACTTCTCACGGTGCTTACAAGTTCAAACCCGAACAGTGCCACGTTGATCCGGCTACTGGCCGTCTGGTTCCTCCTCCTTTGGCATTCGAAGTTCTGGATGCTGTTATGGAAAAACTGCCGGGATTCCCTATCGTTCTGCACGGATCTTCTTCAGTTCCTCAGGAAGAAGTTGACACTATCAACAAGTTCGGTGGTAAGCTGGAAGCTGCTATCGGTATTCCTGAAGAAGAATTGCGTAAGGCTGCTAAGTCTGCAGTTTGCAAGATCAACATCGACTCAGACTCTCGTCTGGCTATGACTGCTGCAATCCGTCAGGTATTCGCTGAAAAACCGGCTGAATTCGACCCGCGTAAATATCTGGGTCCGGCTCGTGACAACATGGAAAAACTGTACAAGCACAAAATCATCAACGTATTGGGTTCAGACAACAAACTGGCTCAGTGCTAATTTTCTGCTGACGGAGTTTCCGTTATCATATTTATGGAGAAGCTGCCTCCCGTTGTGGGGCAGCTTTTTTTTATGGACGATCGGGCCGCAACGACCGCACGATTGGGCTTCAACGACCGCACGATCAGGCCGCAACGACCGCACGATTCGGGGCCATCGTCTGCATACTTTCAGAGCGGTCTCCGGATGCCTGTACGGCATGCTCCAGGCGTGCCCGGACCAATAAAAAAACGCTTCGGCGTTTATGTGTATACGCCGAAGCGTTTTATCATAAACGTCGAAACGTTTTTTAAAAAGCCGGAAGGCTGAATTTTCCGGCTTTTAAAGGTTTGCCTGACGGCTTATTTTTCTGCGAAGAATACAGACTGGCTGTTATGAGCGCGGGCTGTTGCAAGTCCCTGCATGTCCGGAGTAACGGTCATCGGGGTACCGTCCTGCTGTTTCAGCGTGATTGTTCCGTCTTCGTTCATGGTAATCAGTTCGTAGCTTTCTCCTTCGGCTACGGCACTCCATGTGCGGTTTTCTTCGTTGTATACCAGGTCAACAGCCTTACCTTCTTCTCCTTTCTTGGTAATGGTGTAGCCGTTTTCGTTGGTACGTACCAGGTATTCACCGTTTTCGCCCTTTACGGTTTTGATGGTTCCTACTTCGGCAACAGGATTGGAACCTGACCAGAATTCGATGGAGTTCAGTACCAGGATGTCTGCCAGATATGCAACTTCATATACGGGAACGATATGGAATGCCAGAAAGACGATTTCATTGACAAATTTATTTCCAATACCCTGGTTCCAGCTTTTCAGGTTATTCCATAGTCCGAATGAACCGATGCAGGAAGAAAACAGGAGGCTTCCGCTCAGTATTGCGCAGACAGCCATCATTTTTGTTTTTTTCATAAGCGTACAGTTTTGGGTTCTTCTAATTTAGTGATTATTTTGTCTGTCTTGATGACAAACTGTTACAAAGTTAGAACTTATTTTAGATGATGAAAGAAAAAGACGGGAAAAAAATGTATCTTTGTCGAGTTTTTTACAAGTATTAATAATAACATACAAATAAGAATAAGAAAAGATGAAAGATCAAAATCAGAAAAAGCTGAATGACTCCTGGGGGATGCGTTGGGGGGCTTTGGCTATTGTGGCCTTTACCATGATGGCTGCATATTATGTAAACGATGTGGCGGCTCCGCTGAAAACAATGCTTGAAAGTACGCTGGGATGGAACAGCAGTGAGTTCGGTTTGTTTACGGGCGCTTACAGCTTTTTGAACGTATTCCTGCTGATGCTGATCTGGGGCGGACTGATTCTTGACCGTTTCGGTATCCGGTTTACAGGTAAGCTGGCTACGATTCTGATGGTGGTGGGTACGGCTATCGAGTATTATGCCATGACACAGATGACGGATGCCACTCAGATTGTGATGGGATATAAATGGAATGTGCTGGTGGCTTCTGCCGGTTATTCTTTGTTCGGTGTGGGTGCCGAGGTAGCGGGTATTACGGTTACCAAGATTATTGCGAAGTGGTTCCAGGGCAAGGAGATGGCAACGGCAATGGGCGTGCAGGTTGCTTTGGCACGTGTCGGTTCTCAGGCTGCCTATGCTGTGGCGATTCCGGTTGCCCGTGCTTATGAGATCACGACTCCGATTCTGATCGGTCTTGTCTGTCTGGTAGGCGGACTGGTTGCTTTCTTCGCTTTCTCTGTGCTCGACAAGAAGCTTGACCGCCAGCTGGAAACAGCAGTTGATGCTTCACCTGAGGACAAATTCTCCTTTAAGGATGTGAAGCATATTGTCTGCAATCCGGGCTTCTGGCTGATTGCCGTGCTTTGCGTATTGTTCTATTCCTGTGTGTTCCCTTTCCAGAAGTTTGCTTCTGAACTGATGATCACCAAATATCAGATTGATGAAAACCTGGCAGGAACCATCGCCGGCCTTCCGGCATTGGGAGCCTTGTTCCTGACTCCGGTATTTGGCGGAATGGTGGACAAACGCGGTAAGGCAGCTTCCATTATGATGCTGGGTGCAGCCATGCTGATCGGCGTACACTGTGTCTACGCACTGCCTTTCATTACGGCTTCGTGGGTGGCTATCGTACTGATGATCGTACTGGGTATTGCGTTCTCATTGGTTCCTTCGGCTATGTGGCCTTCCGTTGCCAAGATTTTCCCGGTCAACCAGCTGGGTACAGCCTACGCCTTGATCTTCTTCATTCAGAATATCGGTCTTTGGGGAATTCCGACACTGATCGGTGCGGTACTCGACGGATTCTGTGTGGTCGGCACGACGGACAGCGGTGCAAAACTTTATGACTATACGCTTCCGATGTGTATCTTTACAGGTATTGCGATCCTCTCACTGATTGTTGCCTTTATGCTGAAGGCAGCTGACCGCAAATATGGTTACAAGCTGGAAGAGGCTAATATCCGCAAATAATAACCGGGTTGTAATCCGGTCATAAGAATGCCGCAGCATTCAGGAGTTTTCTCCGGATGCTGCGGCATTTTATCTGGAATGTCCTGTGACAGACGGGTGTCGCAGGAACAGGATTAATCTTTGTCGATCTTGACAACTCCTCCTGTATTCGGGTTGAAGATGACGCGGGTATTGATTTTCTTGTCAAACAGTCCGTCTACCAGTGTTTCTGTATATCCGAACTGGGTAACCGGCAGTTCTCCTTTGAAAACTTCCTTACCGTTGTAGCTGACAGTGACATTTCCCTTTCCGGGGATGTTGTAGAGAATGCCGTTGCCTTTCTTTTTCTTGCCTTCTTCCGTCGGAACCGGCAGGGGAGCGCTGTTGCTTACGCTGACATAGACGGGCTCACCCGCCAGATTATCGGTGGACAGAACCCCCAGCTGGCGTGAGAAGCGGGCTGCAATCTGGTCACGCAGATTTTCTTCCGGTGTCACCAGGAAACTGAAGACTTTGTCTTCCCGGTCGGATGTTCCGGTAAACATTTCCATCAACGCTTTTTCCTGTTTGTCCAGGTTGCTCATCATCAGTTTCATGGCTGCCCCGTCTTTAGGCATGTTGTCGGCCTGTCCGCGGGTAATCAGATTCTTGCTTTCCCGGATATTATAGATTTCCTTGGCCGTAAGTTCAGCCATCTTGGCGGTAGAACCGGCCATGAGGATCTCTTCCGTCATGTATTTCCGTGCATTTTCATGTGCGGCAGGTTTCTCCAGCTGATAGCCTTCATTTTCTTCTTTGGGAGCCGTGGTGTTGATGGCTTTGACGATACCGTTTTCGGTCAGTTCCACATTCGAAGCCACGTTCTTATCCTTTAGCTTCATGATGTAAGCTTTGGTGGAGTCGGGCACACCGATGGAACGGACATCAATCTGCTTGATTTCCCAATGAACGCTGGGCTGTGATGAAACATCGTTCAAGCGCAGATAACGGTTGGCATATTGGCAGAATTCTCCCGGTTGTTGAGTTACTTTGGTTGCAATGATATTCACCTGAAGAGCGGTTTTAGGCAGGAAATATACGATTCCTTCACCTTTTCCCGGCTTGTAAATGTCCTGGGCGGCAGCAAAAGTGGACGCCATGAGCCCCAGAGCGATGATTCCTTTTTTCATAGGCGTGCTATTTGGATGTGGTTAATTTTTTCCAGGCTTCCGGAAGTGCATTGACGATGTCTCCGGCAGTCATGCTGATTTCTCCCATACGCATGCAGGCAATGTCTCCCGCCAGTCCGTGTATATAAACACCCAGGCGGCAGGCTTCTTCCTGTGTATATCCTTGTGCCAGCAGGGAAAGAAGGATTCCTGTCAATACGTCTCCGCTGCCGCCCGTAGCCATACCCGGGTTTCCGGTAGGATTGAAGTAGCAGTTGCCTTCGGGAGTGATGACAGTGGTCCAAGCACCTTTCAGGATGATGTATACTTGCAGTTCCCCTGCCAGTTCCTTAGCTTTTGAAAGGCGTTCGAAGCTGTTGCTGCAGCGTCCGACCAGCCGTTCCAGTTCCTTTACGTGCGGAGTGAGGATGGAATGCTTGGGAAGCCGGTTCAGATAGCTCCGGTAGGCACTGAATATATTAAGTGCATCTGCATCCAGCACCAGAGGAATAAAGCAGTTGCTTACCTGGTCGAGTGCAGCCTGTGCGGTGATTTCTTCCTGGCTTAATCCCGGGCCGATTGCCATGGCCTGGTAATTGTCCAGATCGGTAGGTTCTGCAAAGAAACGTTCATGCACGTCGTCCTGCACCATGGCTTCGGGCACGATTGTCTGCAGCAGCTGGTGATTGCAGATCGGAGAGTGTACGGTCAGCAGTCCGATTCCGGAACGCATGCAGGCCCGTGCAGCAAGTACGGCTGCACCTCCCATGCCGTATGATCCGGCGATCAGCAGTCCGTGACCGAAATTCCCTTTATGGGCAAATGTCCGGCGGGGACGGATCAGCTGGCGCATTTCCTGTTCTTCAGTGATGAAGTAACGGGTTTCGGCCTGTGCAATGTATTCGCGGCTGATACCGATGTCCAGCAGTTCCCAATGGCTGGTGAACTCTTCGTTCTCGGGAAAGAGGAAAGAGAGTTTGGGCATTTGGATGCTCAGTGTCAGATCGGCCTGGATGATGTTCTGACGGACATTGTATGAATTGTCTTCTCCCATCAGTCCGGAAGGAACATCAATGGAAACCACGGTAGCCGGGCTGGCATTGATGAACTTGACGACAGCGGCAAAGCCTCCGTTCAGGGGACGGTTCAGGCCGGAGCCGAACAGACCGTCTACCACGATATCATGTTCCGTAAGCTTGGGAGCCTGGAATTGTGAACTTACTTCCGTATAGTAGGGGAATCCGGATTCTTTCAGACGTCGTATGTTGGTCAGGCATTCTTCGGAGAGTTGTCCCGTAACATTGAACAGGAAAACTTCCACCTGATAATTTTTCAGGAACAGCATGCGGGCAACGGCAAGTGCGTCTCCTCCGTTATTTCCGGGTCCGGCAAAGACAACGATGCGATGTGATTTGTCCCATCGTCTGGTAATAGCTTCGGTCAGCATGCCTGCTGCTTTTTCCATCAGATTGATGGAAAGGATACCTTCGTGTTCGATGGTATATGCATCAGCTTCTTTCTGTTGTTTGCAATTTAGGATCTTCATTACTTTTTAAGTCTAACTAGCTAATTATGCGGTAAAATTACGAAAAAAGGATGTAACGGCACGCAAGTTATACGGATAATTTGTATTTTTGCCGAAAATTATAAGATTTACAGTAATGAGCGTTATTCAGATAAAAGACAAGCGTTTCAAGACGTTTATTCCCGAGGAGAAGATATTGCAGGAGGTTGCAAGGGTAGCTGGAGAAATTAATCGAGACTTGAAGGATTGCAATCCTTTGTTCTTGAGTGTGTTGAATGGCTCATTCATGTTTACGGCCGATTTGATGAAACACCTGGAGATTCCTTGTGAAATTTCGTTCGTGAAGCTTGCTTCGTATGAAGGAACTTCTTCTTCAGGAAAAGTGAAGGAACTTGTCGGTCTGAATGAAAGCATAGAGGGACGTACGGTGGTGATCGTTGAAGACATTGTGGACACGGGTTTGACGATGCAGCGCTTGCTGGAAACTTTGCGTGCCCGCAATCCCAAAGATATCCGGATTGCAACGTTGCTGGTCAAGCCGGACAAGCTGAAAGTGGATCTGGACATCCATTATGTGGCCATGAATATTCCGAATGACTTCATCGTAGGTTATGGTCTGGATTACGACGGACTGGGTCGTAATTATCGGGATATATACACTGTCATTGAATAATTTTATCAATATAATAAAAAGGTAAATAAGATGTTGAATATTGTAATTTTTGGTGCTCCGGGTTCTGGAAAAGGTACTCAGAGTGCCCGTATCGTAGAAAAATATGGTTTGAACCACATTTCTACAGGTGATGTTTTGCGTGCAGAAATCAAGAATGGCACAGAACTGGGAAAAACTGCAAAGAGTTATATTGACAATGGTCAGTTGATTCCTGATGCATTGATGATTGACATTCTGGCTAGCGTTTTCGATAGCTTCAAAGACAGCAAAGGTGTGATTTTCGACGGTTTCCCCCGTACTATTGCACAGGCAGAAGCTCTGAAGACTATGTTGGCTGAACGTGGACAGGAAGTTTCCATCATGCTGGATCTGGAAGTACCGGAAGATGAACTGATGACTCGTCTGATCAAGCGCGGACAGGAATCAGGACGTGCTGATGACAACGAAGAAACCATCAAGAAACGTCTGGTTGTTTATCATTCTCAGACAGCTCCGCTGATCGACTGGTATAAGAATGATGGCAAATACTGTCACATCAATGGTCTGGGCACTATGGAAGGTATCTTTGCTGATATCTGCTCAGCTATCGACAAACTTTAATTCATATTTTAATAATTAAGGACTGAAATCTGGAAATGAAGCTGTATGTCCGGTAACGGAATGGCTTCATTTCCTGTTTTGGTTTTTGATTTTTTCTTTTTCTTATTTTATATGGCTGAATCGAATTTTGTTGATTATGTAAAAATCTACTGCCGCTCCGGAAAGGGAGGCCGCGGCTCGGTACATCTGCGTCGTGAAAAGTATACCCCCAATGGAGGTCCCGACGGTGGCGACGGTGGTAGAGGAGGTCATGTCATTTTGCGGGGAAACCGCAATTACTGGACGTTGCTTCACCTGAAATATGAACGTCATGTGTTTGCCGAACATGGAGGTAATGGTTCGAAGAACAAGAGTTTCGGTAAGGATGGTGCGGACAAGGTCATTGAAGTTCCTTGTGGAACGGTTGTTTATAACGCTGAAACTGGCGAATATGTCTGTGACATTACGGAACACGGACAGGAAGTTATCTTGCTGAAAGGCGGTCGCGGTGGTTTGGGAAACTGGCATTTCCGTACGGCTACCCGGCAGGCTCCGCGTTTTGCGCAGCCTGGTGAACCGATGCAGGAGATGACAGTGATTTTGGAATTGAAATTATTAGCGGATGTAGGTCTGGTTGGTTTCCCCAATGCCGGAAAGTCAACTTTGTTGTCTTCCGTTTCGGCGGCTCGTCCGAAAATTGCCAATTATCCTTTTACGACACTGGAACCCAATCTAGGTATTGTATCTTATCGTGACGGAAAATCCTTTGTGATGGCTGATATTCCGGGGATTATTGAAGGTGCCAGTGAAGGGAAGGGACTGGGATTACGCTTTCTGCGTCACATTGAACGCAACTCCCTGCTGCTGTTCATGGTGCCCGGTGATACGGATGATATCCGGAAAGAATATGAAATCCTGCTGAATGAGCTGGCTACATTTAATCCGGAGATGCTGGACAAACAGCGTGTGCTGGCTATCACGAAGTGTGATATGCTGGATGACGAGCTGATAGAAATGCTGAAACCTACATTGCCCGAAGATATACCGTATGTATTTATATCCTCTGTGTCCGGCATGGGAATCCAGCAACTGAAAGATTTGTTGTGGACAGAACTGAATAAGGAAAGCAACCAGCTGGAGTCGCTTCGCAGAGATGCTATTGTACATCGCCCGAAAGATATGTCTAAACTGCAGCAGGAATTGCAGGATCTGGGTGAAGACGAAGACTTCGAGTATGAATATGAAGAAGATGAGGATGATGACTTCGAATATGAATACGAGGAGGAAGACTGGGAAGACGATAAACAATGAATAAGGATATTTGTTATTCATACGATGGAAGATTGTTGGAATATGGCTTGTTGAGGCCGTATTCCAACATCTTCGCTTTTTCCACAACCCGTCATGGAGGGTGCAGCGAAGGCAATTATGCTTCATTCAATGCGAATCCTTATTGCGGAGATCAGACTGATTGTGTCAGCCGGAACCGGGATTTGCTGGTTTCTCTTTTGCCTGTCGAACCGGAAGAACTGGTGGTTCCCCATCAGGTACATGCGTGCGAGATTCTGATGATAGATGAATCTTATCTTTCGCTTTCCGAAGCTGAACGGAGCCGGTGTCGTGAAGGAGTGGATGCTGTGATTACTTCAGAAAAGAATTGTTGTATCTGTGTGTCTACGGCAGATTGTGTTCCGATTTTATTATATGACCGGACTCATCAGGTTATAGCGGCTGTCCATGATGGATGGCGTGGAACCGTAAAAGGGCTGTTGCGTCTGGTACTTCATCGGATGAACGACCGCTTCGGTACGGAAGGAAAGGATATTGTAGCTTGTATCGGTCCGAGTATATCGAAAGAAGCATTTGAGGTGGGCGATGAGGTTTATGAAGCATTTCGGGAGGCAGGTTTTCCGATGGATCGTCTGGCAGAACGTTATTTGGAGACAGGGAAATGGCATATTGATCTTTGGGAAGCCAACCGGTGGATACTGGAAGAATTTTCCGTACCTGCCGGACAGATACAGATCGCAGGAATTTGCACGTGGAAGAATCAGGAGAAATTTTTCTCGGCACGCCGGCTGGGCATAGCGTCCGGACGTATGTTGTCGGGTATTATGATAGTAGAAGAGCATGAGTAAGATAAGCATTGAAGTTTCAGAAGAATTGCGGCAGGCCTGGCCTCAGTTTCGGGGTGCTGCTGTTTTTGCTACGGTTCGTAATTCCGCATACAATGAAGATTTGTGGAAACGGATCGGAGAGTTTACTGATCTGTACCGGGCAAAGTATACAACCGATTCTATCAAGGAAATGCCCGCCATTCAGGCTACCCGTCAGGCTTATAAGAAGTGTGGAAAAGATCCGAGCCGTTATCGTCCTTCTTCGGAAGCATTGTGCCGACGCATTTTAAGGGGCATACCTTTGTATCAGATTGATACGTTGGTCGATTTGATCAATCTGGCATCCATTTACAGCGGACATTCCATCGGAGGCTTTGATTGTGATAAGATTCAGGGAGACCGGCTGGTATTGGGAATCGGCAAGGCTGGCGAGCCTTATGAAGGTATCGGACGGGGTGAACTGAATATTGGAGGAATGCCGGTCTACCGCGATGAAGTGGGAGGTATCGGTACGCCTACCAGTGATAATGAACGGACAAAAATAACAGAGGGAACAACGCATCTGCTGGCGATCATGAACGGATATAGCGGAAGTGATGGACTGGAAGATTCGGTGAATTATATGATTGATTTGCTGAAAGAGTTTGCCTGTGCATGCGATGTGGAACTGGTGTTTTTTAAATAAAGAAATAAAAGAATATGGATATAGAAAAGATTTTGACAGAAGGTATTATCTTCAAGGGAAGCAAGCCGGCTGCCGGAAAGAAAGAAGAGAAGGTGAAAACCAAAGCCAAGAAAAAGACTTATATTACGGGATTGCATGGATCGGGATCAGCCAAGATGAAGGCTGAGTACCGTCGCAAGAGAGCAAACCGTCATAAAAACGGGTAAAAAAACAGATAGGACATTAATTTGTTATCGATATAAATTAAAGGCAGGGTAGTCGCTTTCCTTGCCTTTAATTGTGTTATATAACATATTATTCATAATTTTGCGCCGTCAAAAGAACAAGACACATAAATTAAACGAACAGATTTTATTATTAAAAAGAAGAAATCATGAAAAAAATGCTTGTATTGCTGGTCGTTGTGATGGCCGCATTGTCTGCTCATGCACAGGAAATGTATTTGGGCGGAGGTATCAGTCTGTGGAGAAATACCGATTTGGATAAAACCTCTTTTTCCATTACGCCTGATGTAGGTTATGAGTTGAGTGAACAGTGGGCACTGGGTATCGAACTGGCTTATGCGCATAAAGGAGAGGAGATTTCCACCAATGCATTTGCGCTGGCTCCTTATGCCCGCTACTCTTTCTATGAAAACAAGATCGTACGTCTCTTTTTGGATATGGGATTCGGATTCTCTACACAGAAAGCCAAACATCAGGATGCTGTCAATGGTTTCGAAATCGGAGTGAAACCGGGTATGGCAATTAAATTGAACCATCAGTTCAGCCTGATCACGAAAGTGGGATTTGCCGGATATCGTGATGATTACTTCCGTGGTGAAGGAAGCGGATTCGGTGTCAGTGTAGAAGGTGAGAACATTTCGATCGGTATTGATTACGAATTCTAATCTGACGGCTTCTGATTAGCCGTTGGGTAGCAGAAAATCCTTTTAGTTTGATTTGTAGGTCAGACTAAGAGGATTTTTATTTTGTTTTTGTTGTGCAATACCGGTAATGTTTTTATATTTGCTTATCTGGTTTAATAATAAATTTGATGCTTATGAGAAAATTGATTCTTTGCATAGTATGCATATTTTCTGCTTTGTGTGCTTCGGCACAGACTAAAGTGACCTGGAGTATGGAACTGGGACTGGGTATGAGCACCTGGATGGGAAATGGCTCGGACGGAAGTAATCCGATGTTTAATCCCAAAGTAGGGGTGGGTATTGATGTTCCTTTAAGTGGACTGGTATCTTTTCAGACCGGATTGACCTGGGCTTCCAAAGGAGCCAGTTATAAAATGGAAGGTTATAAGACGAAAGTAAACCAGAATTATCTGGAAATGCCTTTGCTGGCTGCTTTTCATGTCGGAACTGCTGCAAATTTTGATATGGTATTTACTGCCGGACCTTATCTGGCTTATGGAGTAAATGGAAAAACGGATTGGGAAATTGATGACCTGACTATGTCATGGGATTCGTTTGGAGATTCCAAGATTGAAGGTAAGGAAATAGATGGATTAAACCGTTTTGATGCCGGAATTCAGGCGGGAGTCGGTCTGGACTTTAAACGTTGGACAGTAGGCCTGGACGGTGAATTTGGCTTGTGCCGGATCTCAGGCAGTGACACACCGCGTAATCTGGCTTTCTTCTTTACCGTAGGATATAAGTTTTAAGAAAGAATAGAAGTGAAAAAGAAAGAATTGAAATCCTCCTAATGCAGGACGGATTTCAATTCTTTCTTTTTTTATATTAATGGTGGAACAGGCGGATGCCGGTAAATGCCATGGCAATACCGTATTTATCGCAGGTTTCGATAACATGGTCATCGCGTACGGAACCTCCGGCCTGTGCAATGTATTCAACACCGCTTTTGTGAGCACGTTCAATATTGTCGCCGAAGGGGAAGAATGCATCTGATCCTAATGATACGCCTTTCAGAGTATCCAGCCAGGCGCGTTTTTCTTCGCGGGTCAGTACTTCCGGCTTTTCGGTAAAGAATTGCTGCCATACACCGTCAGCCAGCACATCATCATGATCATCACTGATATAGATGTCAATGGTATTGTCACGGTCTGCGCGGCGGATCTTTTCTACCCATGGCAGATTCAATACCTTTGGATGCTGACGAAGATACCAGATGTCGGCCTTATTGCCTGCCAGGCGTGTACAGTGGATACGGCTTTGTTGACCGGCACCGATACCGATGGCTTGTCCGTCCTTGACGTAGCAGACAGAATTTGATTGTGTATATTTCAATGTGATCAGGGCAATCATCAGGTCACGGCGGGCTGCTTCGGGGAATTCCTTGTTCTGGGTGGGGATGTTTTCGAAGAGCTCCGGACCGTTCAGTTTGATTTCGTTACGTCCCTGTTCGAATGTGATGCCGAATACATCTTTACGTTCAATTGGAGCAGGACGATAATTGGGGTCGATCTGGATAACGTTGTAGGTTCCTTTACGTTTGTTTTTCAGGATAGCAAGTGCTTCTTCTGTATATCCCGGAGCGATGACTCCGTCAGAAACTTCGCGATTGATGAAGCGGGCAGTAGCTTCATCGCAAATATCGCTGAGGGCGATAAAGTCTCCGTAGGAAGACATGCGATCTGCGCCACGGGCACGTACATAGGCATTAGCTAGCGGAGAAAGAGGCAGACCATCTACGAAATAAATTTTTTTCATGGTTTCATCCAACTCAAGTCCGATGGCTGCGCCGGCAGGACTTACGTGTTTGAATGAGGTTGCAGCAGGCATACTGGTAGCTTCTTTCAGTTCCTTTACCAATTGCCAGCCATTCAAGGCATCCAGAAAATTAATGTATCCGGGGCGTCCGTTTAAGACCGTGATGGGCAGTTCCCCTTCCTGCATGAAGATGCGGGCTGGTTTTTGATTAGGGTTACAGCCATACTTCAATTCTAGTTCTTTTGCCATAGTTTTTCAGTTTTAAGTTTGTTCTTCAGTTAATGAAACAAATTTACGGATTATTTTCGGCTTGTAGAAAAACATTTGTGTAATTTTGTAGTTGTTGAACTTTGAACAGATAAGAGTATGATAGACGAATTATTGGATTTCAACCGCTCTTTTGTGGAGCAGAAAGGATATGAGCCTTATTTGACAACAAAATATCCGGACAAAAAGATTGCAATTGTAACCTGTATGGATACCCGTTTGGTGGAACTGTTGCTGGCTGCTTTGGGTTTGAAGAACGGTGATGTGAAAATGATCAAGAATGCGGGAGGAGTGATCACCCATCCTTTTGGCAGTGCCATGCGGAGTCTGATGGTTGCCATTTATGAATTGGGAGTAGAAGAGATTATGATCATCGGACATACGGATTGCGGGGCTCAGCATCTGAATTATGAGGATATGTTGGAACACATGCGTGAACGGGGAATTTCACAGGATCATCTGGACATGATTGAGTACTGCAATGTTGATTTGCGGACCTGGTTGAGCGGATTTGACAACGGAGAGGATGCTGTGCGAAGAAGTGTACATCTGGTGAAACATCACCCGTTGGTTCCGCAAGAGGGAATAACCGTACGAGGATTTATTATTAACTCTGTGACGGGTGAAGTTTCTGAAGTGAAAGATTGTGATTAAGCAATCTGTTTTTTACGTAAGGAAGTTATGAAGCGCTTTCTCTGTATCTGCCCAAAGCGAGGCTGCCTGTGGGTGACAGAGATAGCGCTCTTTTAGTTTCCGGGGTTTGCTGCTTGCGTACATTTCTCCTGTAACTCCTTCCAGAGATTCATCGAAAAGCAGTCGGATAGCTGTATCGGCTCCCTGACGGGGAGTGCGGATGCAGGGGCGGAACAGAATATCAGTCAGAGGATCAAACCATAAGTCCATATGAATAATACCTGTTGAAACAATTCCCGGATCGGCGGCATTGACTGAAATATGCCGTTGTCTGAGACGTTCGGAAAGTTCACGGGTAAAGAGCCATAAGGCCAGCTTGGTATTGCTATATACCGGAATGCGCCAGTAGCTGTCTGATTCGCGTCCGTTGGTGAAGAAATGCGGACCGATATGTCCGATTTGATAGGTACATGAAACCATGGATACAATTCTTGATCCGGCGTGCATGTTCGGAAGCAATTTCCGGGTCAGCAGGTAAGGAGCAAGGTAGTTGACAGCTGTGGTCTGTTCAAATCCGTCTTCTGTTTGGATGAAGTGGGGCGACATGGTTCCGGCATTGTTCATCAGCAGGTCAATGGAAGGGTTTCTGGCCAGTAACTTGTCGGCGGTATCAGCTACTGCTTTCATGGAGGAAAGTTCAACAGGGAAGACTTCCAGATCTGTATTTCCTGTTTCTTGAATGAGCTGTGATTTTCGTTCCTCTCCGCCTTCCCGGGTGCGGCAAAGCATGACGACGTGGTAGCCCTTCCGAGCTGCTTCGCGGGAGATTTCAGTACCCATACCTCCGTCTGCTCCTGTTATGATAATTGTTTTTTTCATGTTCATTTTGCTTTTTCCAACTTTTCAATTTCTTTTTTCAGGCAGGGAGGGAGTTCCTCTTTCAGATGTTGATGGCAAGCCATGTCAAGAGTATACATACGGGCTATGCAATAGTTGCTATGTCTGCAGTTACATCGGGCTTGTTCTTCGGCTTTCATCCGGTTGACGAAACCAGGCTCATTGAGCAGGGCGCGTCCCATTTGAACAAACTCGAATCCGTGTCCTAATACTTCCTCGATCTTTTGACGTGATACGAGCCCTCCTACGTAAACCAGTGGAATTTCTCGGATTGCTTTCCGGAAATCGAGCGCATCTTCCAGAAAATAAGCTTCCCGGAACGGAACAGTTGGGATCATCAGATGACCGGCCAGACGTACACCATATTTCAGCCAGAGACTTTTCATGTAGTAAGTCATACTGTGTATGGGCATGGCACCGCGCATAACATACATTGGAGCCTTGCTCACAAAGCCACCACTCAAAATAAGAGCTTGTGCACCATCGTCAACCAGACGGCGGGCAACTTGCAGGCATTCATCTTTTTCCATACCTCCTTTGAAACCGTCACTCATATTCATTTTGACCAGTACAGCGGTGTGATTACCGGCAGCTTTAGTAACTTCATTCATAACTTGATCCATGAAGCGCATCCGATTGTTCAGGCTGCCGCCATATTCATCTTTGCGGTGGTTAGTGTAGGGAGAAAGAAACTGGCTGATCAGATAGCCGTGTCCGGCATGAATCTCAACAGCATCGAATCCGGCTTCTTGGGCTAACCTTACTGCATTTCCATATTCGCGGGCCAGTGAGGGAAGTTCATCTTTTCGCAGTCCACGGACAAAAGTGGGGGAATAAAGGTTGAATCCACTGCTTGCACCGACGGGCATGCAACCGCAAATGCTGCGATGAGACATGTTGCCACAATGCCCAAGCTGGATACTGGCAGCTGCTCCTTCGTGATGGATAGCGTCCGTAAGTCGGCGAAGTTCGGGAACGATTTCCGGTCGCATCCATAATTGCCGTTCGAAGGAAAGTCCGCTCTGCGTTACGGCAGCATAAGCTATGGTAGTCATTCCGACTCCTCCGGCTGCTACGGAGAGATGATAATCAAAGAGTTCCTGTGAAGGACGGTTCCCGGGACACATGCTTTCGAATGCGGCAGAACGTATGGTGCGGTTCCGTAAGGTGAGGGGACCGATTTTTCCTTCTGTAAAGAGTATAGAGTTCATAGGTCAGAGAGTTTAATAGATAAAAGGAATCAGGCATTTGCGCTGGCCGACAGCCTCTTTCCCAAATTCTTCACAATAATGTTTGTGGATGGAATAAGCACGTGGAGCCAGGTTGGCAAAGGTCCATAATACGAAAATCCATGCTGCAGTTGATTGGGTAAGTATGGCGAATCCGATCCATTCAATAAGTTCCCCAAAATAATTAGCTGAAGTGATAAAGCGATACATTCCTTTTTGGGGGAGATAGTGGCGTGTATCTCCGGGTTTTCGGAGATGTCTGATCACATGATCTGAATGAAGATTGATTCCCATTCCGGAGATGAAGAGCAGTAGCCCTCCAATGAAGGTCGGGCTGCTCATCCACGAAGTGGAATATCGTTCGGCAGAAGCCAAATGGAATAAATCTTCACCGATCATGAATCCGTTGATAAGATTAAAAAGGATTCCCATCAGCATGATGGCAATCGGCATACGGCTTTTTCCTCTCATCAGGAGAGGGAAAATAAAGGAACGTTGCAGATAGTGCGTTTCGAACAGGATGAAAAAGGTGAGTAGTGTGGGCTGGAGTCTGCTTGGACTGCTAATCCATAAGTATAGCATGAAGAAAAAAGCCGGGCATTCCATTAGTACCCATCCCCATCGATTGGGTATGCTTATTCCCCAGTGTTTATTTTGGAATATTCCGTACCCAGCCTGTATATAGAAAAGAGCAATGAATACTACAATTGCAAGGATGGGCATGATATAGCATAAAACTTGATAAAGAGATTCTTCCATAATTCAATCGTTTGCTTTCAAAGATAGTGAGAATATTTAAAGAGTGTAACTATCTGTTGAGAAAAATATTTGATATAAAAATGGCGTAGGTCAGTTCTTCTTATTTAGTGGTCTGATTGGTATATATTGTGAAGGAACTTGTTGGGGGGTAGTATGAATTTGGTTTTGAAGTTCATTATCTGATATAATTATAATGTCTTTTATTGGGCTTTTCTTGTGTTCGTTTTTTCTGTTTCGTCTTTATATAAAATATAATAAGGTGTAGCATGAAGGAGTATTCGATGAAGTATTGAAAATCATGCTTTAAAACACAATTGATTTACAGTTGATTATAAAAATAATTGAAAAATGTTTGAAAAAAGTGTTTCATAGAATTTGCAGGAAAGAGAAAAGGCTATACCTTTGCAACCG
>ERZ791579.394-NODE-394-length-33612-cov-12.861311_pt1 | contig 33612 bp, 30 predicted proteins | sample MGYA00509968_ERZ791579 | MGnify/ENA primary metagenome ERZ791579 (study PRJEB30046, sample SAMN00791924) | human gut metagenome | study: EMG produced TPA metagenomics assembly of the A metagenome-wide association study of gut microbiota in type 2... | reverse complement strand
TTTGTGATGAAATACTTAGAAATGTACTCTTGTTGAACTTTTTTTGCAAGTAAAAATTTTAACTAGCACAATACGTATTATTATATATTATGGTTTAGTACCTGCTGTAATAACTAAAATCAAATTCATTTTGACAATTATTATTTGTAGTATATATACTAGATACGTTGCTATCTCCAGACCGGCAACGGGAGGAGGTGTTTCAGATGGAAAATTTATTAGTATCTTTCATGGTGTCTGTTATGGCAAGTGTCGCTTCGTATTACATTTGTAAATGGATTGACGGACGCAAATAGCAATAATCCTGACCGCTTTGGCGTTAGCGGTATATAAAATTTATCGCAAGAGGCTTTATGATGTTGCCGCATCATAAAGCCTCGTTTTTTTATAAAAAAATACCGTGAAGTTGCCGCTTCACAGTATTTTTGTTCCAGATGGAAATACATCTATTAGTATCTTTGTATTTATATTATATCATTTTATATTAGTTTTTCAATAGATTAAACATCTTTTTTTCTTCTGGACAATCCATTTTCTGCTGATAAATGTTGAACACAATTCATACTAACGTTATGCCTATGTGCGACATCCTCATTAGAATACAGAAATTTTTCGCTATAGTATAGCGTTTTTTTTTATAAATCGTCTAAAAATGTGGCATTTTAGGTGTTCTATAAATTGGGTTGCTCTGTAACTATACCAGCTTTGATATTTTCAACTTCTTATTTTTCGGCTAATAGATAATGAAAATATTTTCATACAGTTTTAACAAAATATAATAACTGTCTATATAATATATACGTTGCTATCTCCATACCGGCAACGTAATCGGTAATTACCTAAGCAAATGGATTGATAGACAACATAAATAGCAATAATCCTAACCGCTTTGGCGTTAGCGGTATATAAATTTATTGCAAGAGGTTCATGATGCTGCAACATTATGAGCCTCGTTTTTTGTCTCCTATGGACTAATCTAATATTATCTTTGGTATCTATATCATATATTATATTGTAGAGGTTTTCAAGTTTTTCATTCTCACGAAAATGTTTAAGACCTTTTTTCATATTGTCTATTATACTCTTATTTATTTGAATTTTGTATTGCCGCATTAATAGATGATGCTGTTTCTGAAGGGTCTACTTTCTGTAAAACTTTTTCCATTGCTACAGATGCAATAGCTCTGCCAACTGCATCTGTAGCGTTAGTTTTATTATTTACAATACCTGTACCTTGTCCTAGAGAAGTTGCCATATCTCCTAGACCACCTGCTAATGCTACATTTCCTTCAACATTCGCATTTTTAATCATATCTGCTTTTTGTCTAATTATCATGAAAAAATCTCCCACACCACTACTGGTTGAATATCTTTCATCATAATCAACAACAAAGGCAGTATCTAAAGTAATTCGACGGAAGCACTGTCCACCATGATTAAATTCTACGGTTACTGTTCTATATACGTCTTCTTCTTCTGGTGGTATCATTGACCATTCAAATAATTTTACTGTTTGGCTGTTGATGCTGCCATTATCATCTGCTTGCAATTTTCCTGCAATTTGAAGCGTTAAACACATTTGCGTTGATTTTGCCCGTACATTATTCGGCGTATCAAGTGAAGCAGTTACCATTTGCACAATATTTTCACCATAAAAAAGCGACTCATTTCCTTCAACTTTTAAAGTAAAGCCCATAATAATTAATTCCTTTCTTTATATTTTCTTCCTATTTTTTTTACTAGATATACTCCAACATAAAATCCCAAAATCGGTATATAGATTTCTATAACCATTATTATCGTTAAAATTATAAATTTTATTATTCGTCCAAAATAAAGTAAAGGTTCTTGTACAATATTTTTAAGAAAATACCAATAATATGATTGTAAGGAATATATAATATAATCTTTAACATATATATCATTGATATCTATATTTTTAGCAGATACATATAAATAAAGTATTTCATCATTATAAGAAATCAATACATATAAAAATATTAAAAATAAACTTTTATATTTAGGCATTATTAATAATAATAGCCACATTAAATAGTAAAGTTCTTTTCCCCATTGGTCAAATGGCACATCGTTTTTATTAATTAAATTATATGTGCCTATATTTAAATTTATGTTTAGATATATCCAAAGAACAATCTGAAAAATAAAACATAACCAAAAAGCTAAGGAACGTATTATATTGATTTTTTTCATTATATATCTTCCCACCAAGTCTGTAGATTTTCCAAAAAAGAATCGGATTTTAAATTTTCCCATCCTTCTTTGTTAGGATATTCTGTAACTTCAACTAATATATTATCTGTTCCATCATTGGTATTAGTTCTTTTTATTAAAGAAAATAATTCCGCATCTTGGTTACCAACATCAATACAACCTGCTGAACCTAGATTTTTCCCACCATGAAGAAAAAATTCTGAACGATGACCGTCTCTATTCGGATACATTAGTTTTTGAGGATGTAATTTTACACGATAATATCCCCAGTCTCCTACCCAGTTTCTTAAAATATAATCTTGTTTAAATTTTTCATATTATAAAGTTCCTTCTTTATATTTTCGATAATCTACATCACTTATTTCTGATGGAATAATAATATATCTGCCAGGTGGTATTGGTCCTATATTTTCAATAGATGGATCAGATACACCGGGTCGTCCTGTTGAAGCCCTAAAATTTGCTATTCCCGTTCCATAATTGAATATCAGCCAACCGTTTTTCAGTACCATATATCTAAATGCCATTGATAACTCCTTTCATTTTAATATCTTTCTTAATAAAAATCTAAATCCTTTTTTCATTCCATATATAATTAAATAACTTATTAAAGAAAGCATTGTAGTAATTATTACAAAATTTAATATGCGTTCTACATATATACTGGGTTGAGTGTTCAAACCTTTTAAATAATGCCAATAAATACTTTCAATTAAGTGTTTTGGTAATTCTTGTAGCGGATACTGTTCTGCGTTTATATGAAGATTATACATATATAAATTTTCCGTACAATTTATTCCAATAAATAATAATAAAATTAAAAAGATACATTTATTTTGCGGTAATATAAATAATAAGCTGAACCATAATAAATATAAAAACCACGCTATTTCCCAATATGGTTTTTTCCCCACAGTTCCACCAACATCATTTACATAGAATATTTCATCGACAAAATCAGTATCAGGAGCCAACCATAGAAAAATTTGTAATGCTATACAAAATAAAAAGATAATCCATCTTAAATTTTTCATAACATCAACCTATTTATCAGATATTACTTGTGCGCCTTGATACATTCCTGGCATGGTACTACTACCTGTATTTTCAGCCTTAGCGTTTTGTGCTTCTGTTGCAGCTGTGATACCACTTTCTACAAAGTCAGTCATCGCTTCAGAAACTTTTGAGATTACATTTACGTTTTCTGCTGGCATGATAATAGATATTGTTCCTCCTTCTTTACAAGGAAGAATACTATCTTGCATAAGTGCTGGTGCTCCATCAATAATATGTTTTTTATTAACATTTTGCCATGCTTTATCTGCTGTATTTGGCTTACATTTTCCTTTTATGGCACATTCACCATATGAGGGAATATTAATTTCTGGATAATGGTCATTAGCATTTAACAGAGGTTTATCATGATAAATTACTCCATGGTCAGGATTTATAGTAAGAGGTTTTTCTTTGCTACCTTTATCACATTTAGACATTGTAAGATATGGTACATAAGATTTTGCCATAGCTATTCCCTCACTTCTATAATTTCAAAATTTACACCAAACGGCTTTCTACGAAGTACAGCTTCTGCTGCTGTTAATGATAAAAGCCAAACATCTTCGATTATGCCAGCTGGTCGTATAATATCTTTACCAACAACAGCATCTTTTTGCAATATAAGTTTTTTTGCTGTTCCTATATCATAAATTTCACTGTCTTTATGTAGACAGTCTGTTTTTTCTAAGTAAGGTATCCAATATGTCGGCATAGGAGCATATTGAGTTTTATCATCTGGATAAAGCTGAATACCCTTAAATTCTATAGCTGGTTCTAGCAAGGAGAATATATCTTTGTATTTATCAGATAAAATAAATGGTGGTACATTTATAAAATCAGGGATTTCTATATTCGGTCTATTCAGATAATATGCAACTGTAAAAGGTGTTATCTTATCAAAAGACGGCTTATCTAAATTTTTAGTATATGTTTTATGGTTTAATCCTTTTATTTTTATAGAATTGCCTTCTTTTTCACCTGTATGAAGCCGAAAAAAAACCATGTCCATCTCATCACTTCCTTTGTTATGCAAAATCGGAATTAGTCAGCGATGTATTTTCTTTTTCAATTTGTTTAACAACGCCTCCATATAATGAAACATCATCAAAACAACTATCAATCATTTTTAAATTTGTTATACTACAATATATAAATTCACTTGGTTTATATATTTCTAAAAAATCTATATCATTTTCTTTTACACCTAATTGAGAATTTTTGAAGGTTACATTTTCCCATAAAGTGTGTTTTGCAGTTATTCCATAGAGTGTTACATTTAAAAATTCAACATCTTTAAAACTGCAGGTTTCAAAGATGCAGTCATTTAAAATACAATTATTAAATGTACACTCTTTAAATATACAGTTATAAAATCTACTATTACTCATATCAAGATTAATAAATATCTTCTTTTCATATTCTTTTGAGAAAAAATCTCTTTGTTTTAATGAATCATTCATATTGTGATTGAATATATCTATTTCAGGTAAAGCAGCATAAACAATATCCTGCCAATCCATATATTCTCCTACAGTAATAAAAAATTCTTCATTTTTTCCCAGCATATCAAAAGCCATACTTTGTGTAAGGTTATAACTCCAATATTTAAATCGCTGTGATAATAAATATGTCAAAAGGCGAACACTTTTCCACATTGCTTGCTTTATATACCGTTTGTTTATATTACTGTCAAGATTTTTAGCTTCTTTTTCAAGGTCATTATAGTGATAATCCCAAAAAGAAAACAACCATTTTATATCTAAATATGTCGTATATAAAGGCTCTGTTACTGTCCAATCTTTATTATAAAAATCAAGTCGCATTTGTGGCTGTTTAAAATAAACAGAAGTATACAATACAGAAAACGACATATATGATACACTAGGTAATATTTTTTGCTGCTGAAAAATAGCTACTTTTTTTAACTGTTTTTCAATTTCTGTAAATAGACTTTGATAAATTATATTTTCGTTGACAGCAATTTGTTTATCTGTTTTTAAAATAAGGTTTTGTGCGGATTTTTCATAAATTTTAGTTGTAAATTCATGTATAAAATCTTTCATTCTTTCACCACCTTTAAGTAATAATGACATCTTTAGCTGCAAGTGAAATTTGTTCAGGTGTAATAGTAATAAAAGATTCTGGTGTTCCAATATACACTTGTTTTTTAGCTAATATCTGTATATCTTTATTAGCACTTACGGCTATATTAGCAGTCGATACTATATTAATATCTTTATCTGACACAATTTTTATACCATGTTCTGGCGTAAGGTCGATAAAAATTTTCTGATGATTGCAAATAATATACAGTCCTTCATCTGTCATTAATACTTCTTTACCACTTGGCGCTCTAAAGCTTTTATGTCGCGGATTGGAAAGTGGAGCTTTATTTGCTGAACTTGCCGCAAAACCAGCAGCTTCATTTCCAGAAGGAAACATAATTCGTACATAATCTCCAATTTCAGGCATAACATACCAACCACTGCCATCGCTACTTGAATAAGCCGTAGAATATGGAAACCACCAATTACCGCTACTATCAAAGTCTTTATCTATTTCTAAAAGATGAACTTGCACTAAATCTTGTTTTACAGCTCGTACTTGACCTGTCAGTATTCTACCAGAACAATTATCGTTTTTGGCAATAGGAGCGACAAAACCTGTTTTTCCTACAAGTTCATATGTCATTTCTAAAAGACCATCAATTAATATAGCTTCTACACTTTTAACAAAATAGGTCTTTTGATTTAAAGATATTTGGTCGCCTAAATAAACATAATCAAGTGAATGCGCAAAAAAGCCAGAAAAATCTTGTCTCATAGCAGAAGCGTTATCTGCCATATAATTTTGTGTAATAGTATTATATTTGTTTTCATCTTTTCCATGTTCATATGAAGTAGTAGTAAGTTCTTTTGTATTGCCAACTGGTGGCAATCCAACATATACCATTGGTTTTGGTGCTATTATAGATGTGAAAATTGGGGCATTAAAGCGGGAAGCCATACGTTTAGTAAATTCCCAGTTTGTTTCATTCATCTGCATGATAAATGCTCCAATAGGTTTATCTTCAACTGTTACATCTACAGAACCATTCCCTTGATAGGCTTCATTTAATATCTGCTCATATGTTTTTGTCGTATTTTGGTATGAACGGGATAATTTTTGAATATCTTGTGTATAGCTAGAAGTAATGCCATTTATTGTTAAAATACTATAATCTGCTTCATTTTTTATAGAAATATTTAAAATACCACCGTTAAATAAGGTCTGCTCTTCTTCGCCTTTTGCTTTTACTATAATTTGCGTTGTTTCATCGGCTCTATCAGTAAATTCTTGAGCTTTTTGTGAATCTATCTCTCCCGCTATGGTTAAATATCCATGCTCATTTGGTTTATGTGATATCTTTAGCATTAATATTTTGGTAAATTCAATGCCTTCAATAATTATTTCACCATAGGTAATACTCATATGATTTCCTCCTTCTTTGTAAGATTTTTCAATGACGCCACTATTTCCCGCACTAAAGGAACAAGTCTTTCTTTTCTACTGAAGGGGAAATTTATTGTTCCCATCAATACTTTTCCTTGTATACTTGCATAAAACTGAATATTATATACTGCCGTATCAATAGCAAGTGATGTAAATTCCAGTACAGCAATAGGTGTATTATCTTTACTTTTTATCATTTCCAGCTTTATAAAACCTGTTTTTGGACCTAATCTATCTAATGCTGTCCAGATATTTTGCACATATTTTTTTAATCCTATTTCTGGTAGACTATAATCTAAATAACTTAATCCTACTGAAAAAAAATAATCTGTTTCATCACTTAAAACAATTTGCGGAGGATTTCCCATAGGATATATTCTTTGTATAATCTCTTCATCAAGATAATTAAAATCAGAAGGCACTCTAAGAGAAATAAGATTATTAAACAATACCTTATCTTCAAAGATTTTTGTTTTACCGAATATATTTACTTTTTCATCATAAATTGATGATGTAAGTTCTTTTTCTAATGTTTTGTTGTCAATGTTTTTTTCTGGATAGATTATTTTTTCTCTTAATTCATTACGCATAGCCAATATTTTTTCATCTGTTTCCATCATATTTGCTCCTTAACATACAACAATTTTCCGTTTTTTTGTTTTCTTTTGCGAAAAATCAAGTTTATTACCACTTTTCAATGAACGTAGTATTTCGCAAAAAGCATTAAAAATATCTAGATTACTGCAACTAGAAAAATCTTTTCTCAATCTTAGTGAGAGATATAATTCTATAACTTCACGACTTACTGCTCCTTTAGTATTTAATACTTGCATAAAAAATGGTATATCTAAATCTTCTACTTCATATAATCTAGCTTCTCTTACAAATGCACGCGTAATCTCTGGTGATATAGAACTTTTTTCTATAGCACAAAATGGAGCATGAATATTAATTAAGGTATCAAATTCCGTATTTCTATCAAAAAAATCAACATATTTTGTACGAAGATGTGCTCCAGGTTGAAGTTTAAATCTGCACAATTCCATTTCATTTGATTCTAAATTCGTATCTTCAGATAAATGAATTTCTATTGCTCTACACAAATACCCATTAGATTCATTAGCATCAAGAAAACAGATTTTAAATACACACCATGTATTTGTAGGATGATATTCCATAAACATTGGCTCTGTTATAAGGTATATATGACCTCCATAATGAATTAGTCCTTGATTTAAAATCAATCTATCTTCAGTAGTTGCTATCTTACAACCACTTATAATACCATCACTATAATCTTCATATTCTAATTCACTATAAGAATAGGCATAATCTCTTAGTCTTGTCAGCATTTCTGTTCGCAGTATATGTTCATGTTCAAATAAAGGAATAACTTGTCCATTCATTGAAAACTCCTCCTAAAAAATAACTATTTCATTAGAGTGCATTGTTTCATCTATACCCATAATACCAAAGTGTCTATCCCAAAATATTCTGATTTGAAATCCCAGTGGTAAAAAACAATCTAAAAGAAATACTAATTGTTTTTCTTTTGGCTCACTATTTTTTTCACCCAGATACAAGAAAAGCTCTTTAGCATTATAATTACTTTGATATAAAATACAATTAGGAAAAGTATCTTTTATAGCTCTTTTAAAACAATGTAGATTAGAGCCTATCTGCATTTGCGTTAGAATTTCATTTGCTATTTTTAGCTGAAGTGTCTTATCCATAGTCAAAATCCCATCTTGTGCTGTCTTGCCAAAAACACCGTTTTTTACTTCATAACATATTCTTCGGATATAAAATTCCCTTTTTGTAAATCCATGACGCAAGTCAATTTCTCCTAAATAATGAATAACTGTATCAAATAAGTAAATAATAAAGGCGATAACATCTGCATACTGTCCATTTTGGATAAAATTTGGATGTAATATTTCCTGAAAAATATGACTAAATCTATACAAAGCATTTATCTCAATTAAATTTTTATCAATATGTTCTTCATTAATAGTATTAAATGACTGTTCATAATATGGGCTGTAGTCTTGTGCTTGCCAAAAAAATAAATCCGACTTTTCTTTTCCTTCTTTTTGCGCCTGAAGTATAATATCCCAGATAAAATTCATATATCTTCCCCCTATACAAGACGACCATAACATTTATATTCCAAAAAATACATTTGTAATATGCTTATCAGAAAACTCATAATATCTCTATTTAAATAAAAATCTGGCTGTTTTGCCCTAAAATCCACTAACAAAAATTGTCGACTCTTTCCTGTACGAAGCTCATCAAGTATAAAATCATCAACAGAATATGTTTCTTTTTGACTGATATTTTCATTAAAAGATACATCTTTAAACTCTAAAAAATCTGAAACATTAAAAGAAGATAATAACCGTGCCATTTCCTGTTTGGTCTTTATATTTTGTCCATAATAATTTCTCAATTTATCTGAAAAGGTTTTCTTTCTCCCGTTTGATATACAAAGATTAGGATATTTTTTATCTATCTTCATATTACATTGGTATAATTGCCAATCCACAGGATTTTCATTTGCTGCACTAATTATAAGGTCGCCATTTTTCCAGCGGATATTGGTTATATTTTCATTTGTATTAGTTATAAGATATTTAGCATTTTTTATAAGTTTTTCCTGAAAAATCTTATGTTCATAGTTGATTTTATCTAAACATGGTTCTGGATATGTGCTGGTTTTTACAGTTATCTGTTGTATATTCCATAAAGGTACATACTCATAAAAAATACTACTTTCGTATTCTTCAAAATTAACTTTAGCTTCAGTTATAATTTCGCTGTTATCCCAGTTTTCAATATCCACTATATAAACATCAAATAATTTATATAAATACGGACAGCACACGCTTTGCCATGGCAGATAATTAAGCTGAAATATATAATATAATTCCTCAATTTTTTTACGGTAATACATATTGGGTCTAACGATAAAGCTTGCAGTGTATTCATTATGCTGAGTTTTTACACTGCCTTTAAATATTCGTAAAGGATTATTAAATTCTGCTACCTTTAGATAATCTGCTTGTAAAAATACGGGATACAGATAAAATGGCTGTTTCTTTTTCAATGTTTCTAAAAGACTTGTCGCCTCTATTTCACAAGAGTTTAAATCTTCCTTACGCATGGGGAACAGGTATGTATCTGTAACGTCATAATCTTTTCTACTTATTATATTAGTTACAATTTCTGGTCCACTTATGGCTAAAGGAACTTCATCATATATTCTTTCACTTAAAGCATGGTATTCTTTTTCTATTTCTCCGTGCAACTGTAAAAACAGTTTACCGACAGCCTCTTTAAAAATACGGCGACTTTCTAGATTTTCAATTTCCATAAGTCTTTTTTGTATATACTCTTCTATATCAAAATCATTATCAAATACGTTCACTGTAAATCCCTCCTTATCTACCTTCTAGATTATCCGCGAGATTACCGGCTTCTTTCATACCTCTGTTTTGAGCATCACGTAACAGCTCAAGTGCAACAGAACGGTTATATCTCACACCGTTTCCTGCTAAATACGCTTTAGCTAAAGTAAATTCTGCCAGTGTATTTCCACTTAAAGCAGCTTCTTTTAACAATTCTACCGCTTTTGTATAATTTTGACCGATACCGCGTCCCGTATAATATGAAATTCCTAGCATTGTTTTTGCCTTGATATTTCCAGCATCACTAGCCAGCTCCCACCATCTGACGGCTATACCGTAATCTTTTTTCACTATATTACCTGTATAAGCATTAATACCTGCTATATAATACATTTCATCTAAAGGAATTTTTTTCATTTCCTTTTTCCAATCAATTCTATTTCTAAAATCTTGATTAGTGTCTGTGCCTTTTTCACGTATGCTTTTTAAAAACTGCTCCGCTAACGGATTTCCTTGACTTCGAGCTTTTTCAAACAGAAAAATAGCTTCATTTTTATTATCTATATCGTTTTTGCGGTATTTTTCAATGCCTAGTATAATCGCACCATAAGATGAGCCACGCTCTACCGCTCTTTCATAACGCCTATCTGCTGATACCTGATTTTGTGGAGAACCTCCAAAACCTTCAGCAAAAGAAAGACCAATCCACGCATCAGCGTCGGGATAAAGAGCATCTGCTGCCTTTTTCCACCAGTTTACAGCAAGTACATCATTTTCTTCTACCTGCTGTCCTGTATAATACGCATGAGCTAGAATATACATAGATTGCACTTCACCTGCATTTGCCATATTTTCTAGCTTAGTAAAAGCTTCCTTTTTTTGAGCTTCCTGCAAGGCTTTCTCCTCTTTGGCTGCCTCTTTTTGTTGCTCTTTCATCATCTTTGCCTCTTCTTTGGTCTTTGGTAAATCCACTTTAATACCAGGAAGATTTATATTCGGTTTTAAATTAATATCTTCAGCAAAACATATATTGCCTGAAACAATACAAGCAATTAAAGCCAAAGATATAGACTTTCTTATGTTCATCAATTATTCCTCCTCAATTAATGAAGATTGATTATGTATCAGGCTCTCTGTAGAGAGCCTTTAAATTTATAAAGTATTAATATTGTTTTGATAAGATATTGTAAATATGCAAACAATTACAATATCTTATTCTTAGTCTTATTTTAATTAATATATGCCATTTTTAAAATCAATAACATCTTCTTTTAATAAAATATACATTTCTTTTAAAAATTCATGAAAATCTTTATATCGTTCTACTTCATATCCAGCAAACCAAATAATTGTGCCTTCATCTTCATATCCAGGTTTTATAATAGTAAATAAATCTGTATCTTCTGTTGTTACTCCTATTGGAAATAACATATTTTTTCTATCATCTACTATTTCTAATAAATCCATTGTATATTTCATTAACTCATTATTACTATAATCACTTATACTAAATAAATTTACACTATGCCAAAAGTTTTTCCATCCATTGATTTCTTTTAAGAAACTTCTATAACTTTTTGGCAATGTAAAACCTATTGTATTTTCAAATAAAGTTATCTCTGCGTCTGTAATGCCTGTATTTGGTAAATCATCATAATTCCATAAATGATTTTTATCAACTTGTTTTAATTCTTTTCGTATAGTTATAATATTATTTATTTGTTCTTTTAGAATATCCACTTTCCATTTACCTCCAAAATAAACTCTGTTGGTTTATAACCTATAGAATAATTAGTTGCTTGTTTACCAGCACTCGAATTTACTCTTGAAAATTCATCTTGCCATTTATAAGGAATTGGATTATTTACCCAAGTAGTATCAGGAACATGTCCTACAACGCCATAATATGGTGTTCCTTGATTATAAGCCCGTCTTCTTTCTTGTTTTGCTGCATTTGAAGCAAGTCTTCTAAGTTTTCCCTTTGTTGAAACTCTTCCTATAGATGATATATAACCTGCATTTAACGCTTCATTAGAACCCTCTACATATTTTCTCATATCCTCAATTTCTGCTTCTGTAGCATTTTTAGGTGGCTTAAATACTACCGGTCCACTTCCTAATTTATTTCTTTCTTTTACAGTTTTCAAGGCATCTTGTGCTGTTTTCCCTGTTTGTAATTCATGTCGATATGCTTGTCCATATATATCTTTAATATGTTTATTTTCTATTCTCATTCGACGACTATACTCATTATATTCATCTTTTGTCATTGAGCGAGAATCAATTTTCTTCCTATAAAGATTACATTTTTCATCACATATAGCTTTCGCTGCATATCCACTAAGGTCATAATAGATTACAGGGTTATTATCGCAATAGGTATAGAGATTTAAGCCATCGCCACGGTAGATATCTTCTTTGGTAAATCTAGCAATTACTGGATTATAATATCTTGCTCTTAGATAATATTGCTGTGTTATCTGGTCAAATTGTTGTCCTGTATAAAGATATCTATTTGGTATTATTTCTTCAAAGGTAGTGAGATTACCCCAGGCGTCGTAGTCGTATTTATTGCAGACTTTATTATCATCTGTAATAAATACAGTGCTTCCCTGTTCATCGCTGGCGTAGTGGTACCAAGTCTTTTCAGGCTCACATTCACTTGCCCAAAGGTCATAACTACGGATTAGTCGCTTAAACTTATCAGTGGATTTTTCAACGACAACTTCCCTATTTTCATTGAAGATGAATTGAACAAGCTTTTTGTTTTCTTCCATTTCATAACGCAATCTTAAAATTTGTTATGTATCAGGCTCTCCAAAGAGAGCCTATATCTTATACTTAATCTCACTCAAAATTCCCATATTTATTATCGCATCTTATATTTTATACTTATATTTATGCTCTGATATTACTGTAGTAAACATAATAATTTATCATTGTTCTTATTAGTTACTAAAATCCCTTCATTGTTAATTATTTTTTCATACCTTTGATGTATTGTATATATCCTTCTATTTCTGTTTTAAAATGCAGACAAAGTTTTCCCTTCAATTCTACTTGATAAATATCATCTATTTTATTTATTTCAATACTACTATAATTAAAATTCTGTTTCGTTTCTATAGAGATATCCATAATGTCATAAAAATCTAGTTCAATATATATACCATTATAATTAAGTTTTTTCCATTTTTCTGGTACATTATCAACAAAATTCGGCATTTCAAATTCTATTTCCAAGTCATTTGCACTACCAAAAATATTTCTAATAGATATATCTCTTATAATAATATTTTCTAATGGTGGAATTTTATTATATAACTTCTTTAGAAAATAATTATTAGTCACATATTCGTTCCACATAATCTCCCTATCTCCTAATTATTATTGTCTATATATTGTTTATATTCCGTATTGAAGTATAAATATCAATTAAACGTATTTTCCTAGCGATAATATCTAAATCTAGATTATCTTTACTTTTAAGATTATAATTATCTCCAATCGGTTCAATTGAAATATTGACGTCATCAAAACGTCCTTTTGTTTTCATATATATTTTCTTTACACCTATTAATCTTATTTCTACAAATATAGAATTATATTCTTTTGGTGGAGCTTTTAAAAGTAATTCCGGCAAATATGGCATATAAAAATCTATATATATATTAGTACCATTATTTTCAAAAATAATATTTATAATTGATATATTATTCAATTCAGGAATTTTTTTATAAAAAGAAATAATTTTATCGTTACCTACTAAAAATTTATACCACATAAAAAACACCTCTTATTTATTAAAAACTATTAAAATTAGTTTATTTCTTGGAGCAGTATAATACTTTATATTTATCGAAGTTAAGTACCAACGATTAACAAATATAAAGTATTATACTGAACAAACTTTACTAATACTGAACATTTTCAGATCTTATTTTTTAAAAGGATAATGTTGTTTCGTACCAATTACATCTCCATTTCGTCTATTTTCTATAGGTCTAACATTGAAATGTGGCCCTTGATTTCCTTTTTCATGACCAGCAGAATGATCTTGTATAACATATGTTTCATATTTATCTTCTTTTGGATTATATTTTCTAAAATAATATTCTCTTGTTTTTATTACTTTTCCATTTTTATCTTTTATAACATGTCCACCGGCATATTCAGGTTCTTTCATTTCTGGTTTTTTTATTTCATAAGGTTGTTGAGTAATAGGAATACCTAAATCTCGTTTAGCTTCTCTAAATGCACCTCTTCTACTAGGTAATGTTTGTTGTTGTTTCTCATAAATATTTTTAAGCTTTGGATTACAAGCATATCCACTAGGATCATAATAAATTACAGGATTATTATCGCAGTAGGTATAAAGATTTAAGCCATCGCCACGGTAGATATCTTCTTGCGTAAATCTAGCAATTACTGGATTATAATATCTTGCCCTTAGATAATACTGCTGAGTTATCTGGTCAAACTGCTGTCCTGTATAGAGATATCTATTTGGAATTATTTCTTCACAGGTAGTGAGGTTACCCCATGCGTCATAGTCATATTTATTACAAATTTTATCTTCATCTGTAATAAATATGGTGCTTCCCTGTTCATCGCTTGCATAGTGATACCATGTTTTTTCTGGTTCACTTTCACTTGCCCACAGGTCATAACTTCTTATTAATCGCTTGATATCGCTATTAGATTGTTCTACAACGACTTCTCTATTTTCATTGAAGATGAATTGAACAAGCTTTTTGTTCTCTTCCATTTCATAACGCAAACCTTCAGCGTCATAACGGTTAATCTGCACTTGACCTTTATTATTTGTAACTTGCGTAACTCGGTTAAAACCGTCATTTTTATATACTTTTTCGCCATCATTCATCAAGCTTCCAGCATTATCATAGATATAATGCTTTGCCGTTGTGCCTGTTGGCTGCTTAAATACCTGTCGTATCAGACGATTTCTTTTGTCATAGAGATAATGCTCTGTTACGTCATTTATAATGCGTTTACTTCTATTACCTGCTTTATCGTAGAAGAGCTGTTCCTCATAATCAGGATATTTTATGTTAGTAAGCTGATTTATACTGTCATAGGTGTAATACGTTGTACCTTGTAACTGTTGTTTTTCGGTGCGGTTACCATTATGGTCATAGGTATATCTATTTTGAGCAAGAATTTCTCCGTTAAAATTAATGTTTAATGAAATTAGGTTTTTATCTGTATCATAGCCATATAAATTTTTCATGCCGTTGGCATTTACAGCTTCTTTTATCGTGCCATCATCATTATATTTAAAGGCTGTGATACATTTTCCACCATCATGAATTTCTTGAAGTTGGTCAAGTTCATCATAGATATATTCTGTGGTTTTACCTGTTACGTCGGTCTGTTTTATTTTGTTACCGTTTAAGTCATACTCATAACTTAATAAGCGTTTACCACTAGCAGATTTTTCTTTTAAATTGCCATTATTATAATAGCTGTAGCTATAGTGCATGCCTTCAGCTATAGCGGATTTTATACTGCCGTCAGGGTAGTATTCATAATTTTCTCTAAGATTAGATTTTTTCTCCAATTTTTCAGTTAAGCTATTATAGAGATTGTATGCATATTGCACCTCGTTACCACGACGGTCTATATGTTGTCTTACTCTGCCTTCAATATCATAGGTGAAATAATCCTTTTCTCCTGTCTGGTCAGTGATTTCACTTAATTTATTGAGTAAATTATATTTGTAACAGATTTTATTACCATTACCGTCTATTGTTTCAATGATATTTCCAGCATAATCATAAGAAAAATATTCACTTGTACCGTTTGGTTTGACGATTTCAGTAATTCTGCCCCATTTATCGAGTTTATACTGCGTTTTATTTTGATTACCGTCAACAATTCCTGTTATATTGCCCTGTGCATCATAGGTAAATTCTTGTTTTGCTCCACCTTGAGTTGTGATATTTTTTCGTCTGCCTGCAAGGTCGTATTCACAGTTTATACCAGATTTTACGCCATCTAGTCGTTGCAGCAGATTTCCTTCACTGTCGTAAATATTAGTTTCAAGTATTATACCGTTTGGTGCGATTATGCTTATAATATTGCCTTGTTTATCATAGGTATAAGAATAACCTGTAGCTTCTTCACCTTTTAAGTTATATTCATTAGGCAGTATTTTTCGGATAAGTTGACCGTTTTTATTGTAGAAACTGCGTTCTACCCCACCGTCTTTATTTATTTTCTTTGTTTCACGGTTTAGTAGGTCATATTCGTAAATTTCTTTCGCGTCATTTGTATCTGTTACTTTAACGATATTTCCAGCTTTGTCATAGGTGAATATTGTTTTATTTTCAATGCCATTTTCTTTGTCGATATGAACTTCTTCAATCAGCCTATCAGCTCTATCATATGCTCTTTTAACGATATAGCCTGCTGGTGTGGTGATTTTTGTTATATTGCCTGTTTTATCCAGTTCATATTTTGTTTCGGCATTAAATCTACCACATTCTTTTCTATCGACTTTTTGCAATGTACCAACAAGACGCCCCGCTTCATCATATTTATAGCTGATAGTCTGGAAGGTATCATCATTTATACGGCGTTTTTCAAAGGTCTTGAGGTTTAAACTGTTATAGCCATATTCCATAACAGCTCCAGTATTATCTTCTACTTTGATTAAGCGATTTTGCTTATCATATTTAAAGAAGATGCTAAGCACTCTACCACTAGCGGATTTTTCGTCCTGCAAGTCCATATGACGACGCTCTTCAATGATATTACCTTCACTGTCATAGCGGTATTCGGTAAGTTTATATTTGTCTTCTTCTATTGGCTCACGTTTTTCAATAAGCCAACCTATAGCATTATATTTATACAATATGCCTGGTCGCTTATCATCGGAACTATCCATTTTATATCCGTTAGCATTAATTTCTTTTAAGATATTGCCTTTTTTATCGTAAATATAGGCTTTTTCCACTGTATCATTTGGTGCTGTTATTTTAGTTAAGCGATTTTCTGCATCATATTCATAACAGTAACCAATGCCATCATCTGTTTCTTCGTTGTAGTCTTCTGGTAGTATTTTTTTAATGAGATTACCATTTTTATCGTAAAATCTTCGCTCTATGCCACCATCAGGATATTTTATTTTTATCTTGTTATTGTCTTCATCATAAATATTTTCAATGCCTTCACCGTTTTTAGTTGCACGGTCAAAAGCATTTGGATTTACTTCTTTAATGATGTTTTCTTCAGCGTCACGAAGTGTAGCTATGACATTTCCTTCGGGGTCTATTTGAAATTCTTCCCTATCCATAACGTCATAGATATGTCGCCAGCCTATACCTGTGAAATTTTCACTGTCAAATTGGTTTGGACGTACTTCTTTTATCAGATTGCCTAATTTATCATAGACATACATATGAGTATTTTTAAGAGCGTCCGTTTCCATTGTCAGATAATCAATGTAGTTATAACCAAAAGTCTTTGTACCAAAATTTCTATCGGTTATGCTAGAACATCTACCAGCACGGTCATATTCATAAAAGAACATATCGCCCATAGGAGAGGTTATTTGCCATGCTTCTTTGGCAAATTCCCTGTAAGCATAGCTTGTATAGTTTCCTAAACTATCCGTTTCTTTTAGTTTTCTGCCTTTTTCATCATAAACGTATGTTCTTTTTTGATAGAGTTCACCTTGTATACGGGTTTTTCTTTCGATTAAGTTACCGTGACTATCATAACGATAAAGGATTTTCTTATTTTCGTTATCGGTTTCTTCAATCAGATTGCCGTCTTTATCATAAATCCAATTTTCAATCAGACCGCATGGGCTTTTTCTTTCAATGAGTTGACTATTTTCATTGTATTTATAAAAATATTCATTGTCGTTTCTGTCTTTTTCCCAGATGATATTTTGTTTTTCATCATAATTTCGCTCTTTTGATGTATTATCACTATATAATATTTTTTCTAAAAGATTATCTCTGTTATAGATATACTTTACGACACTATTATTATGAGTTGAATTTACAATAGTCGTCCGAGCTTCTTTTTGATAAAAGACAATGTATTCTCTATCTTTTTGCATTTCTTGATGAATTATACGTTTATGTTCATCATAGGTGTTTTTTACATATATATTGCTTCGTTGGTCTTTTATACTTTCAATTAAACCGTTGTTTGTGTAATTATATATAACTATACCGTCATTGGCATAGGTTACTTTTTTTAAAAATTCGCCTTCATATTCATATTTAATTTTACGACCCATAAAGTCTTTTATTTGTGTAAGTTTATTATGGTCATAAATAAAATCAATTTTTTTACCATTTGCCAACTTAACTGAAGTTATAAAATTACCTTGATATTCCAGATGTTTTTTATTACCATTTTTATCTTCAATAACAATTAGATTACCAAAACTATTGTAAATATAAGTTATTTTCTGGTGAATATCTTTTAAAAGATAACTGTCTTCTTTTTCTATTAAAATAAGTGCACGGTCTTTGCCACGTTTATTTTCCCATCTGCCGCTTTCTTTGATAAATTCTTCTTTTTTATGGTCTTCTCGCAAAATGGTTATCTTGTCTTCTTGCCTTACAAGATGACTGCTTAAATTTAATAGCCATTTAGTACCAAGTGGTTGCTGTGTATTTTCATAAATTGACTCATAATTACGCTTGATTATAAAATCTTCGCCAATATCTTTAGCGATATAATCTGTTATGGTTATAAAGAAACTGCCTGTTACAAGGTCTACTGGGTCAAGCCCGCTGTCTTTTATTTTCATAGTATTAGCGTTGGTATCTCTAAACTTTTGTTCAACTTTTTTCGACGGAACAAAATTTTTGTTATTCATTGCAGGAAATTCTTTTTTTGCTTTGTTTAATTTACCATTTAAACTGCCCTTAATTAAATAAATATCTTTAAATAAAGTTGAAAGATTGTCAAAACTTCGTCTAATTAAATCTGTTATAGCTGAACCTGAAATTTTTAACGGATTTGAAGCAAATTCTTTTACACCGTTTACTAAAACCTGAGTTATATTCAATATATTTTTAGTTGCTTTTTCTGTAGCTTTCTTTGCAGTTACTTTACCTACAGCTTTAACAGCTCCTTTGATACTTTTTTGTGTTTTTGCTATTTTAGATGCAGCTTTTATACCTTTAGAAGCTAATTTACCCGCTGCAAAAGCATCACCTATACCTGGAACAGAACATACAGCTGAGACAGCAGCCTGTGTATAATCTCCTTCAATAGCATAAAGCCCTGCATTTGCCATATCTGCAAAAAAACCAACAACGGGTAAAAATCCCGCAACATCTAATGCTGCATGAGCAATATCCGATGCACTTGGTCCTTCATCAGATGCTTCTTCTTGTTGATTTTGTTCTTCTTTTGCTTCCATTTCTTTTGCAGTCTGATGATTGCCCCTATTAAATCCTAGCTGACGAAACAGTGGCGATTTTATTAATAGTGCTTCTTTAGATATTTCTATCTCACTTGCACCAGATGTTATCTTCAAATTATCTAGTGCCTGAATTTTTAACTTTCCTTCTTTTGGGGTATCTTCTTTCTCATCTGCTACTTTTGCCCCACCAACACCTGCTGTTGCTGCACTTCCTACCATTGAGGTACTTATATAATTAGATAATCCTGTCGTTTTTCCAATATAAAACGGTTGACCACTTTGAGCTATATCATCTGGCTCTAATCCTATATTATCTAATAGTTCTTCGTTACTATCATTTGAAGCACTTCCACCATGAGCAATATATTCTTCTTCGCCTTCTTGGTGTCTTGCTTTAAAAGCTGCAAATGTCGTCTGTTTTACTTTTTCATCTGAAGCCTGCATTATTAATGTATTTTCTGCCGTTATTTTTATATTTTGTGTACTTTCAATATTTATGCCGCTGGCATCATTCATCATTATTTGAGCATAGTTTCCACTAGAAGAATCACTTGCTCCTCTTCCTGCTACAAGTTCTGCTGTATTTGGCGTAAAACGAAGCATTTTATCTGTACTTGTAAGGCTTTTATTTTCTGGCGTTTGGTAATCACTGTTTTGTCCGCCGTCTGTTCTTTGACTTCCTAATGCTATGGCTTTACCATTATTTTCAAAATAGACAAATACACTATCGCCTATATCTGGCATGGAATAAATGTAATTATTCATTACATTTTCATACGGTAGCCACATAGCAGTATTTGTATCTTGCGTGTCATCACAGTCAAAGTGAACTTTTATCTGTGTTCCCTGTACGGCAATTACCTTGCCTTTTATGAAATCTCCCGTATCTTTTTTGCCAATGGTTTGTCTACTATCTGGTTTACAGCCTTCTTTATTATCAAGCGTTAAATGATTTATGACTTCTGCTCCGTTATAACTTATGATACGACTTTTATAGCTTATTTTTTCTCTGTCGCCTTCATATTCTATTAGATAGTTTGCACCAATGGTTAAATCATAACTAATTCTGAATATTTTTTCATATTCATATGGCATTGCCTCACTATTTACGTTATAGTGAACTTTTACATATTTATCTATATCTTTGAAAATATGCTTTTGCCTGCTTTCATTATCCAGCTTTTTTCTAGCAAAGGGATATGTACCAATGGCAATTCGCATTACATCTGTTTTACTGTCTGCAAAAATATATTGTCCGTATAAATTGGCAATTCTTTTTAAAAATTCCCAATCTGTTTCATTATTTTGGTACAGCATGGCTTCAATGGCAAAATCTTCTTTTACTGCACCTTTTATGCCATAAGGAGCAAGCACTTGCTCTAATACTTGACTAATTGTTTTTGTTGTATCTTGAAATGTTCTATATCTTTTCTTGCGGTCTGTTTGCTCGGACAGAGTTTTAGCAATAATAATTATTTCACTATAATCTGCTTCATTTTCTAGATTAATCTGTACTACTGTACCAAAAAAGATAATATCCCCATCTTTATCTGTTAGCTTAATGGGCGCATCTTCAAGGCGAAGTGTCTGTTCTGCTTCAATTAAGCCTTTAGCGACAAGTCTTATTTCCATAAAACCATGATTATTTGCTTCGTCCACAATTACAAGATTTTTAATATATCTGTATTCAAGGGCAAATTCTACTTTCAAACTGCCAAGTTCTGCCATTTGCTTTGCCATTGCTGCACCTCCTTATTATTTAATCATTTAGTTCCATCAAAGAAATTTTCTACCCAAGCGTCATTTTCAAAACTGAAAAATTTCTCTCTACCCAGCATAATAAATTCTTTTGTTTGGCTTTCTTGACGATAAACGGGAGCTACTATAAAACCCCAGTGTTTGGCATCTGTCCAGACAAAAAATTTTACTTCCCGTCCTTCAATAATATCTGTTTCATCTTGAGGAATATTATCTCCATAAAGTTCACGCACATCTTTATAGTGCATTTCCTTAAATTCATCTAAGCTGCAACTATAAGTAAAATTGTATCTGATTTTTTCTTCCATATCTTTTAGATACAATTTTAAAGTTAAGTCATCCATGTTTCTGGAGATATTGCCTCTATTTTTTCCTTGCATAAGTCCATGAATTAAAATGACTTCTTGACCTGTATGCGTATAAGCAGAAATAATATATGGTAATTGCGGAGATTTACTTTTTATGTTTACATCAGCAAAACCATATTTTCTGTCTTTAAGATATTTTAAAGCTCCGTCAATACAAGTCATTTTAAGTTCAAAATCATCTGTTAAATCACCTGATTTTCTCTTGAATTTTATTGTTTTTCCTGGAACAAATTCCTTCAAAGCATCTCTAAATATATCAATCTTGCAAGATTGACCAGTGAGTTTTATAAAAGAATATTCGTCAAGCTCATCTTTCTCATACATATCATTCATAAATTTATGGATAATACCATATATATCAGCTCTTAATAATAAATTAATATCAAAAATACTAAAGTAAATAGACGGAAAAGTTTTAACGGTCATAAGTTCTTTCCCTTTTCTTACGGTTAATTTCCATTTATCTACTAAAAGTGCTGTTGTAGCATTTTCCTCTGTTTCTTTTGATGTAAGCATAACCCGCAATGTTCCTACACGATTAAAAAATTCTTTTTTTATGCGTTCAGCCGTATCAAATAAAAAATAATAATTATTTTTTACTTTATAATAATCAACACGACTCAAATTTTCCCATTTTGAAAATTGTGTAGGTAAAAATACTTCTGCTTTTTGATATTCTGTATCAAATTCTTCATAGATTTTATGTGGTCCATGTTCATCAACATAACGAAAAACATCTATATCAAATGCTGATAATAGGTCATCTATGTCTTTTATACTATGTTTTATTTCTGATGGTGCTAGTTCTTTTACAAGTTTTAATTTTAAAAGCTGCATTAAACGGAATGTTAAATTATTACCACCAAAATCGGTATCACCATTTTCATATCCTGTTTCAATATTAATTTGATACGATACTCTTCTATTGCTATAGTTAAATGTACATGAAGAAAGGTCTGTCGTTCCTCCACCGCAATCAATTATAAGTGCTTTATAATTGGTTTTTTCTTTTGCTGTTTTCTGCAAAATCATTTCTGAAATTGTATTATATAAAACAGCAACACCTTCATCGAGCATATCTTCTTTTTCTATAGCATATTCAGGTAAGATATCAGCGAACATTTTTTGAAACAAATACTTTTGTTTTACAGGACTTGATATATGCACTTCATGAACTTGACATTTGAACCGATTTTTCATGGCATCTATAATATGCAGAAAATAAGCTCTTAAAATATCTTTTCGTTTTACAAAAGCACGTCTTCCTTGTTTATCTATTATTTCTTCGCTTTTTTCATAATCACCAATCCAGCGTTTAATATCGTAAAATACACAAAAACCCTCATCAATATAGCTAGAATTGGCAAGCTTTACAGCTTCATAACCGAATACATAATCAACATTTTCATTGTCTTTTATTGAAAGTATACCGACAACACTAGGAAGTAGTGTCGTTTCATGCCAGCTTTGATTTATGTCATAAAATACAACATAATTAACGTCGTTTTCCTTTAAACCAAACTGACCGTTTTTTAATCCAGTTCGCTCAAAATACAAGCTATCAAGATAAACACCAGCTGTTGTATTAGATGTTCCAAAATCTATAGCAAGTGGCATAGTAAGTTTTACTGGCTCTTTCACAGTAAAATCAAGCAATGGCACGCGATATACAACTAAATGTTCTGGCACATAATTATAATCACCATTATAGATACGATGCAGCATCTCAGAATTTATTTTATCCATACATAAAAGACTATAATTTTTTAAATCAGCTTCTTGACAGGGAAGTTCTTCATTTTTTGTCAAGTACAATACATTTGTATCTGTGCCTTTTTGTTCTACATTTAAAATACCGCACAATTTCCCATCAGCACTTACTATCAGTGCATTTGTACCGACAAATTTAGAATAAAATTTTATAACTAAATTATCATAAAAATCTAAAGCTCTATTTTGATAAACAGTTATTTTAGCACTGCATTCAAGGTAAATATCATTTTGATAGTGCATTTTTACTTTGGATATAACGTTTTTTAATGCTTCATATCCTTTTTCGTTGTATTTTTTTATAAGCAGGTTTTCTTCTGCACCACGATAACGTAGTATTACACGAATTAAATCATCTTTATCCAAAGGATTTATAACACCTGCTAGGATTTTTTCTTTAATACAGATTTCCCTGAGCAAAAATGTTGTCATTAACTCTAAATCACGTTTGTAATAACGACCTTTGGCTTTATTGTTAATATTGCCTGTTTGATTTAAAACGTAACGGTATTTATCTTTATGCATCGAAATCTCCTCCCTGCTTTTTATTATTGTGGCATAGTTTCCATAACAGCCATATCTATATCAATCTGGTCTAAAATATTATTTATTTCACCTACTTTATCTTCTCTACCCAAAGATTCATACTCTTGTTTTGCTTTTAAGTACAACTGTTTTGCTGAATTATATTCATTTTGTTTATATAAACTATCTGCCTGCATCATAAGATTATCCGCAGTTTGTACTTGGTTTGAAATTTCTTGTTGTTTAGTTGCCACCTGTTGTAATTTAAGGCTTATACTCTGGCACATACTACTATCACCAAGAGCAGTATACTGTTCAAGTGCCGTATTATAATAAGCATTAGCATTTGTATAATCTCCAGCAGAAAAAGCATCATCACCACGAGCAAGCACCAGTGCTGCTGTCATATATTTGTCTGACTGCTCATCAATATTTTTTTGTCTTTGAGCCTGTGCTTTGGCTTTTACTTCATCTAATTTTTCTAAAGCAGATAAAGCTTCTTTTTTACTATCAGCATCATAATTTTTAGCAGCTAATTCTTTAGCTTCCATATATTTTGCCTCAGCTCCTACATAATCTCCACCTTGCTGAAGATTATCTCCTTGTGTTATTAAATCAGAAATATCTTCAGATAATTTTTGTTTATCTTTTTTATCTTGTTCATCTTGCATTTGTTTTTTCTGTTCATAAAGTTTTTCTAGTGCCTCTTTTGCCTGCTGATTTCCGTTTAAATCATGAGCTTTTAGTGCCATTTTCTTTGCTTCAAAATAATTTTTTTCTGCTTTGTCAAAATCATTTTCCTCTAGTGCTTTATCACCAAGAGCGATTAAATCTGATACACTTAAATAATTTTCACATTGCATGATTTGTTTATTTATATAACTTTCTCCTAAATTATCAGCATATCGACTTATATCAAGTGCATTTTGATATGCTTCGTAGGCATCTGTATATTGTTCATTTTTATAATCGTTATCTGCTGCGATAACGGCATCTATAAGACGTGAATAATTGTTTAATAAATTTATTCTTTCTTCATCATCAAGATTTTCGGCAAGGTCAATACCTTTTTTTACTTCACTTTGCGCACGAATATAATTATTATCCTGTATGGCTGTAACTGTATTATCCGTGTACAAATTCATCTTATGCTTTTTATCTTGTCTATTACTGTACCAGATGTAAAATATAATACCTAAGATAAGTAAAATAATAAAAACAATAATTGCTATTCGTATCATGCGTCGTATGCGACGTGCACGATTAGGGTCAGTGAAAATTTTATCTATAAAAATTGTAGCTATAGTATAATTTGTAAGGTTTTTCGGTTGTCTTGAAAGTAATAAATCCTCAACTTCATCTAAAATTGGCTGTGGCTCATCACCTGCTTCCGAAAAGACATCATCTAATTCGCCTTCATCAACATTTTCCCAGATACCACTTGTATATAAAGAAACAATATCTCCGTTTATAAGCTTAATAGATTGAGATATGTAAGGCGAAAAGTCTTTTTCCTGTCCTAAATAAGTATATAAATTATGTCGCTCTTCATGTTTTGACAATATATTTTCGGGCAGTTTTTCTGCATCTATTAAGTCTTGCGTAAGCGACATATCATGCGAAGCAAATGCTACTATTCCTTCTCTATACAAGCGAAAACGAGTATTGCCTGCTATGCCAAAACGCATTTTTTCATAATCCGTTACAACAATGCAGATAGAGGCTTTTAGCTTTTCATTGCTATTTGCTGACAAAAAATCTTCATTTGTCGCTTTTAAATATGATTGCATTGCTCGTCTTCTCATGGACGGATTTTCCTGAAAATGTCTAATAGCATTTTCTACAGCTACTTTGGCACTTTCAGATTCTATTCTATCTGTTATTGAATTTGCTATAACATAGCAGGCATAATCATCAAGTTCTACATAGGCGAAGTAGTCATTATTTTTTAAAGCCGCACCTGCTTCTGATATAAAGGCTGTTTTAAATGTGCTGTTTATTTTTCTCATAATAATAAAATCCTCCCTCGCCTAAATTCTGTATAAAACTATACTGGCGTTATCTTTATTAGGTTTTTTACTTAAATTCACCCGTTCTATTATTTTCAATGCTTTAGATTGTGCATCACTTCTTACAGAAAGTTCACTTTCTATTTCACGCCATGATAACGTATCGTATACCCCATCACTCATCAATGCGACAATATCACCTTTTCTCAGTGGTAGCGGTTGACTGAAAAATTCAATCTCATGAAATCCGTCTTGACCAACAAAATTATATAATCGGTGATGTTCTAAAAGTTTTAAAGCATATTCCTTTGTTATCAATCCTTTTTGATATTTTTGTTTTGCCAATATATCAATAGTATGACCTTCACTTACTGGCACAAGGTCGCCGTTTCTAAAAACAGCAATTTTTATATTACCAACTAAAGCATAATATAATGTATCATTTATAATAACAGCAGCTGCTACACTTGATGAGCCTCGCCCATCTAATTTATTTAAAATTATACGGTTAGCTGCGTTAAATGCTTTACGGAAATAATATTGCGGTTTTTCAAAAGCCTTATACTCCTTAAATAAATCTATAAAAGTGTCAACAGCTATACGTGAAGCAATTTTTCCACCATATTTTTTACCCATACCATCAGCAAGAACTAATAAAGTGCCTTCTTTTGCAGTAAGTTTTCCTAAATTATCTTCTTGAACTTCCCTATCTCCGATAGTCATACTTTGACCGAATGATGACGGAATATGCCGTATTGGCATTTTTAAATTAGAACGCATGATAAATAATCCAATTATAATGGCAATCATTAAAATCATTACCATTAAAGTAAACTCATTCATTCTCTTTCTCCATATCTTCCCACATAAAATGTTCACCACAAAACGGTACAAAAGTAAAACGGCTATTACCTATTTCAATAGTATCATAAGTGTTTAAAACCTTAGGCTCATAGAGTGCATCACCTTGCAAGTAAACAAGTCCGTTAGAGCTTCCAGGTAAAAGCACTGTTTCTTTTTTCTTCGGGTCAAATACAATTATGGCATGATTTCTACGGTCTATTTTATTATCTCCCAAAATCTGAATATCCATATCATCAGCACGTCCGATAAAGTTTTTACCTCTTTTTATCTTGTAATCTTTTCCTTGACGTGGACCTGCTATACATACCAGCCAACCGCAAACTGGCTGTACTTCTTCCAGAAAAAGAAGTTCTTCTGCATCAACATCGCTTTGACCAGTTTCCTTTTTCTCTTTTGTAGCAGTTTCCACATTACAATATGGACATACCGTTCCATAACGACGAGCACTGAACAAATGTCCGTTTTGACAACGTATTAAATTACTCATGCAAAATCCTTCTTTCTATCTTAATTTCAATCTTGTTAATCCGATAATAATAATATCTCCTTGTTCTAACCTACATGGCTGATATGATGATAACCTATATTTTCTATTATCAATCGCTTTTTGTACTACCACTCCGTTTTTTGAACCTAAATCTTCTATATACCAACTGCCACCAGCATAATTTAAAACGGCGTGTTCTATATCTATCATTGCTGCATATGGACTTTGATTTAAATTCACATCTACATGATTTTCTCGAATATCTTTTCCGATTACTAAAGATATTTTCTCAAACATATCCCAAGTAGCTATTATTTTATCTTCTTCATTTAATAGTGCAATCTCACTTATAGTTCCATCATTTAATACAGCATTATTTTTTATTTTAGGTCGCTTGATACCTCTCAATCTATTCCACAAATTTATAACAGCTACAACTATAAAACAAACAGCAGCTAAAATTATACATACAAAATCAACAAGCGTATTTCCTAAACCAATATAACCTAAAACTATCACAGCCACACATAAAATCATTATTGCTATATCAATTTTAGTTTTCTCTTGCACTTACATCACCTGCCTATTTCTTAAACCCCATAAATCTTTCAAAGACATCTGTCATATCCAAAGGATTTTTCTTCTTTTTCATATTGGGATTAAGTTTTTCTTCATGTACCACATCACCCGTATTTGGATTAAAACCAAAAAACTGTTCAAAATTATTTCTAACTCCCTGTGTTATATCATTGATATCAAAATTTTTCTTTGGTGTGGCTTTTGGTTTTTCTTTAGCTTTTGTCTGCTTTGGTTGTGCTTTTTGCTGTGAGAACGAATTTTTCTTTACATTTTCCCTGTTGAACTTATCTCTAGCTTCCTTATTTTTGATAAGTCCATATGCCATATTAATCTCCATCATTTTCTGTTCAAAGGACTTATCATTCTTATTTCTGTCTGGATGATACTTCAAAACGAGCTTTCGATATGCCTTTTTTATTTCCGCATCTGTAGCATTTTCCGAAACACCCAATACTTCATAAGGATTTTTCATGCTCATTCTCATACCTCTTTTCTATACTTATATGCAAATTTCCTCTATTTTAATTTTTACTATGTATCAGGCTCTCAAACGAGAGCCTATAAAAGTTTGATAAGATTTTTATTGTATCATATCCATATAAATTCTTCATACCATTAGCACTTACCGCTTCTCTTATTATGTCGTCGTTGTATTTAAAGGCTATGATACATTTTCCACCATCATGAATTTCTAAAAGTCGGTCAAGTTCATCGTAGATATACTCTGTCGTTTTGCCTGTTATGTCAGTCTGTTTTGTTGCTGTTTAAATTATACTCATAACTTAATAAACGCTTAAATTTTTAAATTATTATATTGTATAACATATTTTAATATTTCTATTTAGTTTTAGAAATAATTGTATCAACAACCTTGCCAAATAAATTAATATCTTCATTTTTTATTTCTAATAAAAGTTTATTGATTATTAAATTATTTTTTTTATAGTTTGAAATTATATTTATAAATAAATTTCTACAATCTTTATGATTCAAAATTCTAATCAACAAAAGTTTTGCCCATTCTTTAGCATTAGGTACCATTAAATTTATTGACTTAATAAACTCTTCTATTTCTACTTCTGGTGGGAATTCTTCAATCAAATGAATTAAGCCATACATAACCTCATCATCTTCTGTATTATCATCAAAAACAGTATATAATCTAGATAATGGTATTTTATCTTTGTACTTATATATATTTATCAATATTTCATCAAAACGCTTAATTTCCGCTTCATTTTTTAAGTATTTTATTTTATTTAACTCGATAAGTTCTTTTTCTAAATTTATCATATTATATACCTCATTTTTCGAATAAATCAGGATACAATTCTTTATTTAACTTAATTACCTCTTTTAATGATTTTCTTATTTCAGGTGTATACAATTCATCATTTTTATATATTTTCCTCATATCATTTATATCTCGCGCCAAAGCTTCTCGTGGAGTTTCATTTAAATCAGATTTTTTACCATATGAACGAGTTTGACGATGCCGTCCACCTTCTCCAGGATAAGGAGCTTCTACATTCATCGCTACACCATCATTTTTAGATACACCCTTAGATTTCATATAATCAGCAGCTGGCATATGATGTGGTGTAACATTATCCCCTTTTTCTCCATTCTTTATTAAATCTTTATAAGTACCTACTTCACCTTCTTTAGGAAGTAATTTTTTCTTTTCTATAGGATTTTTATCTCCAGGACCATTACAAGCACTATATCCACTAGGGTCATAATAAATAACAGGATTATTATCACAGTAGGTATAGAGATTTAAACCGTCGCCACGATAAACATCTTCTTTTGTAAACCGAGCGATTACAGGATTATAAAATCTTGCTCTCAGATAGTACTGTTGAATAATCTGATCAAATTGCTGTCCTGCATAAAGAAATCTGTTCGGGATAATTTCTTCACAGGTGGTGAGATTGCCCCATGCGTCATAGTCGTATTTATTACAAATTTTTTCTTCATCTGTAATAAATATTGTACTTCCCTGTTCATCACTGGCGTAGTGATACCATGTCTTTTCCGGTTCACATTCACTAGCCCATAGGTCATAACTACGGATTAATCGTTTAATATCGCTACTGGATTGTTCTACAACGACTTCCCGATTTTCATTGAATATGAACTGAACGAGTTTCTTGTTCTCTTCCATTTCATAACGCAAACCTTCAGCGTCGTAACGATTGATTTGAACCTGCCCAATGGTAGTTTCAACTCTTGTTACCCTATTGAATGCGTCGTTTTTATATATTCTCTCGCCGTCATTCATCAGGTTTCCGGCATTATCATAAATATAATGCTTCGCCGTTGTACCTGTCGGCTGCTGGAATACCTGCCGTATTAAGCGGTTCCGCTTGTCATAAAGGTAATACTCTGTTACATCATTGACAATGCGCTTGCTCCTATTACCGGCTTTATCGTAGAAGAGCTGTTCCTCGTAGTCGGGATATTTTACATTGGTGAGCTGATTTATGCTGTCATACGTATAATACGTTCTGCCTCGTAGTTGTTGTTTTATAGTGCGGTTGCCGTTATGGTCATAAGCATACCTGTTTTGAGCCAGAACTTTTCCGTTGAAATCAATATCCAGTTTGGTAAGGTTTTTATCCGTGTCGTAACCGTATAAATTCTTCATGCCATTGGCACTTACAGCTTCTTTTATTGTGCCGTCGTCGTTGTATTTAAAGGCTGTGATACATTTTCCACCATCATGAATTTCTTGAAGTTGGTCAAGTTCATCATAGATATATTCTGTGGTTTTACCTGTTACGTCGGTCTGTTTTATTTTGTTACCGTTTAAGTCATACTCATAACTTAATAAGCGTTTACCACTAGCAGATTTTTCTTTTAAATTGCCATTATTATAATAGCTGTAGCTATAGTGCATGCCTTCAGCTATAGCGGATTTTATACTGCCGTCAGGGTAGTATTCATAATTTTCTCTAAGATTAGATTTTTTCTCCAATTTTTCAGTTAAGCTATTATAGAGATTGTATGCATATTGCACCTCGTTACCACGACGGTCTATATGTTGTCTTACTCTGCCTTCAATATCATAGGTGAAATAATCCTTTTCTCCTGTCTGGTCAGTGATTTCACTTAATTTATTGAGTAAATTATATTTGTAACAGATTTTATTACCATTACCGTCTATTGTTTCAATGATATTTCCAGCATAATCATAAGAAAAATATTCACTTGTACCGTTTGGTTTGACGATTTCAGTAATTCTGCCCCATTTATCGAGTTTATACTGCGTTTTATTTTGATTACCGTCAACAATTCCTGTTATATTGCCCTGTGCATCATAGCTAAATTCCTGCTTTGCTCCACCTTGAGTTGTGATATTTTTTCGTCTACCTGCAAGGTCGTATTCACAGTTTATACCAGATTTTACGCCATCTAATCGTTGCAGCAGATTGCCTTCACTGTCGTAAATATTGGTTTCAATTATTATACCGTTTGGTGCGATTATACTTATAATATTGCCTTGTTTATCGTAGGTATAAGAATACCCTGTAGCCTCTTCACCTTTTGCACTATATTCGTTCGGTAGAATTTTCTTTATGAGCTGACTGCTTCTAAATAGTATGATACTTTATATTCATTTAAACTTATTAATTATAAAGTATCATACTACATTGGAAACTTAATTAATTTAGTGATTGTATATCTTATAGTTAAGTCCACAAATACATATATATTCAAAAATATCTTCAAATTTATATGAAATTATATTTTCTTCATGATCCCAAAAATAAATTTTATTATTTATATTATTATCTAATTTATATCCATATAAATCACCACAACCATTATCTGATATACCTAAAAAATTTAAAATATTATTATTTAAATTTTCCTCTACAATATAACAATACTTTGAAGGAATAACATTATAAATCATAGTAAATCCAACCATGCCAGAACCATATTTTTTCAAAAAATAACTATAATCATCTGGTAATTTTATTTTTAATAAGCTTTCTACTATATTTATATCTTTATTTTTAACTGGTAGATTCATTTCTTCAAACCAATCAGGATGTTTTTCTTTTGTTGATAGAAAAATGTTATCAAATAAAAATTTTTCCAAAAAAGACCACCTCTATTTTTTTAATTAAACATAATTTTAATCATCATATATTTTATCAGGAAATAATATATCGGCACCTTCTTCTCTAGCTCTATACCACCAATGTAATTTTCTATCTTCCTCACGCATTGTACTAGTTACACCTTGATTATACTTATTTAAATGTAAAGCCGGATTTCTTCTATGATTCTTTACAACCGGTTGAGATATTTCATGTTTAGCTGCTCCTGGCATTTGTCCACCATGATGTATATCTGGATTACCCAAATCTTTTGGAGAATATCCATACAATGCCTCTTTCATATCTCGTAATGTCCATTTTTTTTCAATAATAACACTCGGATCACTTGCTCCATAACCTACTCCTGTATTTAAATCTGGTTTTATTTTATTATCACTAATTTTCTGCCCTAGATGTATTTTTAAAGGATTTTTTTTAGATATTTTAGCGTAACTTCCAGCAGCTGTTAAGCTAGGATTTTCTTTTCTTACTTGTATATATTTTTCGTAGATATCTTTTTTATTATCACAAGATTTAATACTATATCCGCTAGGATCATAATAGACAACAGGGTTATTATCACAGTAGGTATAGAGATTTAAACCGTCGCCACGGTAGACATCTTCTTTTGTAAATCTGGCAATTACAGGATTATAATAACGTGCTCTTAGATAATACTGTTGTGTTATCTGGTCGAATTGCTGTCCTGTGTAGAGAAATCTATTTGGTATTATTTCTTCGCAGGTAATGAGGTTGCCCCAGGCATCATAATCATATCTATTGCAGACTTTATTATCATCTGTAATAAATACTATGCTTCCCTGTTCATCGCTGGCGTAGTGGTACCAAGTCTTTTCAGGCTCACATTCACTTGCCCAAAGGTCATAACTACGGATTAGTCGCTTAAACTTATCAGTGGATTTTTCAACGACAACTTCCCTATTTTCATTGAAAATGAACTGAACGAGCTTTTTATTCTCTTCCATTTCATAACGCAATCTTAAAATTTGTTATGTATCAGGCTCTCAACAGAGAGCCTATATTTTATACTCAATCCCACTGCAAATATTAAAATATCCCATTATTATGTTTCCCATCGCCAATAAATATTAGATGATTTAATTATTAATAACTGAACATCGGTTATATTAAAAAATACAATTTCTATAATATTATTTTTTTCTTATGAATTTCTAATATTTCATTGTCATTTATTTTAACAGTACTTGGTATAAATTTAAAAAAACTTACATCTAAAAATATCAATTTACCTTTTTTTATTTCAGGTTCACCTTCAGTATAAAAAGATTGACACCAATTACATAATTCTATATCAATAATTAATTTTTTCTTTGAAGAAAAATATTCTATATGTTGAATTAAACTATCATGAAAATTATATTTATCAAATACATCCATTTCTGATAAACTGCCTGTATATTATTTAATAATATAAACGTATTGTGCTAGTTAAAAATTTTACTTGCAAAAAAAGTTCAACAAGAGTACATTTCTAAGTATTTCATCACAAA
>ERZ791579.386-NODE-386-length-34239-cov-26.527586_pt1 | contig 34239 bp, 33 predicted proteins | sample MGYA00509968_ERZ791579 | MGnify/ENA primary metagenome ERZ791579 (study PRJEB30046, sample SAMN00791924) | human gut metagenome | study: EMG produced TPA metagenomics assembly of the A metagenome-wide association study of gut microbiota in type 2... | reverse complement strand
AATTTATAGATTTTTATATAAAATTATATATTATTTATAACAGCTTTAAGCCTCCAAGATAAATATATTTATTCGTTTTTCTTTTAAATAAAAGAAAATGAACCCAAAAGAAAATTTTCCTAAAAATAACTATCTTATTCTATAAACATAGCATCGCCAAAGCTAAAGAAACGGTATTTTTCTTTTACTGCTTCTTCATAGGCGGAAAGTACATATTCTCTGCCAGCAAAAGCACTGATTAACATGATTAAAGTTGATTTTGGTAAATGGAAATTAGTGATAATAGAATCTACGATTTTAAATTTATAGCCAGGATAAATAAAAATGCCTGTTTCTTCTGCTATTGGAGAGATAGAGCCATCTTCTTTCGCAGCTGATTCTAAAGTGCGGATAGATGTTGTACCTACAGCGATTACTTTACCACCATTAGCTTTAGTTTGATTGATAATATCTGCTGCTTTTTTTTCAATATGGTAGAATTCTTTATGCATTACATGGTCTTCAATATTATCTACATTTACAGGGCGGAAAGTGCCAAGACCTACATGAAGTGTTACAAAAGCTAAATTTACACCCATTTCTTTTATTTCCGCTAATAATTCTTTTGTAAAATGAAGACCTGCTGTTGGTGCTGCTGCTGAGCCTTCTTCTCTTGCATATACAGTTTGATAGCGATTTTTATCTTCTAATTTTTCATGAATATATGGTGGAAGTGGTGTTTCACCCAATCTATCCAAGATTTCTTCAAAGATACCATCAAATTTAAATTCTACAATACGACCGCCAAAATCTGTATGACCTACAACTTCACAAGCAAGCTCATCACTAAATTCAATGATATTACCTAATTGAGCTTTTTTACCTGGTTTTACTAAAACTTCCCATTGATTAGTATTTGTTAAACGCTTTAATAAAAATACTTCAACCTTACCGCCTGTTTTTGCTCTATGACCAATAAGACGAGCGGGCATTACCTTTGTATCATTAAATACTAAAGTATCACCTTTGCGCAAATACTGTTTAATATCATAAAAATGTTTATGTTCAATAGTTTTTTCTTTGCGATTTAACACCATCAAGCGTGAATGGTCACGTTTAGCACATGGTGTTTGAGCTATTAATTCTTCTGGAAGATTATAGTCAAACTCATTTAATAGCATTAAATATTATCCCCTTTTATTTTTATTTATACATATCTTTTATATTTACATCATTATAATAATGATATAAAATTTGCTGATATTTTTTACCTTTATCCGCTAAAGATTTTGCTCCCCATTGAGACATTCCTAAACGATGACCAAAACCACTGCCTTTAAAAATCAATTTTTTATCATCTTTATCAATTTTTAAAGTATCGCCTTTAGCTTTTTTATTACCTTCTAATTCTATAGTAAAATTGCTACTTTTTAAACCCAATAAACTACGAAGCTGTGTCTTGGTCAATTCCACAGATTTTTTATTACTACCTATAAATTTTACAACTTGCGATTTACTTGCTTTATTTGGATTTTTTTTCAATCCACTAAAATCTATTTCTTTTATTGTACCAATATCACTATATGAATTTTTTATAGATTTACTTAAATTATCTACTGTTACAGATACTGCCCAACTTTGATATGGAGATTGCTCCTCTTTATCTTCTACTGCTCTCAAATAAGGCACATTGACATTCCATACATTGATACTGTCATCAGTTTGACCACCTGAAGCTGCATGAAACACTGAACATATAGGTTGATTTAAATAAACAATGACTTCTCCTTTTGTAGCATCTATAGCTTTATTTGTAGTCGCAGCTTCTGAATCCATACCACCATAAACTTGGCAATCTGTTGTTACGCAGACGTCAAAACCTTCTTTTGTATGTTTTCGATCAAGCTTATCATATAAAGCAAAAGTTCTAGCAGCTACAGCTTGAGCTTTCAAAGCTTCTATATTCCAACTAGCAGGCATTTCTTCTGGTACGACACCATATAAATATTCATCAATCAATAAACGATTTATTACTGTAAGCCCTGCTTTATGCGGTTGAATAATCAAATTTCCTCTATATCGTTTGCCATTAACAATTACAGGAGCATTATCTTTGACTGCTACCACTAAAGTAGTAGTTTCCTTACCTTTTTTATTGACATAAACCGTTCTATCTTTTTGACGAATATTTACTTCATTCATCTTTTTAAATTTATAATTTACTTTATTGTCGACATCTTTGACCACAAAATCATCATTTGCTGTAATTACAATTTCTTGTACTCCCTGTAATAAGCCTACTCTTACATATGGAGCTGATGACTGTGCTGATACTACTTGCATATTACTTACAAATGCGCAACAACATAATAAACAAATAAGATATAGATATTTTTTCATATTTAATATCCTCTTTTATTTTTTATTCTATTTTTATTTATTTTAGATTTGACTGTTTTCTTCTGTCTAGAATATGTTATCTGACAATAAATAAAGAAAATCAACGCTAAAATAAATGCCACTAAACTAGTTGTCTGTGCAGATGTAAAGCTTAAAAATACAGGAGTAGCATAATCTCCACGCAAAAATTCCAAGCCAAAGCGAGCTAAACTATATAACATTATATATAAAGAAAAAGCTTGACCTTTCGCATGAGGAAAAGCTCTAAAAATCAACAATAGAGCAAAAATCACAAAATCAATTTGACCTTCCCAGACCTCAGCAGGCCATAATGGTTGAGCACCATACGTATGATAAGCAAGTGTTGTTTCTGGATAAATAATACCAAAATTACCACCAGTCGGTGCACCAAAAGCATCACCATTTAACAAATTAGCACAACGACCAATGGCTTGCCCTAAAATAATTGCAGGAGCTACAATATCAGCTAGTGCTAAGATATCTATTTTATGACGTCTAGCATAAATAATTCCTGCTCCCACGCCAAAAACAATACCACCTTGAATAGCCATACCACCTTGCCATACATAAAAAATTTCACTTAGATGATGACTATAATATGCCCAATCAAAGAAAAATACATCCCACAATCTAGCGCCTACAATACCAGCGATACCACTATAAATACCGATATCTACAATATGATTGTGCCATCTACCATCTTGTTTTGCTAAGAAATAAGCCACACCTGTTGCCAAAATAATACTCAAAGATAAAATCAGACCATATGCTCTTATCGGAAAATCACCAACAAAAAATAAATATTGGTGCATACTATCACCTCAGTATATTATTTTATATTGGTCAAATCTGTTATCCACATGATTTCAGCATCTTCACCATCTTCATAATACCCACGACGGCGACCTACAGATTTAAAACCTAATGATTCATACAAATGTATTGCTCCTTTATTACTTGGTCGAACTTCTAAGGTCATAGCATTTGCCTTTCTTTCTTGAGAAATCTTGATGATTTCCTTCATCATCAATCGACCTATACCTTTGTTTTGATATTCAGGAGTTATAGCTACATTTGTTATTTGAGCTTCATCAAATAATATCCAAACACCTACATAGCCAATGACTCTTTCGCCATCTAAAGCCAATAAATAATAAGCTTTATCATTAGAAGCTTCCTGCCAAAAAGATTGTCTTGACCATGGCATATCAAAACAAGATTTTTCTACAATTTCCACAGCACTTGCATCTTCTGGAGTCATTTTACGAAAATTTATTTGCATATTTTCACCTTATAAATCTGTTAATTTTTCGCCATGGCGTTTTTCCCATAAAACTTCAGCTTCTGAACGACGAATATATACAGGTTCTAAATCCATGATATTATCATAATCTTCATTTTCAAATCTAGCTTTAGCTGCCATAGCCACATTACTTGCTCTAGGCATACAAAGATGTGGTAAACCTAAAGAAACATTTTCATATTGAGCGATTATATCTGCTTTCTTTTGAGCGATATCTCCCACAAATACTACTGGTTTATCCAAAGTAGCACAATATTTTACCACTTCTTCAAAATCCATCACGCAAGTTTGTTTCTTCTCATCAAAGTCCTTGCCATTCCACTCATATAAAGCAAAATATGCATTGCTTTTTTGTGCATCTAATACACTTGCCACATATACACCTGGCACTGGATAATGATAAGCCATAGCCTCTAATGAAGATACAGCCACTACAGGAATGGATAAAGCATATGATAACATTTTAGCAGTAGCAAGACCTATACGTAGCCCTGTAAAAGAGCCAGGCCCTATGCTTATAGCTACACCTGTTAAATCAGATTTATCCATATGTGCAATTTTTAAAACATCTTGCACATGCCCTAATAAAACTTCTGATTGGGGTAATTTTAATTGCATGATAATCTCTGCAACTAATTTATCTTTTTGCACAATAGCAGCACCTGAAACTATTGTTGAAGTATCAATCGCTAATATTGCCACAGTGCTTCAACTCCTCATAAATATTTTTATATTTTTGACCTTCAAGATTGATAGTAATTATACGCTTTTGTTCACTATCGCCACGCTCGATTTTTAAATGCAAATAATCTTCTGGCATATAGGCAAAAAACCTATCTGGCCACTCAATCAGTACTACTTCATCTTCAACATCAGTATACTCGTAAAAACCGATTTCCTCTAAATCTTCTGGTTGCTCCAAACGATATAAATCAAAATGATATATACGCTTTTTACCTTCATATACATTCATTAAATTAAAAGTAGGACTTGTAACGATTTCTTTTACCTTCAAAGCTTTACATAAACTTTGTGTAAATAAAGTTTTACCTGCACCTAAATCACCTTCAAGACAAATTATCAAATTATCTTGAATTAAATTTGCTATCTTTTCACCTAAAAGACTTGTTTGTTCAGGTGAATTTGTAGTTATTGTAAACATATTTCACCTCAAAAATTCATTTTAATCATATTATTTAAAATCATCAACTACGCAAATACTAGCACCTGTTTTTCTTGCAGCTGCCAAGCCTACGTCAGAGTCCTCAAAAATAATGGTATTTTCTGGCTTAACCTTAAAATATTCCATTGCTTTTAAAAATCCTTCTGGATCTGGCTTGCCATTTTTCACATCATCAATAGTAAAAATAACATCAAATAATTCTAATCTGCCAAAATAACGCAAAATATCTTTAGAATTACTTGAACCACTTGTTACTACAGCTGTATGATATTCATTTTTCATAGCTTTAATAATATTGAACAAATGAGTATTTTCTGCAGCATATTTTAGATTTTCTTCATAATATAATTTCTTAGCATCATGAATTTCTTCAAAACGATTTTCAGGAACACCCATTATCGGTAAAAATCCACGATAAGTAGGACCCCAACATTTTTCAACATATATATCGTAATCAAAAATCACAGGTAATCCAGCTCTTTCAATAGCTTCACGATATGCCATATAATTCACTCTGCGCGTATCAAATAAAGTACCATCTAAATCGCAAATAACTAATTTACTTTTTTCCATTAAAAATCCCCTTAGGTTATTTAAAATCTATCATTATTTTTTACAATATCTATGTTATTCTATCACATCTAAAGATACTTGTCTTTTATATCTATGGTTTTTCTTGCAAACAACTTTATTTTCTTACCAAAATAATAAAGCTACTTTCGATTTTATCTCTAAATCAAAAGTAGCTTTATTTTATATTCATACTTAGTCAATCAATTTATTTGCTCTAAGTACAGTTTTTATACTTTCTGCACTAAAATGAAGAGCTTTTAATTCATCTTCTGGTAAATCTATAGCTAATCGTTTTTCTACACCATTTGCACCAATGATACTTGGCAAACTAAGTGCTACATCTGTTAAGCCATATTCGCCTTCAAGCGGAGTAGAAACTGGTGTTACACAGCGTTCATTAAACATAACAGCACGAGCTAATCTACAAGCGCCCATTGCTATACCAGTATTTGTCCAACCTTTAGACAATAATACATCATATGCTGTATTTACTACTTCCTGAGCCATAGCTTTTTTATCAAAATCACTGTTATGATCATAATATTTATCTAAATCAGCTAAACGCACACCACCAATGCTGATTGTAGACCATGCAGGAAAAGCAGAATTACCATGTTCACCAAGCATAAAGCCCTGAACATCTTTAGCATCAACATTATAATGATTTGCTATGATGCGTTTTAAGCGAAGTGTTTCTAAAGTAGTCCCTGTACCGAATAATTTTCCTTTTTCATAACCAAATTTAGTAGCTGCCAAATATGTAGTTACATCAAGCGGATTAGTAATCATGATAAAAGGTGTATTTTTTGTATATTTTGTAACCTCTGTCATGATTTCACCAATAACTTTTACATTTCGTTCTGCAAGTATTAGTCTATCTAATTTTTCCCCAGGTAAGATACTAGGGCCACCAGAACAAATAATTATATCAGCATCTTTACACTGACTAAAATCGCCTGAATAAACTTTCATACCTGGTACATACGTACAAGGTGTCGCATGAGTTGCATCTAAAGCTTCACCATGAGCTACTTTTTCATTAATATCTATACATACGATTTCAGCAGCTAAATTCATTGCCATTGCTTGTGTTAATACATCTGAACCTACATGACCAAGACCTATAATTGCCAATTTACTCATTTTCATTTTAATTACCCCCATATCACAAAACCATTAATCTCATTTCATTAAATAAATGGTTCAATTTTTTATGATATAGCAAATAATCACTATTGTCAACATGTAAACAAGTTTATCCTTTTTGCTTTTCAAATATTTTCGCCATCATTTTCTTTACAAGTCTTACACTCTGATCAAATTTTTCCGTATCACTATCTGATAAATCAGTCGTGCTTTCCATAAAAATAAGCCTTTGCGATTTTTGATGTTCCTTTAAAAAATTTCTACCTTTTTCACTCAAAGAAATTTGACTATATCTTCTATCCTTACTTAAACAAGTTTTTTTAATAAATTCTTTTTTCACTAATTTATCAATGATAGGACTCATTTGTTGTTTTGATATAGATAAATGTTTTGCTAGCTCTGTTACAGTAGCAAATGTATCCTCTTTTTCAAAAAGATAATACATCACTGCAAAGTGATTGAGTGGTAATGGCAAAGCTGCAGTTCGCCATAATTTGTGATTATAAGTCATCATAATATCAAACAAATCAAAATAAATATCTGATATCTTTCTGCTATTCTTCTCCAAAAATTTCTCTCCCTTTGTCAAAATTTAATAATAAAAAATTTTATTTTTTCAAAGATTAAAACCAGATTAAAAACTGTCTTCAAGAGTGCAAAATTCTTGACTTTTCAATAGATATACTATACTATAGAACACGATAATAGTAAATACTTGTGTACTATCAGCTATTTATAAAAAATCTAAAAAGCTGATTATAAAGCTGTGCTAAAGCACAGCTTTTGAAATTTATCAAAGGAGGTTTAATAATTTTGGCCACACAATCAAAGAAAAAAGCTGTTATCCTAGTTGTAGCCATAGTAGTTATAGCACTTATTGGATATCTTGCATATTCTAAGTTAACAGCTACATCACAGGGCAACAAAACAGCAGGTGGTCCTGCAACTGTAAAAGCAATGCAGGTAATCAAACGTGATACACCACTTAATTATGAATATGCTGGTAATATCAAATCAACAGATGAAGTAAAAATCACTTCTCGTGTTTCAGGCACAATTGTTGAAAAATATATTACAGGTGGCGAATTCGTACAAGCAGGTCAACCACTTTACAAAATTGACAGTCGTCAATATGAAAGTACATTGCTCTCAGCTCAAGCAACATTAGCTCAATCTCAAGCTAATTATCAAAATGCTTTAGCTACATTACAAAATGCTCAAGTAGATAATAATCGTTACCAAACATTATTATCTCAAAACGCAATTTCCGATCAACAAGCTGCAACTCAACAATCTCAAGTAGAAGCTTTAACTGCATCATTGCAAGCTCAGCAAGCAATCATTGATTCCAATGCTGCTCTTGTAAAAAAAGCTCAAGAAGATTTAGATGATACAGTTGTTTATGCCCCAACTTCTGGTAAACTCGATATCAATGATATTGATGTAGGTGCTTATGCTACTGCTGGAAGTACAGTTCTTGTAACAATGGGCTCTGTAGACCAGGTATATGCTCAATTTAATGTAAGTGAAAATGAATATTTAAATCTTGCATCTTTCTTTAATAGTGATACTAACAATGTAACTATCACTTTAAGTGATGGCACAGAATATCCTGTTTCTGGTCACCTTGTGCAAGTAGATCGTTCTTTAACTACAAATACTGGTACACTTGCAATCAATGCTTTATTTGATAATCCAGATGGTCTTTTACTTCCTGGTATGTTCGCTCGTGTAAAAGTAACTGGCGAAGTGTTACCAAATGCTATCTTAATTCCACAACGTGCTGTACAACAACTTTTAGATAAAACATTCGTTATGGTTGTAGGCCCAGATAATAAATCTGTTACTAAAGCCATTACTGTTGGTGATAAAATCGGAAGTTATTGGATCGTTAAAGATGGTTTAGATACTAATGACGTTGTTGTTGTTGAAGGTCTTACTAAATTACAAGAAGGCGTTCCTCTTAACGTCACTATGGTAACTCCTGAAGAATTAGGTTTAACTTTTTAATCAGGGGGTGCTATAATTGTCAAGATTCTTTATAAATCGTCCGATATTTGCTATTGTTATATCTTTAATCATTGTAATCTTAGGTACAATTTCTGCTTTTAACTTACCAATAGCACAATATCCACAGATTTCTCCACCGACTATTACCGTAAGTACTACTTACACTGGTGCTAACTCAGATACAGTCAATGAGACTATTGCTCAGGTAGTTGAACAACAAGTCAATGGTGTTGAAGGCATGGACTATATGAGTTCTACTTCTGCCAATGATGGTAGTTACAATCTTCAAGTAGTCTTCAAACTCGGTACAAACGGTGATATGGACTCCGTAAAAGTTCAAAATAATGCTGCCACTGCTACACCAAGCTTACCATCTGATGTACAGACTTTTGGTCTTACTACTCGTAAAGCTTCTAGTGATATGGCAATGGTATTATCACTTACATCTCCAAATGGTACTTATGACAGCGTGTTCTTGAAAAACTATGCTGATATTTACCTTGTAGATAAAATCAAACGTGTTCCTGGGGTTGGGGACTTAAACGTATTCGGTTCTGACTATTCCATGCGTATTTGGATCAATCCAGATAAACTTGCTGAACTTGGTCTTACTGTTGCCGATGTCGTTAGTGCTGTAAAAGAACAAAACACTCAAGCTCCAGCTGGTACAATTGGTCAATTGCCAGCACCACGTGATCAAGAATTCCAATATACTGGTAAAATTCAAGGTCGTTTAATCACACCTGAAGAATTTGGAAATATTATTATTCGTTCTGATGCTAATAGTGGCTCATTTGTTCGTGTCAAAGACATTGCTAAAGTAGAAACAGGCGCTAGAACAAATAATCTCATCGCTAAACACAATAACCAAAATGCCGTAGCATTCGGTGTTCAGCTTACTAGTGATGCCAATGCAATGGATACTGTAAGTCAAGTAAAACAAGTTCTTGAAGAATCCAAAGCCGATTTCCCTCCAGATATTGAATATGATACTGTTGTTGATAACACTACTTATATCAGTGAATCTATCAACGAAGTAATTCATACATTTATTGAAGCATTATTACTTGTAATGCTCATTGTTTATCTTTTCTTACAAAGTTGGAGAGCTACGCTCATCCCTATGCTCGCTGTTCCAGTATCTCTTATTGGTACATTTGCAACTTTCGTAGTACTTGATTTCTCCATCAATACCTTGACTCTCTTTGGTATGGTTCTTGCCATCGGTCTTGTTGTCGATGATGCTATCGTTGTTATTGAAAACGTTGAACGTCATATGGCTGAAGATGGTCTTAGTCCAAAAGAAGCAACAGGTCGTGCTATGGACGAAGTACAAGGTCCAGTTGTTGCTATTGCCTTCACTCTTGCTTCTGTATTCGTTCCAGTTGCTGGTCTTAGTGGTATGACTGGTATCTTATATCGTCAGTTCGCATTGACTATTGCTATTTCTATGGCATTATCAGCATTCGTGGCCTTGACTCTTACTCCTGCACTTTGTGCTACAATGTTAAAACCACATACTGCTGATGAAAATAAATCTAATTTTGGTGCATTTTTCATCCGTTTCAACCAATTTATGAATTGGATGACTCGTGGTTATGTAAAATATGTTGCCAAATTAATCGGTAAAGCAAAACTTTGTGTTACTGCTTTAGTTATTATCGTAGCTTTAATGTTTGGTTTATTTAAAATAATTCCAACTACATTTATTCCTGCTGAAGACCAAGGTTATTATCTTGGTGCTGTAAGCTTACCAGAAGGTACTTCTTTAAATAATACTGACGAAGTTATGACTCGTCTTGCTGAAGAATTAAAGAAAAACCCTGGTGTTTCTCAGGTAATGGGTATTTCAGGTTATGATATCTTATCTGGTGGTGCAAAATCCAGTGCAGCTACATTCTTCGTAGGTCTAGACCCTTGGAGTGAACGTACTTCACCAGAAACAAGTATCAATGCTGAAGTTGGTATGGCATTTAAACAAGGTGCTATGAGTTATCCAGAAGCCTCCATTATTGCTATGAATCCACCATCTTTACCAGGTCTTGGTATGGTTAGTGGCTTTACTTTACAGCTTCTAGATATGAGTGGTCATACTAATGAAGAATTAGATACTATCACTAAAAAAATCGTAGCTGTAGCTAATACTCGTCCTGAACTTCAAAGTGTTTATACAACATATAGTGTAAACTCTCCAATTTATGAATTTGAAGTAGACCGTGAAAAAGTTAAAAACTTAGGTTTAAATATTTCTGATGTATTTACTGCTCTTCAAGTAAACTTTGGTGGTACAGAAATCAATGACTTTAACCAATTTGGTCGTTCTTATAAAGTAGTAATGCAGGCAGAAAGTCAATTCCGTGATGAAGCTGATACTACTCGTTTCATCTTTATCCGAGGTTCCAATGGTCAAATGGTTCCATTGAACACATTAATTAAACCAAAATTAAATTCCGGACCTGCGATTATTTCTCGTTTCAATGCTAGCCGTAGTGTAACTATCCAAGGTAGTCCAAAACCAGGCTACAGCTCAGGTCAAGCAATGGCAGCTATTGAAGAAGTAATCAAACAAGAAGCTCCAAATGGCTTCAATATCGACTGGTCTGGTCAGAGCCGTGAAGAACGTGCAGCTACAAGTTCCACAGCTCAAGTTATGGTCTTAGCTCTTGTTTTCGTATTCTTATGTCTTGCAGCTCTTTACGAAAGCTGGAGTGTACCATATGCTGTATTATTAACAGTACCAACTGGTATCTTTGGTTCTTTGATTTCCGCTTATATTTTCAATATGCAAATAAGTATTTATATGCAAATTGGTATGATCGTAGTAATGGGCTTAGCAGCTAAAAACGCTATCCTTATCGTCGAATTCGCCAAAGTACGTTTTGATACTGGTATGCCAATTTTAAAAGCTACTCTTGAAGCTTCCAAACTTCGTTTACGTCCAATCATTATGACTTCACTTGCCTTCATTATTGGTTGTTTACCACTTGCTGTAGCAACTGGTGCAGGTGCAGCTGCTCGTAATAATATGGGTATCGCCGTTGTTGGTGGTATGATTGTAGCTACTGTCCTTGGTGTATTCTTGATTCCTGTTATGTATTTAGTGGTAATGAAAATTACTTCCAAACTTACTGGTAAATCTAAACAACCACCAAAATCTGAAATTGATAGATTTATGTAATATATCTTTATCGCTTTTTATTTCTATTTATGTTATAATTGGCTAAATAATAATATGACAAAGATACTAACTTATTAGTATCTTTGTCTATAATTTCAAGGAGATATGTTTATGAGAATAAAAAGAATGTTCCTATCCCTAATGAGTATTTTTGCTTTAGTGGCTACACTATCTATAACAAATATAAGTTTCGCTGCTGATGGTTATTTATATACTAGCGAACGCTTTGGTTATAGCATAAAATGCCCAGAAAAACCATTGGCTGTAATTAATTTGAGTATTCTTTCCCCTCAAGAACAAGGAGATGTTCTCATATTTGAAACAGATGGTCATAACCCTACAAAATACTGGGTTATTTCCCCAAATGCTTTCAGTAATGATACTTTCCCTGACCTTGATAATTTAACTGATGAAGCTAGACAAGATTTATTTACTCGATTAGCTATTGAACGTGGATATGAAGCGATTTCTCTTGTTCCAATTCAAGGACATAATGCTATTTATGCTGTTACTGCAAAAACTATCCAAATCGATACAGATAAAGATGGTCAAGTAGATAAAACAATTGAACAAGAAGGACAACATATCGAAACATATTTTAAAGGTGCAAAATCCAATTACTGTATCGTTTTATCATCAAAATCAGCATTAACTGAAGATGATATTAATAATTACCAATATGGTTTATTATCCTTCAATGATAAATAATCTTAAAAATAGAGAAAAAGCCAGTATAACTGGCTTTTTCTTTTATTCTCTATTGACATTTTGACCTATAATTATATAATAATAATTAACGGTTAGCACTCTTTGTATCAGAGTGCTAATAATTCATTTTTAATCTAAATTTAGGAGTGACAAATCTTGGCTAAAGAAACACATCAATTTCAAGCTGAAACTAAAAAATTACTCGATTTAATGATACATTCTATTTATACAAACCGTGAAATATTCCTTCGTGAATTAATTTCTAACGCTTCTGACGCAATCGATAAATTACATTTTGAATCACTTACAAATCGTGATTTACTCGAAGGCAATAGCGATTATGAAATCTTCTTAATTCCTGATGAAGCTAGTCATACATTAACTATTTCTGATAATGGTCTTGGTATGAATAGAGAAGAACTCATTGAAAACTTAGGTACTATCGCAAAATCCGGTACAAAAGCATTCTTAGAAAAACTTCAACAAGCCAAAGAAAGTGACAATGATACTCAAAAAGATTTAATCGGTCAATTCGGTGTAGGTTTTTACTCCGCTTTCATGGTAGCTGAAAAAATCACTGTAGTTTCCAGAAAAGCTGGCGAAACTCAAGCTTATAAATGGGAATCCACAGCTGATGGTTCTTACACTATTGAAGAATGCACTAAAGATAGCCGTGGTACTAATATCACTATCACACTTTTACCTGAATTCTATGGTGATAAAGCTGAAGAAAACTTTACTGACACATATAAATTACAATCTCTTGTAAAAAAATATTCCGATTATGTTCGTTACCCAATCAAAATGAACTTTGTCGTTGAAGAACAGCCAAAAGATGCTGATGGTAAACCAATCGAAGGTGCTGGCACTATCAAGAAAAATGAAGTTCGCATCTTAAACTCCATGCAACCACTTTGGGCTAAAAATAAATCTGAAATCAAAGAAGAAGAATACACTGAATTCTATCAAAATCTTTTCCATGATTGGGAAAAACCAATGGAAGTAATGCACAATAAAATCGAAGGTAATATCGAATACACTTCCCTTTTATTCTTCCCTGCACATGCTCCTTACAATCTTTATCATAGCGACTATGAACCAGGCTTACAGCTTTATTCTCGCCATGTATTCATCATGGATAAATGTAAAGACCTCTTACCTGAATATCTCCGCTTCGTTAAAGGTTTAGTTGACTCTCCTGATTTCTCCTTAAATATCTCTCGTGAACTTTTACAACAGAGCCGTGAATTAAAATTAATCGGTAAAAACTTAGAAAAAACTATCTTAAAACAATTAGCAAATACACTCAAAAAAGACCGCAGTAAATATGAACAATTCTGGAAAGAATACGGTAAATCCTTAAAAATCGGTATCTATGGCAGTGTCTATAATGGTGGCAATGATGTAGTAAATAAATTAAAAGATTTACTCTTATTCACAACATCCAAAGAAGATAAACTCATCACTTTAAAAGAATATGTAGAAAATATGCCTGAAAGCCAGAAAAAAATCTACTATGCTACAGGTAAAGACCGTGCAAGTATCGATAGCTTACCACAGATGGAAATTCTACGCGATAAAGGTATTGATGTATTATACTTCCTTGATAACGTTGACGAATTCGCTATTGAAGTTATGCGTGAATATGAAGGTAAACCATTCCACTCCATCAGCCGTGGCGATTTAGACCTTGATGATGTTGAATCTCAAGAAGTGAAAAAAGAAACTGAAACAATCGCAAAATCCAATGAAGATTTAATCAAAGATATCAAAGAAACTCTTGGCGATAAAGTTGCTGAAGTAAAAATCAGTAGCCGTTTAAAATCTTCCGCTGTTTGCTTAGTAGCTGACGAACAAGGTCCAAGCTTCGCTATGGAACAAGCTTTTGCTGATGCAAATAATCCAATGTTCAAAGCTAGACGTATCTTAGAAATCAATCCAAAACATGATTTATTTGCTCGTTTACAAAAAGTACATGAACAAGGCAAAGAAAGTACTGCCTTCAAAGATTATTGCTCACTTTTATATGCTCAAGCACTTCTTATCGAAGGTATGATGCCAGAAGACCCATCTGCAATTGCTAATAAAATTGCTGAATTGATGGCTAAATAATTATATTTATATAAAAAAATCCTACAGAATTTATCTGTAGGATTTTTATTTATGATTTTATTTCATTACTTTTTCATCTACAATATTATAAATAGTGTATTTAACAAGTTTTAAAATTCGGCAAGCTTCACCATCAACTAATTTATATTGAATTTCACAAATGCCACCAGTCGGATTAGCATTTGTATCATCTTCTAAATAAAGTGGAAATGTTCTTTTGACATACTCCCCATGCCTAAAGGCAGGGGATTCTTGGATACAAACGATACTTGCCTACTAAAATAGCAGGTCTTACTATATCTCTCCAAAGAAGGTTGATGCCCCAACCTTCCATATCTAAAAAAATTTATTAATAAAATATATTCTCTCTATCTTATTCTAGATAAATAAAAAAAATCCTATTTACCTAAAATATATCTTTCAATACCATAAGCTACACCATCTTCAAATACTGATGGAACTACAATTTTAGCACTATTTCTAGCTTTTACACTGCCATTTGCCATTGCCATACCCATTCCCACTGTAGATAAAATTTCAATATCATTATCTCCATCACCAAAAGCATAGCTATCTTTTATATCTATATTCAATAACTCTAAAACCTTTAATGCTCCTGTAGCTTTGGAATTTTCTTTAGCATAGACTTCTAAATGACAATAATTATGGTTCATATCTTCTACATAAGTCATATCTTCAGGCAAATTCTCTATGATATATTTTCTATCTTCATGTCTAGGTGAATCTATTTCTAATTTATAAACATCTATAGCTTTTTTATCATAATCGAAAGTCAATTGGTCAGCAAATATTCCATACTGCCCTAAACGATAGATTAGATATTCAAATTTTTTATCTACATAAGTATGAAAATCTCCCTGTAAGCTATATTGCATCTCATGTTCATCACAAATAGATGTGATTTTTTCCACAAAAGATTTTTCAAGTGGTGCTCTATAAATAATCTTATCATGGAAAAATATAACTGAACCATTGAGCAATACATAGCCATCGAAACCAAAATTTCTTATTTTTTCATCAAGAAAAGCAAGTGAACGACCACTAGCAATAAATACATAATGACCTTGCTCTTGCAATTTACGAATCGCTTTTTGTACGTTTTCACGCATATAACGATAATCTGGATGTGTACCTTCAATCAGTGTTCCATCAACATCAAAAAATACTGCTTTCATAATCATTTACCTCACTATACTAAGATATACTTCATATTTTATTATATCTTAGTATAACTTATTCACAAACAAAAAGCTCTGCTATTAACAGAGCTTTTATATTTTTTAAATTGTAAAATTATACATCTCATCAAAAAACAATTTATATTATTAAATAAAATTACTATAAATACATATTTATCATATTAAAATCATTTGCATTATATCTCATAATATTGTACCATAAACTAGAATAATGTATATTATTAATAATTTATTATAGAAAGTAGTCTGATTTTATGTCGCGCGTTTTTGATAAATTTTATTTTAAGCCTAAACAAACAATTTTAAGTATAGATTCTTTAATTAATGCTTCTCGATCTCATGATGAAAATATTGCTCCTTTTATTAACAACATGTTTTGTCCGGAATGTCTTCAAGCTCAATTAACATTCTGCCATGAAACCTCTAAACATAAAGCTTATTTAAAAAGAATTCCATCATCGAGCCATGCTCCTAATTGTTCATACAATTATAAATATGCCTCTAATTCCAGTATTAAAAAATATATTACCAGTTTATCTTCCAATCAAGTTGAAGATAAATTAAATTCTATTTTACATTTATTAACACGAAAAAATATAACAAGTAACACTTCAACAAATTACTCTAAAACCAATTCAAATAATCATAAAAATCCTTTATTAGTTTATGATATAAATAATTCTGCTTCTGGCGCTCTACCACAAAAAAAAGTTAATTCTTATTTAGATCCAAATATTATTGGTAATGATATTTATCTTTTCTATGGTGAGAATATTAAAATCAAACAAAATATCATTGATAAAAATAATAAAAAATTTTATCTTTTAGAGTTTAAAGCTAAAAATAAAAATCAAGAATGGACTTCCCGCTTTAAAATATTTAGAAATACTATACGCGATATTATAGATGAAAATGCTGAATATTATATTGCTACAATAGGCACACTAAATTTAAATTATTCAAAATTACAAATATCACCATTACTTCCTAATGCTTTAAAAATTAAACTCATGCCTAAATAAAACTATAAATTTTATACTTCATAATAACTAAAAAATTTAATATATATAAGAATTAATATGCATCTCATTAGTGTTAGTACGGATAGCACAAATTATAAAATATATGAATGCTTTATAATTCAAAAAAACAAAAAATTTTTGCACTCTAATATTTCTTTTAAATATAAATTAGATATTCTTCGTAGATGTCTTAATATAGATTTATATAAAAAAAACCTTAAAAACTATTCAAAAATTATTTTTATTTTTGTGAGGTATCATATGAATAATCTATTTATTGTCAATACGCCTTTTCACTTATTAACCTCTTTTATTTTAAGTAAAGGCTTCTTTACGGAAGATAATAACTACTTGGCTTTAATTCATCCGCATGGATATGAAAAATGGGCTTCTAATCCTTTAATGAATTATATTTCTAGTACACAATGTGGATACAAAGAAATTTTTCCTTTAATTCATTTTCTTTCTAGCAGAAATAAAACTGTACCATTTAAAACACAAGTGCAACAAGTTCAAAACTCTATCGGCAAATTACATATTGATAACGTGTTTTTAGGTAGTGATATTGACCCACAAAATCAATTATTAGTTGCTAGTTTAGATATTAATAATTTTAATCGATTTGAAGATGGTTTATATTCTTATTACAATGAAAATCGTCGTCGTTCTAAACTAGATGAATTATTTCATAAATTAAAAATTTGGAGCATAAAAAAATCTGCTGGCATAAAAAATACCAAACTTTATATTAATACCTCTACAGCTAGTGATAGTAAATCAGGTATTGCAGATTATATGTATAAACCTGAATTACTGCAACGTTTTTCGCCCAATCCTATCGTTATTACTAAAGATAAAATAAATATAGCTATTAATGATTTAAAATCTAAAAATTTCCTACAACAAAAAATTAATAATCCTGCTATTTTATATTTAAGCCAACCTTTAGTAGAGCAAAAATTATTCTCTATTGAAGAAGAATTACATTGTCTACAAAGTCTAATTAAACCTTTAGATAATAAAGGTGAACTTTTATATAAACCACATCCTAATGATAGTACAGATAAAATCAATTATTTTAAAAAGCATATTCCTCAATTAACTATTTTTAATTCTATTGAACCTGCTGAATTATTATATAGTATTGAAGATAATTTAATTGCCGTAGTTAGTTACCAATCAACAGCCTTAATGTACACTGATAAATTTGCTAACCATAAAATAATTTCTATCAGCCTATCCGACTTTGCTCAAAATCCTATGGATTATAAATATAAAGAAATCATGCAAAATGCAGGTGTTTATTTTCCAAATAGACTAAATGATATCATAAAAATTTTATATTAATGGAGGTTTATATGAACAATTATTTTGATTATTTAATAGTTGGTAGTGGTTTATTCGGTAGTATATTCGCTTATGAAGCTACTAAACGAGGTAAAAAATGTTTAGTTATTGATAAACGCTCACATACTGGTGGAAATATTTATTGTGAAAATAAAGATACTATTAATATTCATAAATATGGTGCACATATTTTTCATACTAATGACACTAATATTTGGAATTATATTAATCAGTTTAGTAAGTTTAATAACTTCATCAATAGTCCTATAGCAAACTATCATGGAGAAATATATAATTTACCATTTAATATGAATACATTTTCTAAAATCTGGAATATTCGCACTCCGCAAGAAGCTTTTAACATTATAAATAAACAAAAATCAATCATATCTACCACACCTAAAAATTTAGAAGAACAAGCTATTAGTTTAGTTGGTACAGACATTTATGAAAAACTTATAAAAGGTTATACAGAAAAACAATGGGGTAGAGATTGTAAAAGTCTTCCTCCATTTATTATAAAAAGATTACCTGTTCGTTATACCTATAATAATAATTATTTCAATGATACTTATCAAGGAATACCTATTGATGGCTATAATAACATTATAAAAAAATTATTAAATAATATAGAAGTAAGACTAAATACTGACTTTAATTTATGTCGCGATATATATTCCACAATCTCTAACAAAATCATATATACCGGTTCTATTGATAGTTATTTTAATTATAAATTTGGAGCTTTAGATTATCGTGGATTGAAATTTGAAACTTATAAATTAGAACAAAATAATTATCAAGGTGTAGCTGTAATGAATTTTACAGATAAAGATACTCCTTATACTAGAATAATTGAACATAAACATTTTGAATTTGGTAATCAGCCTATAACTTATATTACCAAAGAATATCCTTCTAATTGGAAAATAGGTGATGATGCTTATTATCCTATAAATGATGATAAAAATCAAAAACTATATAAAAAGTATTTTAACTTAGCAAAATTAAATAATAATATTATTTTCGGTGGACGCTTAGGAGAATATAAATATTATGACATGGATCAAGTTATTAACTCTGCTTTAAAACTTGTTACTAAGGAGTTGAATTAATATGGATATAAAAATTTTAGTAGCTACACATAAAAAATATTGGATGCCTAATGATGATATATATTTACCCATACAAGTGGGAGCTGAAGGAAAAGAAGATTTTGGATATATCAAAGATAATACTGGAGATAATATTTCTATAAAAAATCCTAATTATTGTGAACTTACTGCACTATATTGGGCTTGGAAAAATTTAAATTGTGATTATATTGGTTTATGTCATTACAGAAGATATTTTTCTCATAATATAAAAGGAAGATTTTTTAGAGGTAGAAAAGCTTCTATTTTATCAAAAAGTGATATTAAACATATTCTACTAAATTATGATATAATTTTACCTCCATTAATAACATGCAAAGAATCTGTAAAAGACGGATATTATAATAATCATTACAAAAAAGATTTAGACATCATTGAAAAAATAATTACCACTAAATATCCAAATTATTTGGAAGATTATTATCATATAATGAATAATAATTATTTACATTTCCTTAATATGTTTATTATGTCTATTGATAAATTCCATTCATATTGTAGTTGGCTTTTTCCTATTTTATTTGAATCTGAAAAATATATAAATACATCATCTTATAATTCATATCAATCACGTGTATATGGTTTTTTATCTGAAAGATTGTTTAATATTTGGTTACATCACAATAATTTTAAAATATATGAAACTAATATTGTGTCTATTCATCAAAATCAAAAATTTTTACGAAAAAAAATTGAGCAATTACAAGAATATCTTAATTATAAATTTTTTAATAATTAAAGGAGTTTATTATGGATTTTTTTAAAAATATTATTTTAAAAAAAGAAATATTAGGTAATAATAAATTAATTGAAAATACAACTAGCCTTCATGTTGCTTTTGGTATTGATGCTAATTTTACTATTGGTACTGGTGTTCTTATCTATAGTATTTTACAACATAATAATAATAATATGGTATTCCATATATTCACTGATAGTATTTATCCAGAAGATGTTTCTCGTTTTAAAAAACTAACATCTACTACCCACAATATAGCTATTATTATATATTATGTAAATCCAATTAATTTTTCGCAATTATCAACTTCATTTATTTGGTCTCAAGCAACATATTATCGATTTTTAATAAATACTTCATTAAATAATATTACAGATAAAATATTATATTTAGATTCTGATATTTTATGTATAAATTCATTTAAAAATTTATTCCAATTAGATTTTAAAAAAAATATATTAATGGCTGTTTCTGATTTTCCTGAAATGCTTAGCTACGCAAAAAAGTATTTAACTCTAAATAGCAAATTTTATTTTAATGCTGGTGTTTTATTAATAAATCTAAACAATTGGAGTTATAATAATATATCTAATAAAGCTATCGAACTATCATTAAAAAATAATTTTAAATATTATGATCAAGATGTCTTAAATTTATTACTAGCAAATAAAACTTTATTATTAGAAAAAAAATATAATACTATTTATCATCTTGCTGATATGAATACTCCCATTTCTAACGATACTATATTTTTACACTATTCTGGAAGTGTAAAACCGTGGCAATCTTGGGGACAATATCATTTTCTTACTCCTTTATGGTTAAAATATAAAAATAATTCTCCTTGGAAAGACGTTCCCATACTTCAACCAAAAACCTATAAACAAGCTAAATTTATGGCTAGAATGTCCTATCGCAATAAAAAATATAATAAAGCTTTGCATTGGTATATAAAATATATATTCTGGAAAATTTTCAAATAGGAGTTGTCTTTATGATAAATTCAAACTATAAATCTATATTTAATTATATAATACTTACATGTTTTACATTATATGCTTTTACATTCTTACTTGACATGAAAATTAATTTTCTTACAACTAGTTTCATTTTCTGTATAATTTTATATTCAATATTAAAAAAGAACAATCTAATCTCAATTAATTTATCTAAAGATATAAAAACATTAAACTATGTTCTTTTTATATTTCTCATACTTATTTTAATTTCTACGATATATACAGAAAGTTCTCTTTCTACTTATAGATCTAGATTTTTAAGTCCTTTATTAGGTCTATTTATTTTTTATTTTTATCCCTTTAAACAAAAACATCTTATTCTTATTTTTCTTTCATTTAGTTTTATTCTATTAATTAATTCTTTAATTATAATTTACCAATTTTCTCAAGGTAATATTGGTAGACCTACCGGTATGGTTGGAAATCACTACATGTTTTTAGCCGTATTTAATACTTTAATTTTACCTATTATTTTTTGTTTTTGTTTATCAAAGAACGTGCCTTCTAAATTACGAATTTTTTTTGTTATTACATTAATTTTTAACATACCTGCCATAGTATTTGAAAATACTCGTATTGTTTGGATTTCTCTATTTATATCTTTTATGATAGTTATTTTACTGTCAAAAATAAACATCAAAAAAATATTGCTTATATTTATATCTATATTTATACTATTACAAATTTCACCTAATTCACTTACTAGACTAAAATCTATTTCTGATATTTCATATCAAAATCAATCAAATTATGAACGACTTTTAATGTGGCAATCTGCTACAAATATGTTTATTGATCATCCTATTTATAGTGTAGGTATTGATAATTATTATAACGAATATATCCATAATTATCGATCACCTTTATCTAGAGAAAAACAACATCATCCACATAATGTATTATTAACATTCTTATCTGAAACTGGTCTTTTAGGTACATTCGGATATGTTACCTTATTTCTTTATCTATTCTATCATTCTATAAAAACATACATTAAAAATTACAACATATTTGCTCTTGCCTATCTTGCTTGTTTAATATCTTTTACTATTAATTCTCTAACTGACTCTATATTTTCTCAAATTGGATATGGCAAATGTACTACTTTCTTTTGGATAATTACAGGACTGTATTTTTATATTAATAATCATATTTCAATAAAATATAAAAAATATATTTAGAGGTCTCTATGAATATATTATTTAATCTTATAAATCAAAAATTACATTATAATTTTTCAAAACAAAATAATACCTTTATAAATATAGGTTATGGTATCGATAATAATTATGCTCGTTGTTGTGCCACCTCTATCGCTTCTTTTTGCTTCAATAATCCAACTAAAAACTTTAATTTCCACATAATGACAAACGATTTATCTACTATTAATAAAAAACAATTTGAACAACTTGCCCAACTATACTCTATAAATATTTATATTTATGAAATTAATATTGATACTTTAGCAAAACTTCCCACACAAACACATTTACCTATAGCCACATATTTTCGCTTTATTTTACCTTTAATTCTAGATAATGTTGATAAACTTTTTTATATTGATGCTGATATAATTTGCCTACAAAATGCTGATGATTTATTCAGTATTAACTTAAAAGACAATATTATTGGAGCTGTTCCTGATTTACCTTGGATGAATGCCAAACGTAATAAAGCTCTTAATTTACGAAATCATATTTACTTCAATGCGGGTATGCTAATAATCAATATTGCTAAATGGAATAACTTTAATACTTTTGCCAAAGTTTTACAAGCAATTCAAAATGAACCACAAAAATTTCGTTATTTAGACCAAGATGCTTTAAATCTTATTTTAACTAATCATATTCAATATTTAGATACTAAATTCAATTGTATAGATATTAACAGTACCGAACAAAAAAATATCATTTTATTACATTTTGCTGCTCATCCTAAACCATGGAATATTGCTTTTTCTATTAGCAAAATTTGCAATGAATTTAATAAGAATTTATATCAATATTATGAAAACAAAACACCATGGAAAAATCTTCCCTTAGAACAACCTAAAAATTATAAGGAAATGAAAATATATGCTAAAGCTTTAAAATACAATAAACAATATATAAAAAGTTTATATTGGACTTTAAAATATTTTTTAAACAAATTTTAAGTAGGAGATTAAATGCCATGAAAATATTTGATTGTTTTACATTTTTTAATGAATTAGAACTTCTTGAACTCAGACTAAAAATATTATCACCATATGTGGATTATTTTGTATTAGTTGAATCAAATATAACTCATAGAGGAGAAAAGAAAAATCTTATTTATAAATTAAATGAAGCTAAATTTGATAAATATAAAGATAAAATAATTTATATAAATCTCAATCTTAATCCATCTAAAACACAACCAAACAATTGGTATATAGAAAATTTACAAAGAAATAGTATATTAAATGGTTTAAAAAATTGCAATGATAATGATTTAGTTATTATTTCTGATTTAGATGAAATTCCTAATCCAATAATTCTAAAACAATTAAAAAATAAAACTCTAAAATCAAAAAATAATTTAATTAAACTTCATCGTATTTTTAGAAAAAATAATTCTAAATTAAAATCTTATTATAAATACTTTCTTTTGTTAAATAAATATTATTCAAATAGTTCTATATTAGATATATTAAATATTACACCTATTTCACTTTATCAAAATCATTATTATTATTATATGAATTATTTACATCCAGATAAATGGTGTGGCAGTGTTATTAGTTTATATAAAAATATGAAATCTCCTCAAGACTTACGTAATCTAAGAAGACGACTTCCTATAATAAAAAATGGAGGTTGGCATTTTGCTTACATGGGCGGAATTAAACGCATCTTAAAAAAAGTAAATAGCACTGTAGATGAAAATTCCAATCGAAACATTAATAAAATATATTCTGAAGAATATATAAAAAAATGTCTAAAAAACGGTAGTTTAATTTACGATTATCAAAATCAAGATAATCATGTTTTTACTAAAGTATCTATTGAAAGTTTAAACATTCCTAATGTACAAGAATTTATAAATAAATATCCTAATTTTTATCTAGAATAATAAAAAATATATAAAACAATTTAATTACTTTAAGTTTAATTTTATATAGTTATTTAATAATAAAAGAGGAACATTTTAATCATTAAAATGTTCCTCTTTTATTATTTTTTATATTTCTTTAATATTGATCTTATTATCCAATACATGGCTTTTATAAAATTACCATTTTTTATATAAAATTTTGCATATAATCTCATTTGACGATATTTTGTGGGATACTTATCTAAAGGCTCATTTTTCCATGGAGATATTTCTTTATAGTTTCTAAAATATCTTGCTAAAGGATGAAAACACCATTCATGCCACGGTTTATTAAACCCATGATAATGAATAAAAATTGTATCAGTTGGTACATTTTGCAAATTCTTATTATGCTTTAAACTAATATTTGCCAAAAAATTATATTTGGGTTCTATATATTTTACTTTATCTTTTAACACTATATTTAGAGCATCTTGATCAAAACATCTAAATTCATATCCATATTTTATTTTTTTATCAGGAAATTTATTTATTTCTCTCAAAATATTTATACATTTTTCTGATATCTTACATTTTATCCATTCTTTCAAATCAATATACATCATACCAGAATTAAAATATTTTTTATCTTCAGCTAATAATATAGGATTTCCTATCTTATCTAAGGTAAAATCATCAACTACAGCTGCTATATTATTTTCTAAATCTATATCAACACAATTCTTTACCCCCCCATTTTTGATAAGTATCATATCCGCATCTATATATAAATATTTATCTGTGATATCTTTTAATTGATAAGGAATTGCAAATCTATAATATGCTGCTATTGTAAATTCTCTATCATCTAAATTTAAAAATTCACTATTATCAATTTCATAAATAATAATATCTGTATCATAAAATTCGACAAGTTCTTTAAATCGATTTAATTCTTTATCCTCAATTTTATCATCTACAAAGATATGAAAATTTATTTTCATATCTTTATTATTTTCCAAAATAGATGTAATCAAAACTCCTACTGGATATGTAAAAGTTTTACTAATACCAAAAGCTATATGAAAATCTGATTTTTTATTATCTCTAGTTAAATTTATTTTATTTTTTACAGCATTTTCAAACATATTAACCTCTCTTATGCTCTATTATATCTTTACAAAATTCTATTACATTATCAATATCTATATTTTCCAAGCAAAGATAGCTTTTACATTGTTTGCGCTCTTTATCACTACATGGATAACAACTCAACTTAGGATAAACTACTTTTACTTTATCACTATACGGAGCCCAATGTTTGTGTGAAGTTCCTGCAAATATCACTACTGTATCAGTTTCCCCAGCTGCCGCAATATGTGCTGTACCTGTATCTACACTTAGTAATAAATCACTTTGTTTTAATAAATATCCCAATTCAGGCAAATTAGTTTTTCCACAAAAATTCACTATATTAATTTTACTTTGTTCAATAAAATTTTGTGCATAATCATAATCATTAGCTGAACCTACTACATAAAAATTCAACTCATATTTTTGATTTAAAAAATTTAATACCTTTATAAAATTTTCTTGCGACCAATCTTTAAATTTTATACCACTTCGTATACATAACGCCACATTTAATCTGTTTTTTGATAAATTATCTAATAAACTGCTCACCTTTAATTGACTTTCATTAGAAAGATTAGGCATTACCATTTTTGCTTTATCAAATCTCCCAGTAATACGATTAATAAAAATTTCATGATTTTTTACTTGTTGAGTATTTATAAAATCATAATCTATTTTATAAATATCTGTATAAAATAATGTCAAATAAATATTTCTTAAAGTTATTTTTTCAAAGCCTATTCTCTTAGGTATTTTTGCTAAATAACTAAGCATCGCTGAACGAGGTTTATTATCAATAACTACAGCTAAATCAAAATTCTTACTTTTAAGTTCATCTACCGACTTTTTTATATCATTCCACTTAGCCTTATGTGAATAATCATATAATAAAACTTCATCAATTACTGGATTATTTTCTACTATAGATTTAGTTAATGGTTTTACTAACATTGTTATTTTTGCTTCTGGATATGCTTTTTTCAATAAATAAGCACTAGATGTTGCCATTATAGTATCGCCAATTTTTCGTAAATTTAATATTAATATATTCTTATATTGTAAATTCGTTGTCAATAAAGTCACACCCTAAAATTAAAATTTACCCACTATTTTTTTATACTAACGTATACTTCTATAATCTTTTTTATCATTATTTGATTAGCAAAATCTTTTTCTACTTTTTTCCTTGCAATTACTCCCATTTTGCTACATAAATCTTTATCTTGAGCTAATATATTTATCTTATTTACTAAATCATCATCATCATTATATTTTACAAGAAATCCTGTTTCTTTATCACTTATAACTTCACCAATACCACCAACATTAAAAGCTATAGCTGGCTTTTGCATTGCCATCCCTTCAGCTAAAACCAATCCAAATGTTTCAAAATATGATGGTAAAACCATAACATCTGCTATATCTATATAATTTTCTACATCTGTCTTATGACCTAATAAATGTACTTTATCTTGTAAATGATATTCTTTTATTTTTTTCTTTAAATCACTGAAACCTTTTCCTTTACCAATTACTACAAGATGCCATTTTTTACTAACTTCATAATTTTTCAATACATCAAGTAAATGCTGATGTCCCTTATTTCGCAAATTTTTAATACGCGAAACTATAATCATAGTAAAAGCCTCTTGTGGTATATTATATTTTTTTCGTAATAAATTTTTATTTTGTCGATTGGGTTTAAATTTATCAGTATCTACACCATTATATATTACTTGAATTTTTTCAGCTAAAAAGCCTTCTTTTATTGCAGATTTCCTAGAAAACTCACTTACAGCAATAATCTTATCCACTTGATTTATAATGTCTTTCACTTTTGCTGGTAATACACCATGAGCTGTATATACTATAGGAATATCTAATTTATACTTATTTCGTGTCTTTACGGCTACAATACCTGCTGCTTCCGAATTGGCATGTATTAAGTCTATATTATATTTTTCTACAATACGTTTTAATAATAATCCTGATATAAACTTACTTAATCTAATCGGTAAAAAAAAATGTTTTATTCCTTCTTTTTGTAATTCAACCGCCAACGCTCCACCAGCAGAAGCAATAAATACATTGTAGCCTAATGATTTTAAGCTACGAGCTACCAAAGCTACATATGATTCAGCACCACCTATATTCATACGAGGTACTAATAATAAAATATTTTTCATAGAAAATTACTCCATAATTTTTCTTAAAGAATTAACAATATTTTCTACCTTTATATTTTCTGTTAAAACCTCACAACGATATAATGATTTTTCAGGAGCCCATGCGTCTAGATGTGCTTTTGTATGAATATAAAATAAACAAACTGTAGGTACATCTACTGCCAAACCTAAATGCATAGTCCCTGTATCCACACTAATTAAAGCTTTACAATTAGCTAGTAGCGCTCCAAGTTGAGCAATAGTTGTCTTATCTACTAAATTTATAAAATCATCTTTAGCTATTTTAGACAATTCTTCTCCATATTCTTTTGCTACATTCCCTGCACCTAATAGTAATAAAGTATAACCTTTACTTTTTAATGTTTGTATTAATTCTTTACAATCTTTTAAAGGCATATCTTTTTCTTTCTTTTTAGATGTAGTACATATTGCTACTAATTTATTATCTTGTATATTTAAACCTTCTAATAACACTTCAATATCATCATATGATGATTCTGATGGTATAAATTTCATCGGTAATTCTCTTATAGCTTTTTTACTATATTGTTCTAATAAAATACTATTTTTAGTCTGTACTTTTGTTTTACCATGATAATCTATTTCTCTAGGATTATCTAATAAAAAATTTATTATACCTTTATTTTCAGCATATACTTTTTTAGCCCCAAATAATTTTGCTAAAACAATACCTCTTTCATTACCATAGATAACAAAAGCTGCTTCAAAGCCTAATTTAAATTTTTCTTTATATTCTTGATAAAAATTCCATGCTCCCTTTACACCATGATGTTTACCCTTTTTATCATAAGCTACTACTTCATCTACTCCATCACAGTAGGTTGCTACTTCTACAAATGGCTTATTAACAATAAAAGTTATATGTGAATCTGGATATAATATTTTTATATTTCTACATAAAGGATTAGTAAGTAAAGTATCTCCAAAAAAAGATGTATTAATAACTAAAAATTTTTTCATAAAATCTTTCCTTAAAAATTTATTGAATATCTTCTTCATATTCGTATAATATATTATTATACACTATATCTAAGGTTAGGAAAAATTATTATGTTTATACTATTATTGATTATTTTATGTATATTTTTTATCTTATATTTAAAATTTAAAAATTATGTACCAATTTTAATGTATCATCGTATAGCTGATATTCCTGGTGATAGAAATGCTCTACCTAAAGAAAAATTTGCCGAGCAACTAGAATATTTATCCACGCATAATTATCATACTATTACACCAGAACAATTATATAATCACTTCGTAAATAAGACTAAATTACCTAAAAATCCTGTTCTACTAACTTTTGATGATGGATATCAAGATAATTATCTTGAAGCCTTACCGCTATTAAAAAAATACAATATGACTGCTGTTGTTTTTCCTATTTACAATTGGATTGGTAAACCTAATAAATGGGAAAATTTCGGTAAACAAGAAACTACTACCATGAATTTAGCAGAATTAAAATCTTGGCTTAATCACGGTCTAGATATCCAACCTCATACTGCCGACCATCCGTTCCTAACCCAATGTAATGAGGAAAAATTAAATTTAGAAATTATTGATACCAAAACAAAATTTGAAAAATTATTAGATAAATCTATGGATTATCTTTGTTACCCTTATGGATTTTTCAATCAAGAAGTAATTGATATCGCCCAAAAAGCTAATTATAAAATGGCCTTTGCTATCTTTGAAAATGTTCCACTTTGGCATATTGACCTTTTTGCTCTTCCACGCATTCCTATACCTTCACACCAAAAAATGTGGGAATTCAAATTTAAAATAAGCTCTATTCACATTATTTTCGTTGCAATGCGAAAATGGGAACGACAATTTAAACAGATAAAAAATAAACTTAAATAAATAAAAATCCTCAAGAATATAAGTTCCTGAGGCTCTTTTTATTATCTTATACTAAAATATCTTATATGAATATATCTTCTTTTAAAGGAAATATCATATGTACAGCAAACAAGAGCTATATATGCTATGATTTCACAACTTTCCTCTAATAATTGATTATAATCACCAAATTGCACTAGACCTCTATCAAATACACATTGACTTAATATACTCATCACTATAAAAAGTAAAAATTCTCCTGCTGGAATATGCCAACAAATCCTTTGTTGTCTACTTTGATAAAAATAAATACCCAATAAAATAAGTGCGATTAACGTTAATATACCAATGATAGGATAAACTACCGGACTATACCATAAATCTTGAACTTTAATAAAAATCTGCTCTCCATTATTATCTATTCCTATAGGATAAAATACACGACCCCAACTCAATTCTCTACCAATCATCAATATATAAATTATTATTGAAGCTATATAAAATTTTATACTATCATATAAAATAAAATCTCGTATTTTCCCTATACAGATTACAATACCTAAAAATAAAATTACAACTTCTAAATTCTCTAAAAAATGATTTTCATAACTATATTCTATAGGTAAAACAAATGATAATCCAATAAAAATAACAGCTAAAATACACAAAATAACTAAAGCTTTTGTATATCTAATTTCAAAATTTAACATCTATATTCCTTCTTTATTTCTTTTTAAATGATGTATCATAAGTAAAGCATACTAAAGAACAATATGCTAATATCTCTGTACATTCTTCTAATAATTGACCATAATCTGCTAAAAAAACAATTAAATTCTTTTCAAACACAACTTGACTAAGTATTAACATAATAATAAATAAACGAATACTATATTTCGGTATACTACAAATAATTCTTTCTTTTTGTATGTATTTATATGTTTTCACCATTAAAACTATAGCTAATAAAACTAATATCGTAATTATAGGATACACTATTGAACCATACCATAACTGATGAATATTAACAAAAACTTGTTCACCATTTTTATCTATGCCAATAGGATAAAATGCTCTGCCAAAGCTCAATTCTCTGGCAATCATAACCATATAAAAGATGCCACAAGCTAAATAAAAATTTTTAACTTTTTTTATATTAATCTTCATCATTTTATAAAACATCGTTATTAAACCAATACCTAATATACAAACCTCTGTATTTTCCAATAAATGATTTTCATAACTATATTCTATAGGCAAGATAAATGCCTGTGGCAATAAAAAAATCATTAAACCAATTAAAATATAATAAGTTTTATACATATATTTATTTACATGCACCATCAATACCATCCTTTACAAAAATTTAAATATATATTCATTTAAAATTCATTTTCATTAAATATAATAGAATTGGATTAATAGACGTTTTTACAGACCAGAAAATAAAGAACTAAATTTATGATAAATTTAGTTCTTTATTTTTTATTATTTTTCAAAGCTAGATTTTTCAGGTAAAATTTTATCAAATGCCTGTTTAATACGTTCTTTCATTGGCTCAAAATCTACATTATCATTATCATTTATACAAATCATAGGCATTGTTTGATTTTCTATAACCTTAAATAATTCTTGATTTTGTTCTACACCATTATAAATCTCATAAACTTTTCCTTTTACATGTCTTCCTATTGGATAAAAATTACCTCTAGTTAACTGCCAATAGCGAATAAGCCAATTATCTAAATCCAATTTACTTCTAAATTTATGTGATGATGTATCCGCCAAAGCTTCATATTCTTTTTCCCAAATATCTTCATATTCACTCTTCAAAAAAGAAAATGCTAAATGATTATTTGCAAATCCTTTAAATCTATGTTGTCCATAAAAAATTAAATTACGCAAAGCATTCCAGCCATAAGCTAAATTTACCCATTTACTAAAATGTTTTTTCATCTGTTCTTTTTTATCAAAATGTCCATTTAAAATAGTTACACAATTTAATTTTATAAATGGCATCATATCTTCTTTAGTAGTAGTACTAATTGTACTAGTTATAGCAAAATCCGTTGGTAAACAATCTTTACCTGCAAAAAACAATTCTCTTTTTACTGGTCTTAGCAAAAACATATCATCGTTAAAATAAACAAATCTCTCTGCTAAACCTTTTATTCGATGCAAATTTAATTCTATAGGTTGAGAACTAAATGTAGGCAAATATTCTTTAGGAATAAAATCACTGTGTTTTGCTATATTTAATTTAGGATTATTTGTATTTAACCACTTAGGCAGATGACCATAAGTTACAAAATGTACTTTATTTACCCATGGTGCAAATTTTTCTACAGCTCTAAACCAATATTGCATATTATCCCAATCACGAAAACGCACATTGCGATTATCTGCATTTTTATTAGGACTATATTTTGCTTTTTCAGCTTGCCATACTGGATCATTGCCATCAACCCAAGTAACAACAAAGTCAATTGGATAATTTTCACTCATCTTTTAACAACTCGCTTTGTCTTAATTTTTCTATGACTTGATTTGGTTTTATACTTGCTAAGCAATCTATATTCTTAGCACAAGTACGCTTCCAACAACCATCACATTCATGACCTGCTAAAATCACATTTTCACTTTGTCTATATGGACCATTTCTATTAGGATCTGTTGGCCCCATAAGCATAATTGCAGGAATATTTAAAGCTGCTGCTAGATGAAGGTTTCCTGTATCTCCTCCTACAACAGCCTTTGATAATTTAATAAGTCTAGCCGTTTGCATCAAACTCGTTTTTCCCACAAAATTTACAATATTATTTTCTCTAGCTAATTTAATAATAGCTTGTGCTTTTTGTTCATCATTTTTGCCAAAACCGATCAATACCACTTTTATTTTATATTGCGATAATAAATCACTTAGTTTAGCAAAATTTTCAACTGACCAACATTTATTTATCCAATTAGTACCCACTGCAAAAATTATAAATTTTTGATTTAATATATTCTCTTTAATCAGTAAATCATCTACAAAATCTATTTCTTCTTGTGTATTCACTAGGGGAAACACTACATCTTCCGTATTACAACCTAAATATTTTACCGTATCTAAATATCTATCGACAATATGACCATTCTTATTATTGCCTACTATGCGTTTACTGATTAAATTGCTACCTTCACGCATATCTACATAGCCTATTTTTCTCTTTGCCTTAGCAGTAAATACTACAGCTGCTGACTTAAATAATCCTTGCAAATCTATAGATATATCATATTTTCTTTTTTGCAATAACTTAGCAAATGGTCGATAATTTTCTTTAAAACCATTCCATGATTTAAATGCTTTTTTATGAAAAATAATTATTTCATCTACATATGGATTGTGTTTCACCAATTCATATGCTGTAGGTTCCACAACCCATGTAATATGCGCATTAGGATATCGTTTTTTCAAAACATATGCTATAGGTAATGCATGAATTACATCTCCTATTGCACTTAATTTTACAATTAAAATATTCATAAAAACCTCATTACTTCTATCTACCGAAAATATAAATTAAAAATTTTTGCTAATATATTTTTCTATTATTTGATTTTACCAATATTTTTTCAAATAGTAAATACTTATTTACTATTTAAAGTCCCAAAAGAAAAGCTACATCTTTAAATTATCTAAAAATGTAGCTTTTCTTTAAATTATTTAATTAATATATATCTAATATTTTTTGTACTATATTTGTGGTAGAACATCCCTCTACTACTTTTATAAATTTTATCTTACCACCATATTTTTTTACTGTTGCTGTTTCTGGAAGAGATTCTTCTGTATAATCTCCACCTTTTACATAGATATCTGGTTTTACTTTACTGATTAATTTATCAGCTGTTGTTTCATCAAAAATAACTACATAATCTACAGCTTTTAAACTATCTATAACCTCTGCTCGCTCTTTTTGCGGAACAATTGGTCTTTTGTCTGATTTATACTGCTTTACAGACTGATCACTATTTAACCCTAAAATTAAATAATCTGCTAATTTACTAGCTTCATTTAAATAACGAACATGACCTGCATGTATTAAATCAAAAGTGCCATTAGTAAGTGCTATAGTTTTATTACCCTTACGCAAGATTTCACAAAACTTTTCAATATCTTGTATATCTATAATCATCACTAAAATCCTATCTGTAATTATTATTTTTTCAATACGGCAATTAATTCCTCATCAGAAACTGTAGCTGTTCCCATTTTACGTACAGCAATACCAGAAGCAAAATTAGAAAGTTCAGCTGCTTGACTTGGCATCGCACCTGTAGCTAATGCTGTGATAAAGGTAGCAACACATGTATCACCTGCTCCCGATACATCAAATACTTCTGATTTATCAGATACTGGGATATTATGCACATTTCCATTTGCTTCAAATAAAGTCATACCTTTTTCGCCACGTGTAACTAAAATTCCCTTTGCTTGCATTTTTACTAAAAATTCCTGTGCCGCTTTATATAAAATTTCCTCATTATCTATTTTATAGCCTACAGCACTAGCTAATTCTGCATCATTTTGTTTTACATAATCAGTACCTACAAAATTGAAAATAGCATATCGAGAATCTATTATTGATGGTATATCATATTCTTTACTTAAAGATAAAATTAAATCACGAATTTTAGGTGTAATTGTTCCACTGCCATAATCGCTCATTACTACACCTTGCATCTGTGGCATGACCATTTGAATGTAATTCATCAATTCTTTTTCATATACTTCACTGATAACTTCATTGCATTCTCTCTGAACCTCCCACGACTAAAGTCGCGGGATTCTCGGTCAAGTATTCTAACGAATACAGTATCTCCGAGCTATCCCCATAGTTCC
>ERZ791579.361-NODE-361-length-36117-cov-4.199240_pt1 | contig 36117 bp, 29 predicted proteins | sample MGYA00509968_ERZ791579 | MGnify/ENA primary metagenome ERZ791579 (study PRJEB30046, sample SAMN00791924) | human gut metagenome | study: EMG produced TPA metagenomics assembly of the A metagenome-wide association study of gut microbiota in type 2... | reverse complement strand
ATAATGAGACACATTCTTGTATTTCCCAAAATCGAGATTTACTAATTCTACAAATCCCGATTTTCTCAATTCTCAAAACAGGAAGTTGTCAGTCCTTCTTGTTCTTTTCAATAGCATTAATAGTGCAAGCAAAACCTGTAATCATTGAAAGTAGTATTGCTCCACCCATTGCTTCGTTCATTCCAGCACCAAAGAAAAAACCGACCAACGCTGCAATTACCATAAGAATGATTGAAATGATTACTCTCATAATATATACCTCCATAAATAAGAATTTAAGGTTCTCTCTTATTTTCAAAATAAGCTTCAATCTTTTTATCTACAACAATTCCTACAGGTATCAAAACCAATAAAATAATTACCATTATTATCAATGTAAAAACCATCGCCTCATCAAAACATTTATCAGCAATAAGTTATTTTTCTTCTATAGATTCTGTTACATTAGTTCTATATTTCTCTTCACATGCTTTTAAGTAATCAAAGCATAATCCACCATCACATCTATAGAAAAATGGATCTTTACAAATTGTATTATCACTATTGAGAATAAATACAGGTATGATATCTTTATCGTTGCTGTTTATATAACTAATTTTAAAACTGTATCCTGTTCTTCCAAGTGAAATGCCATCTCTTTTCATTGAAATACCTTGAATATTTGCCACTATATATTCGATATCTTCTGAATCGGTGATAGTAAAACCAGTTCCTGTATTTCCATCGAACACATTTATATGGTCTACCTCAGAAGGATTTACATTCTTACCGAATTTCTTTGGCATGAAATAGTAACCTACTGTTCCTACCAATAACACAGCAATTAAAATAACCAGAATACGCAGTTCCTTTTTCATACACTCTTTACCTCCACAAATATCGATTTTGTATAACAGTAGTCTAACACATGTTGATAAAAAGCACTACAGCCAAACTAATGTCTGTGATTTGCTTTCCATAAAATGTTCCTTTCAAAAATAAATTATATTTTCTATATTGAGGTGTTGAAAAAATGGTTCATAGACATTACCTAAGATGTGTATTCATTGCCTTAAATGTACAACTACATGAAGTATAGACATTATAATATTTATAGACACAAGAACAAAATAATAACTTAACGTTTCTAAAAATATAAAAAGGCTCTCCAGATTATCTGAAAAGCCTCTTAGGATTGTATTTGAATTTGGACTACTTGATTTTCTAACTGCATACGCAATTCGTGAAATGCATAATTATACTGTCTTGATATTAGACACACAAAGGTAAATAGGGACAAATATAATAAGTTATGATGATATTAAAATAGAAACAGGTAAAAAATATATTTTACCTACAATAGCTAAAACCAGGAGGGGAATATGTTATTATCATATCATGAATGTCTGGAAAAATATGGTACAGATTATCGAATTAAAAAAACATACAGGAAGGTCATCTATTTATAACAGAAAATGGTCTCTATTCAGAGGATAGGTATGTGCCGGAATTAGAGATCATCATGAAAAAAGATCCGAATGCAATACTGACACTTAACAGCGCATTTTATTATTATGGACTGACCGACACCATACCGGATCATTATTATGTCGCAACGCCCAAAAGTAATAGAAAAATTGAAGATGTACGGGTGAAACTTTCTTTTGATCTATACAAAGAAATAATAAGTAACTATAGAAAGCTGATCCATAAAATGGACATGACACAAATTATGGAATATGCATATGAACTGCCAAAGACAAACATGGTGATGGAAACTATCAGACTGGAGATTTTATAAATGATTTCTATACGAAAGCAGATTGAGCAGGAAGAATATTGTTTTGATATCGCATATGATGATGAAGGAGCCAGTCTGCTGATTAATTCTAATGAGCAAATGTTAAGTGAAAAGCTATGGTCTTTATTAAAATTCGGAACATTTTCCGCAAGATTTAAGGATATATACGAATTATGTTTCACTGTGTAACACCGTGCTGTCTCGTTGAATCAAATGTGGCAAGGCGGTATAGGTCTGGATCAGCATCTCCGGGTTCTGTATCTTTTTCAGCAGAGATGCTCCGGCACGGGTGCCAAGACTGTACATATCAATATCCACGACAGTCAGAGATGGTGTGATCAGAGGTGCATAAGGGTAATTGTCGAAGGAGACAATAGAAATGTCCTCCGGAATGCGCAGGCGGAACTGACGGATTGCCTGGATGACGCCGACGGCGATAAGGCTGTTAAAGCACAGAATGCTGTCGGGAGGTTCCGGTAGTCGCAGAAGCTCCGTGGTATGTTGGATGATCTCTTCCAGATTGGAAGAAGTAGGGATGACATAAGCATCTCGGGGTGAGAGATTGTTGCGCTCCAGAGACAGCCGATATCCCAGGAAACGATCTCTGTAAATATTGTCTTTGTCAGAACCGCCGACGAAGGCAATTTTTTTATGCCCGAGAGAGACCAGGTGAGTGATTGCCAGATTAGAAGACAGAGAATGATTGGTGTCAATCCAGGACAGCATGGAGTCGAAAGAGGGTTTTCCGATACAGATATGCGGGAAATCGGTGGCTAATAGTACTTTCTCAATTGCAGGAGTTACGTAATAACCGTTGATCAGAATGCCATCTGCTTTTTTAGATTGTATGGCGTTGATGATCTGCTCTTCGGCTTTTTCTTTGGAACGATCCAGATCCAATAAGCCGAGAAAATATCCTTTTTTGCGTAATTCATGGGATGAACCGGAGATAATGTCGAACATATGGGGATTCTCATAGGGGCGTCCCTTGTAAAAACTGTCAGCATAGAGGACAGTTGTGCTGCTTTTTTTAACCAGGGATACCGCAGAAGAATTGGGAATGTAATTCAATTCGGCTACGGCATCCTGGATTCGCTTATAAGTGGAAGAAGAGACATGCATCTGATTGCTCAGTACTCGGCTGACTGTGGAAATAGATACATTGGCTTTTTTGGCTACATCCTTGATTGTTGCTACCATCTGAGATCCTCCATTGGTAAAACGTTTGCGTAAATTGTGCATTTTTTATGGGCTGTTTCGTTGCTATTTCGCAGGCGGTCTGCTATTTTTAGTATATCGAATTCGCAAAGAAGATTCAATACTTTTTAAACATAGCGCTGTGTTTTATAAAAGTAGAAAAACGTTTTATCAAAAGGAGGAAGCTATGAAGAAAAAAATTGCAATGTTGCTAAGTTCACTTTTAGTAGTATCCATGTTAAGCGGATGCGGATCAGAGGCAACCGTAAATACAGAAAGTAATGTAACCACGACAACGGAAAATCAGAATACGCAGACGACAGAGCCGGTGAATATTACCGTATGGCATTGTGCGGATGCCACTATTGCCGATACGTTACAGAAGCAGGTCGATGCACTGGCACCGGAGATTGTAGTCACTTTTGAAAGAAAAGAAAATATGTCGGATGCCTTAAAATTAGTGGGTGACGATCAGGAAAGTGCGCCGGATATGTTTATGTGGGCACATGATAAAGTAGGTACCTTTGCACAGATGGGAATCCTGTCTCCGATTACCGATGTGTTGACGGAGGATGATCTGGCGGATTTCCTTCCTATGACGTTAAGCGCCGGGGAGTATCAGGGAGACAAATATCAATTACCGTTGTACTATGAAGCATTGCTGTTTCTGTACAATAAGGATCTGATGGAGACTGCACCGGCGACCACGGATGAATTGTTGGAACTTATGAAGAATGAGACCACGGCAGATCAGTATGTATTTGTCGAGCAGCATTCCACTTCCTATAATGCAGCAGCCTGGATCCAGGGCTTTGGCGGTTATCTGATCAATGAGAACAGAGAGCCGGGATTGAATCTGCCCCAGACGGTAGAAGCTATGGAATATCATAAGCAGTTTGTGTCATATATGCCGGCAGATGGTGAGTACAATACCGTGACAACTTTGTTTACGGAAGGAAAAGCAGCAAGTACTATCGGAGGTCCCTGGCTGGTACCGGGTATCAAAGAAGCCGGTATTGACCTAGGAATTGCGCCGATGCCGGTCCTGCCGAACGGCACATCTCTGACACCTTTTTCCGGAGTACAGGGCGTTCATGTACTGAAGCATGCAGCAGAGACGAAAAAGGAGGCGTTGGCAGAAGTGTTGAAGGTACTTGGATCCAAGGAGACCGGTGTGGCACTGGCAAATGCCGCAAGCTGTGCACCTGCCAACAGTAAAGCTTATGAAGATGCATCTGTGTCAGAGGACCAAATGATCATGGCACTGAAGACTATGGCAAACAATGTAGTACCTATGCCCAACATTCCGGAAATGGATGTGATGTGGTCAGTGACAGATGACCTGCTGGCAGCAGTGAATAAGCGTGGAGAGGATGTGCAGACGGCATGCGATGCACATCAGAAGGAAGCTTTGGAACAGATTTCTGCAATGCAGTAATTTGCAGATGTAATGACAGGTAAGGAGTGAAAGCAGGATGAAACGAGGAAAGAAGAAAGCATGGTTCTACAGTATGCCGTTTCTGATCATTGTAGGGTTGATGATTGTCGTGCCCTTATTGTATACCGTAGAAATATCCTTTACCAATATGAGTATTTATCATTGGAAGGATTATCATTGTGTTGGACTGGACAATTATAAAAAGGCATTGCTGGCTTTTGATTCTGGATTTCTTCCTGCTTTTTTACGGACTCTATTATGGACTGTATCCAGTATGGCATTACAGTTGATCTTTGGCTTTTTCGTTGCCGTTGGGCTGAATGCGAAGGGATTAAAACTGAGAAGGGTCTACAAGACTCTGCTGATCGTGCCCTGGGCGATGCCGGCATATGTATCAATTCTGTTATGGCGCATGGGAATTTTTAATACGGAATTCGGACTGTTTAATCAGATACTGAAACAGATTGGAGGCAAAACGGTAAATTTTCTGTCCACAAACGGTATGGCATTTATCAGTTGTCTGGTGGTGAACCTGTGGCTGGGAGTTCCGTATATGTTCACGATGATGGACGGTGCCATGCAGAGTATTGACCGGAATATCTATGAAAGTGCGGAATTAGATGGTGCGGGATTTTGGAAAAAACATTTCTATGTGACCATTCCACAGATTCTTCCCATTCTGATGCCGGTGATCATTATGGCTACATTCACGGCGTTTAAGCAGTTTGACATTGTGTATCTGATGACGATGCAGACCGGTTCGAAGACTGGTGCAGATATTAATACGGTAATCACCTATGTATATGAAAAAGCGTTTATTACCAGCAACTATGGATATTCATCCGCTGTGGCGTTTATTGTATTTGTGATTATACTGGTGCTTTACAAGACCATGAACCGAAGGGAGTTTTCAATCTCGGAACAGTGAGGGGAATATGACAGGGAAAAAAATTAAAGAAAAAGTAAAGCTGATATTGCTGAATATAGGATTCATTTTACTTTCTTTCCTGACACTGATTCCTATCCTGTATGCATTCAGTATATCTATCAGTGGGAGTAACAGTATTATTTCCACAGAATTTCATATTTTGCCGAAGACAATCACTATGGATAACTATATTACGATCCTGACGGAGAGACCTTTTGGGAGATGGTTTGTGAACAGTCTTCTGCTAAGCGCACTGACCGTTCTGCTAACTATGCTGGTGGCTGTGCCGGCTGCGTATGTATTTTCCAGAATGCGGTTTGCCGGACGAAAGAGGACTTTATATATTTTACTGGTGTTAAATGCGTTCCCGGCAATTCTCTCCATGTTTGCAATTTATCGGATTATCAAGACTCTGAATCTGTTGAATTCTTATATGGGATTGGTATTTATCTATGCGGGAAGTATGGCGATTTTTGTTTTCTGGAATATGAAGGGATATTTTGACAGTATTCCTGAGGCTATCGAGGATGCAGCGAGAATTGATGGTGTGAATGACAGACAATTGATCACGAAGATCGTCATGCCGCTGGCAAGGCCAAGCATCATCATCTCTTCTGTTCTGGTGGTGATCTATGTGTGGAATGAATATATTTTCAGCACAGTCTTTTTGTCAGGCGCGGAGAAAAATACACTGGCGGTAGCGCTGTATTCTCTGCAGGCTACGGACTATACGCGTAACTGGCCGCTTTTTTCGGCAGCGGCAATTCTGACAACACTTCCTGTATTGATTTTGTTTTTCCTGGTGCAGAAATACATGGTATCGGGACTGTCTTCGGGAGGTGTCAAAGGTTAAAAGCAGGAGGAACTTATGATTTTACAAGAAGCAATTTTACATATACCGCTGTCGCAGTATGCATTTGCGAACAGTGAGATGAATCTTACAATTCGTATCCGGGTGGCGAAGGATAATCTGACAGATTGTGTTCTGTGGTACGGAGACCGCGTACAACCCGGTGATCCTATTGTGTTTACGGCAGTGTACATGAAGAAGATACTGTCGGATATGCATTTTGACTATTATGAAGCAACTTTTGAGACTCCGTATGACAGGGTATGCTACTATTTTGAATTGAAAGACCCGGAAGAGACGAGGTTTTATTATGCAGATATCTGCGCAAAATATCTTCCGGTAGAGAGAAGCGAATTTTACCAGTATCCGTTTATCCGCAGAGAAGAGATCTGTGAGGAACCGAAGTGGTTCCGGGAGGCAATCGTTTACAATATTTTCCCGGACAGTTTTGCCAGCGGACACCGCGAGATCGTAGGACAGGGAAAAGAGATGGAATGGCAGAACGGCATCCGGTTGAAAAGCCGTCTGGGCGGAACCATACAGGGGATCCGGGAGAATCTGGATTATATTCAGAAGCTGGGATTCAACTGTATCTACCTGAACCCGGTATTCACGGCGGGAGAGTATCATAAATACGACCTGCTAGACTATTTTCATGTGTCCCCCAATATGGGAACGGACGAAGAGTTCCGGGAATTGGTGCAGGATATTCACAACAAAGGAATGCACATTGTCATTGACGGTGTGTTCAACCATTGCAGCTGGTATTTCCCGCAGTTTAGCGATGTGGTGGAAAAAGGAGAAAGCTCCGAATATGTCAACTGGTTTTATCGGCTGCAGTTTCCGGTGATACGCCCGGCAACGGAAGAAGAAAAGCCGACATACAGTTGTTTCGCTTATGAGCGGAAGATGCCGAAGCTGAATTCTTCTAATCCGGAGGAAAGAGCTTATTTTATGGAAGTATGCCGTTATTGGATTCGGGAATTTAAGGTGGATGGCTGGCGTCTGGATGTGGCAAATGAAGTGGATCGGGGATTTTGGAGAGATTTTCGTAGGGCTGCTCATGAGGAAAATCCGGAGAGTGTTATGATAGGGGAGATATGGGAGAGCTCGGAGACCTGGCTGAACGGAGACATGTTTGATTCCACCATGAATTATGATTTCCGGAAGAACTGTCGTGATTTCTTTGCCCTTCGGAAAATTTCCGCAGAGGAATTTCATGATCGTATCGTGAAGATGCTACTGCGATATCGTACCGGAACGTTGCGTGGGCAGTTAAACCTATTAGACAGCCATGATGTCAACCGGTTCCTGTCGTACTGCGAGGGAGACCTGCGAAGATTCCGGCTGGCAGAGGTGTTCCTGTTTACCTCTCCCGGAATCCCCTGCGTATTCTATGGGGATGAACTGGGAATGGACGGAAGTAGCGAGACAACACTGCGGGGGCCCATGCCCTGGGAAAAGGTGCAGGATGAAGAGGATGATTTCTTTTCCCGGCTGATTGCTATTCGTAAAGAACATGAGGAGCTGACCTATGGAGATTACACTCTGCGATATATGGATCATGACGGAGGATATATCTATCAGAGAACCTGGGGAGATCACAAGATTACAGTCTGTCTCAATAATGGCAGTACAACGATTGATCTGCGGGAGTATTTGGGAAAGGGCAGCGTGCTTTTGAGTGAATCCTATGAAGCCGGAAAGCTTGGAAGTATGGGATATGCGATTATAGAAGAAAAATAGAACAATAATAAGAGACCGGATGGTGAGCGATTGCTGTCCGGTTTTTTCGACTACATTTTACACAGAGTGTTGCTGGTTTTCGGTCGTGTTTTCCCGCAGAATATGGTAAAATAAATAGCAAAGAGACATTTGCGACAAATAAAAAATGGACATTCATAAAGAGAAAACGGATATTCAGAAGGTAAAGGTGGACATTCAAATATAAATGTAAACATAGGAAAGGCAGGGCGAGGTTATGAAGGATTATGATGTGATCATTATCGGCGCCGGAGTCAGTGGCTGCGCCATTGCCAGGGAACTGGCGAAGGGAAAGCTAAGGATCGCTGTACTGGAGGCGAAAAGTGATGTCTGCGAAGGTACTTCCAAAGCCAACAGCGGTATCGTGCATGCGGGGTATGATGCAGTACCGGGAACTCTCAAGGCACAGTTAAACGTCCGGGGCAATGAAATGATGGAGGAACTGTCGAAGAAGCTGGACTTCCCGTTCCGCAGGAACGGATCCCTGGTGTTATGCTTTGAAGAAGATGCCATGTCCGGTCTGGAAGAACTGTATCAGCGAGGCATGGAGAACGGGGTAAAAGAATTGAAGCTTTTGTCCCCGGAGGAAGTCTGGGGAATGGAGCCGGCGGTGTCCCGTGACATCGTAGGAGCCCTGTATGCCCCCACCGGTGGTATCGTCTGTCCCTTCGGACTGAATATTGCGCTGGCAGAAAATGCGGCGGAAAACGGCGTAGAGTTCTATCGTGACCACAAGGTGACAGCTATCGTGGAACAGAGACCGGTATGGACCGAGAACCCACCTGCGAAGGAAGGACGGATGTATCAGGTGCAGGTGGATGGTGAGATATTCGTGGCACCCATCGTCATCAATGCGGCAGGTGTCTATGCGGATGAAATTCACAATATGATCTGTGAGGAGAAGATCCGCATCGTGCCTCGCAGAGGCGAGTATCGTCTGATGGACAAAAATTGTGGCGATCTGGTAAATTCCACTATTTTCCAACAGCCCTCTAAAATGGGTAAAGGTATCCTTGTAACTCCTACTGTCCATGGCAATCTGCTGGTAGGTCCGACAGCGGAGGATATTCCGGATAAGCAGGATGTGGACACCACGGCAGAGGGACTGGCGAAGGTTTTGAACCTGGGAAGCAACAGCGTGGATGCCCTGGACGGCAGACAGACGATCACTTCTTTTGCCGGACTGCGAGCTCATCTGGTACATGAAGAACCTGCGGAAAAATCGGATTTTCTCATTGGCGAGGCAGAAGGACATCCCGGCTTTATTGATGTGGCAGGTATTGAATCTCCGGGACTCACCAGTGCACCGGCTATTGGCGAGTATGTGGCACGGATTGTTAATAATATTTATCCCGCAGAACGTAAGACGGATTTTATTGACAGCAGAAAAGGCATTCCCAGCATGGCACTTGCCACGGAAGAGGAGAGAGAAGCACTGATCCGGGAAAATCCTGCGTTTGCCAATGTGATCTGCCGCTGCGAGCTGGTGACGGAAGGAGAGATTCTGGAAGCGATTCACCGCCCAGTAGGAGCAACGACACTGGATGGTGTCAAACGCCGTACCAGAGCCGGTATGGGCAGATGTCAGGCGGGCTTCTGTTCCCCGAAGACGTTGGAAATCCTGTCGAGAGAACTGCATCTCGATCCGGCACAGATCACTAAGGAAGGAACCGGCTCAGAGATTCTGACCGGTAAAAATAAAGACACCGCACCCGGAGAGGGCGGAACATGGAAGAGGACACAGGCGCCTGTCGGAAAGGAGGCACTCCATGAGTAAACGCACAGAAGACATCGTCATCATCGGAGGAGGTCCTGCGGGACTGGCGGCAGCGCTGTCTGCGAGAAAGGCCGGCTGTGAAAAAGTGCTGATCTTAGAGCGTGACAGAGAACTGGGAGGCATTCTGAACCAGTGTATCCACAACGGTTTCGGACTGCATACTTTTAAAGAGGAGCTGACCGGACCGGAATATGCGGAACGTTATATTGACATGGCAGAAGAAGCAAAAATCCCTTATCTGCTGAATACCATGGTAACAAATATTTCCCTGCGCTCCGATGGACGCAAGAAAGTCACCGCCATGAACAAAGAGGACGGTCTGTTGGAGATCGAGACAGAGACCGTGATCCTGGCGATGGGCTGCAGAGAGCGTTCCCGTGGTGCGTTAAATATCCCCGGCAGCAGACCGGCAGGCATCTACAGCGCCGGAACGGCACAGTATTATGTAAATATCAGAGGGCGGATGCCCGGTAAATGTGTGGTGATCCTTGGTTCCGGAGACATCGGACTTATCATGGCGAGACGTATGGTGCTGGAAGGTGCCAAAGTACAGTGCGTGGCAGAGCTTCGCCCCCAAAGCGGCGGACTGAAGCGTAACATTGTCCAGTGCCTGGATGATTTTAATATTCCACTGTATCTGAATACTACGGTAGCAAAGATCCACGGCAAAGACCGTGTAGAGGGTGTGACCTTTACGAAAGTGGATGATAATGGAAAACCGATTCCCGGTTCCGAATGGGATGTTCCCTGTGATACTCTGTTGTTATCCTGCGGGCTGATCCCGGAGAACGAACTGACCAGAGGCTTAGGAGCGGATATGGACGGCAAGACCGGAGGACCGGTAGTGGGAGAGAATCTGGAGTGCAGTATCCCCGGCGTCTTCGCCTGCGGCAATGTGCTCCACGTCCATGAACTGGTAGACCATGTATCCGAAGAAGCGGAAAAGGCGGGAAACTACGCTGTAGAATATATTCGGCAGAAAAGAGGGTGAGACGATGGCAGAGAAGAATACAACACAAAAAGAATTGACCTGCATCTGCTGTCCGGTAGGGTGTGCTCTGACCGTGATTATCGCAGATGACAGTAGTGTCACAGTGACCGGTAACCGGTGCCCCAGAGGGGCGGCTTACGGAGAAAAAGAAGTCACGAATCCTACCCGGATCGTCACCTCCACCGTGCGTGTGGAAGGGTATCCGGACACAGTAGTATCCGTGAAGACGGCTTCCGATATTCCCAAAGGCAGGATCGATGACTGCATGAAAGCCCTGGCAGATGTCACTGTGGCTGCACCCATTCATGTAGGAGATGTCATTGTGGAAAACGTAGCTGACACGGGTGTCAATATAGTGGCAACCCGGTCGTTTCGTGGGTGACAGAGGACAGAACTATTGAGAATAGAGCATATTTGGGGCAATGGACACAATATATTCCAATGACACGATTGGGATATGCTATGGGCAGAGCCTGGAACGAACAACGGGAGGTTACATAACACAATGGGAGATACACATAACACACAGAAAAAGACATACATCATGGCACTGGATCAGGGAACCACGAGTTCCCGCTGTATCCTGTTTGATAAACAGGGAAATATCTGTTCCATGGCACAAAAAGAATTCACACAGATCTATCCCCAGCCAGGCTGGGTAGAGCATAACCCTATGGAAATCTGGTCCTCCCAGCTGGGAGTGGCCATTGAAAGTATGGCGGTGCTGGGTATCACCGATGACCAGATCGAGGCCATCGGCATCACGAATCAGCGTGAGACTACGATTCTCTGGGATAAAAATACCGGGGAACCGGTATACAATGCCATTGTATGGCAGTGCCGCCGGACCTCCGATATGATCGAGGAATTGAAAAAAGACGGTTTTGACAAAATCATCCGGAAGAAGACCGGCTTGATCCCGGATGCTTATTTCAGTGCTTCCAAGATTGCCTGGATCCTGAATAATGTACCCGGTGTCAGAGAACGGGCAGAGCGGGGAGAATTGCTTTTCGGTACGGTAGATACCTGGCTGATCTGGAATCTGACCAAGGGTGCCGTACATGTAACGGATTATACCAATGCTTCCCGGACCATGCTTTTCGATATTCATAATCTCTGCTGGGATCAGGAGATCCTGAAGCGCTTCAATATCCCGGAGAGTCTGCTGCCCAGGGTATGTTGTTCCAGCGAAATCTACGGCAGGACCGATGCTTCTGTACTGGGCGGTGAGATTCCCATTGCCGGTGCGGCGGGAGACCAGCAGGCAGCGTTGTTCGGACAATGCTGTTTTGAACAGGGAGAAGTGAAAAATACTTACGGGACCGGCTGCTTCTTATTAATGAACACCGGACACGAAGCCATTACCTCCCAGTCGGGGCTGTTGACTACTATTGCTGCCAGCACAAGCAAGAACGTAGAATATGCCCTGGAGGGCAGTGTGTTCGTAGCCGGTGCCGGGATCCAGTGGCTTCGTGACAGTATGCGTATGCTCAAGACCTCTGCACAGTCCCAGGAGTATGCAGAGCATGTGCCGGATACCGCAGGGGTCTATATTGTTCCGGCATTTGCGGGCATGGGAGCCCCCTACTGGGATCAGTATGCCAGAGGAACCATCGTCGGCATTACCAGAGGCTGTACCAAGGAACATTTCATCCGGGCCACGCTGGAATCCATCGCATACCAGACGGCAGATGTGCTGGAAGCCATGGAGAAGGACAGCGGCATTGATTTAAAGAGCCTGAAAGTAGACGGCGGCGCCAGTGCCAATGATTTCCTCATGCAGTTTCAGGCAGATATCGTCAACACCCAGGTACGCCGTCCGGCATGTATCGAGACGACTGCTCTGGGAGCGGCTTATCTGGCAGGACTTGCGGTAGGCTATTGGAAGAATCGTGATGAGATCCGTGAGAACTGGCAGATCGGAGCATCCTTTGCACCGGAAATGGATGAAGAAGACTGCAAGAAACTGTTAAAGGGCTGGCATCGTGCGGTGAAATGTGCTCTTGCATGGGCAGAGGATGAAATCTAAATAAAACCTTAATTTTTTACGGGTGACGTGTATTTTTGGCGGAGCAATCTTGTAAAGTGACAAAGTACTGTGGTATGATAACTATTTAGAATACCATGGCTGTTTATGATGGCATCTGACAGGGGATGATCAATGACAGCTTGGGGATTCCGGAAAGGAATCGGCATGGATTTAAAGGGTTTACCACAGACCGTTCAAAATTTCATAGAGGAAACCATCCAAAACCGGGAAAACGGTAAATTTCCGGACAACGAGACCTGTCAGAAAGTGATGGAATATGCAGCAGACACCGGCTCACAGAAGCTGGCCGGCCTGGGGCTTTATTATCTTGCAGAATATTATTGGCAGAACGACCAGTATGAAAACACCTTGCAATGTCTGACAGAGAGTATCGGTTATCTGAAAAATGAGCAGATGTATGAACTGCTGGCCAGAACCTATAATATGATGGGAGCGGTGTCCGATCGGAAGAATAACCGGATGGTGGCCTTAAGTTCCTATTATAACTGCCTTCAATATGCAGAAAAATACCATTTTTATTATATCCAGGGCATGGCGGAGAGTAATATTGCCTATACCCTGGTCAGGATGCGCCTGCGGCAGGAGGCGATACAGCATTACCGTACAGCAATCGACTCCTATAGTAAGTCAGAGAAAACATATCAGCTGAATTATAACAGGATCAACTGTATGATCGAATGTGGCTGCTGTCACATGTATATGGGAGAAATGGAAGAGGCTTTACGGCTTTGGAATCAAATAGAACAGATCATCAGAGAGGCACCGGAAAGCTATTATTCGAAAATAACATTAGAAATGTATCGTATTTCCTGCGAATTATTACAAGGGCATGAGGAAGAGGCTTTAAAGCTTGCAGCAGATCTTCTGGAGCAATTGTCAGACCGGGATGTTTTTGAAGAGATCATGGATGAACTGGTGATCCTGGCGGGAATCCTGGCAATCCTGCCTGATGGAAAATATCTGCAAGAATTGATCCGGATCATTGATGAAAAGCATATCGAAGAGCATTATAATATTTTCCTGGATCTGTATCCTTTCAAGAGTGAACTTCTGCAGAAGAAAGGTCTCACCTGGGAATACATAGATTATACCCGCCAGTATTTTGATATTTATGAGAAATACCAACAGGAAAACAGAGAAGCGCTGATCAATGTCATAGAATTGCAGAACCGGCTGAAAAACGTTACGTTGGACTGTACGAACATGAAAGCTTCCAACCGGGAGCTGGAAAGTCTGGCTATGCATGATGAGCTGACGGGACTGGCAAACCGGACCTTTTTACATGAACACTTTACGAGCAGTTTTGAACATGCCTATGAGGAACATGAGCTCATGGGAGTAGAACTCATGGATATTGATTTCTTCAAGGAATACAACGATCATTACGGACATCTTGCCGGAGATCAGTGCCTGAAAGCGATTGCCGGAGTTCTGCGGAAACAGCAGGTTCCGGGTAAGATTTTCTGTGCCAGATACGGTGGGGATGAATTTATGATTCTCTATACAGGAATGACGGTGGAGAAGATACGAAGAGTGGCGGAAGATATTTTGAGGAAGGTCCGCAAATTGAAACTTCCCCATGAATGCAGTAATTGCAGCAACTATGTATCGGTAAGCCAGGGAGTATTTGTGCGGATTCCGGTGGGCAATAACAAGGAATGGGATTTCACATCAAGAGCGGATGATCTTCTCTATAAGGCCAAAAGCTGTGGAAGAAACAGTATCTGTCTGTCCACGGAAAGGTTCGGAGATAAGTTTATAGAGATCAAATAAACAGCGCAGAATCAAATTTGAAATTTGATTTGCGATTCCTCCGACGAAAGGAATCGTCTGCGGAAAGGAGATTAGTATGTTAGTTCAGAAATATAAAGACATGCTGTCGGGAAAATCGGTGATCCGGCAGCTTTCGGAATTTGCTACGGCAAGGGGACAGGAAATCGGATACGAGAACGTATTTGATTACAGCCTGGGGAATCCTTCCGTTCCGGTTCCCAGAGAATTTACAGATCGTATGATCCATATGCTGGCAACGAAGGAACCGTTGGAACTGCATGGCTACAGTCCCAGCCTCGGTATTACAAGTGTCAGGGAGGCAATTGCGGAGAACCTGGAGAAAAAGTTTGGGCTGCCTTATCGTAAGGAGCACATTTTCATGGCATCCGGGGCGGCAGGAGCGTTGGCACATGCTTTTCGTCTGGTGACGGAGCCGGGAGATGAGATCCTGACTTTTGCACCGTTTTTCCCGGAATATCATCCTTATGTGGATCTCACCGGAGCGGTACTGAAGGTGGTTCCCCCCAATCTGGAGAACTTCCAGATCAACTTCGAGGCGTTTGAGGAGATGCTGACGGAGAAGGTCAAGGCAGTACTGATCAACACTCCCAACAACCCCTCCGGTGTGGTATATTCCACCCCGACATTGCAGAGACTGGCAGATATCCTGAGCGAAAAGTCCAAGGAATACGGTCATATTATTTATCTGATCTCTGATGAACCTTATCGTGAGATCGTGTTTGAAGGTGTAGACAGTCCCTGCGTATCCTATTTTTATGACAATACCATCATGTGCTATTCTTTCTCCAAATCTCTGTCTCTGCCGGGAGAACGTATCGGTTATGTGGCAGTGAACCCGGCATGTGAGGATGCGGAGACCATGATCAATATGTGCGGACAGATCTCCCGAGGTATCGGACATAACTGTCCGCCTTCCATTATCCAGCTGGCAGTGGCACAGGTACTGGATAAGACAGCGGATCTGTCGGTGTATGAGACGAATATGAACATTCTCTATAAAGAACTGCTAGACCTGGGATTCACCTGCGTGAAGCCCGGCGGAACCTTCTACATTTTCCCGAAAGCGTTGGAAGAGGATGCCAAGGTATTCAGCCAGAAAGCATTGAAATATGATCTCGTTCTGGTACCGGGTGATAGCTTTGGTGCACCGGGATATTTCCGCATGGCCTACTGTGTGGACACCGAAAAAGTGGAGAGATCCCTGGAAGCGTTGCGGAAGTTTGTGAAGACGGAGTATGCAACTATCTAGAGTCACGCAGCATATCGAAAAGCGAATCGTGCTTGCACGAATGAGCCTTTCGATATGCTGATGTGGTTCTGGATAGTTGCAGAAGCAGAAAGGAGAGTAATGAGAATGTATCAGGCAGGACTGGTATTGGAAGGCGGCGGAATGAAGGGTGTATACACCGCCGGCGTACTGGACTTTTTTACGGAAAAGGGAATTGATTTTTCCCACATCTACGGAGTATCCGCCGGTGCATGCCATATGTGCAGCTACCTGTCCAGACAAAAGGGACGGGCGCTGAGTGTCAGTGTGGATTATTTGGATACGAGACGGTATTGCAGCCTGGAAAGCTTATTGACCAGCGGAGATTTGTTCAATGTGGATTTCTGTTATCACCTGATTCCGGATTACCTGTATCCGTATGATTACGATACCTTTGAAAAATATCCCGGCAAGGCCTACAGCGTGGTGACCAACATCGAGACGGGACAGCCGGAGTATCTGCGTGTCCGTGATATCCGCAAGGATATCGACAAGATCCGGGCATCCGCATCCCTGCCGCTGGTGGCACGGAATGTGAAGATCGATGGGAAGCTGTATCTGGATGGTGGCATCAGCGATGCCATTCCTCTGGAGAAATCTATTCTGGACGGCAACCGGAAGAACATCCTGGTCATGACCAAAGAGGTGGGATTCGTGAGAAAGCCCGCATCTGCGTCACAGCTGGGACTCATAAAACTCAGATACCTGAAATATCCTAAAGTATATGAACTCATGGCAGACCGACATATCCGTTATAACGAGTGCCTGGACTATATTGACAGACAGGAGAAAAACGGTCAGGCTTTCGTGATCAGACCTCATAAGAAGAGTGATGTGGGACGGATAGAGAAAGACAAGGACAAACTGATCGCATTATATGAAGAGGGCTATCAGGAAGCAGAGAACTGCTATGAAGATCTGCTGGCATATCTCGAAAAATAAAAGCTCTGATTCGTCAGAAAATAAAAAAGATAGGAGAAACAAAATGTTAGAAATTATCAAGGCAATTATCTACGGTATCGTGGAGGGCATCACCGAGTGGCTGCCCATCAGCAGCACAGGACATCTGATCCTGGTGGAGCGTCTGATTCCTTTTCAGGAGACCAGTGAAGGCTTCTTCGATATGTTTGATGTTGTCATTCAGTTGGGAGCTATCCTGGCGGTAGTCGTTCTGTTCTGGAACAAGATCTGGCCTTTTTATATGAAGAAAAATCAGCAGACAAAAAAAGGTGGTATTGTAAGATCTAAAAAAGATTTTACGGTAGGAAATGTGGCACTGAGCATGGATGCTTTCTGGATGTGGGTGAAGATCGTTGTAGCATGTATCCCTGCGGTCGTTTACGGCCTGCTGTTTGATGATGCGGTGAGCGAAGCCTTCAAAAAAGAGATCGGAACCAGTGGAGTAACGATCCAGGTCATCGTGGTAGCAGTTATGCTGGTACTGGTCGGTGTATTGTTTATCGTGATCGAGAACTGGAACAAGAATCGTGTACCTACCACCACAACACTGTCACAGTTGACCTACAGAGATGCATTGATCATCGGTTTCTGCCAACTGTTGGCTGCGGCACTGCCCGGAACATCCCGCTCCGGAGCTACGATCCTGGGTGCTATTATGATTGGTATATCGAGAACGGTGGCAGCGGAATTTACCTTCTTTCTGGCGATTCCCGTTATGTTTGGAGCGAGTCTTCTGAAGGTATTGAAGTTCGGATTTGCATTCACGGGAATGGAGCTTGCCTGCCTGCTGGTCGGTACAGTGATATCCTTCATTGTATCCCTGTTCGTACTTCGTTTCCTGATGGGATATATCAAAAAGCATGACTTTAAAGTCTTTGGATGGTATCGCATTGTGCTGGGTATTATCGTATTGCTGTACTTTCTGGTATTCGCATAACAGTTGACAATTATAGGGAAAAGGAATACACTACCCTTATCGAGCACCGAAATACGGTACTTGTGAGGAGAATGAAAATGTTTTTGTACATGATTCGTACAGAAGGGAGACGGTAACATGGCAGTAGTTAAGAAAACTGTAGCACCTGTAGCAGCTAAAGTGGAAGCGCCTAAGGCAGAAGTTAAGAAAGCAGCACCGACAACTCCAGTTAAGACAGAAACCAAGACCGCTGTGAAGGAAGCTGAGAAGGCCCCTGTAGCAAAGGCAGAAGAAAAAGCACCTGTAAAGGCAGAGGTTAAGAAGCCTGCAGCCAAGAAGGAAACAGTTAAGAAAGAGACCAAGAAGGCAGCACCTGCAAAGGCAGAGGCTAAGAAGCCCGTAGCCAAGAAGACAGAGTTAAAGAGTGAGATCAGCGTTCAGTTCGGTGGAAAGTCCTACTCTCAGGAAGAACTGCTGAAGATCGCCAAGGACGTATGGAAATACGATCTGAAGCAGAAGGCAGCTGACCTGACCAGCGTAGAGCTGTATGTAAAGCCCGAAGAGAACATGGTTTACTATGTAATGAACAAAGAGATCACCGGAAGCTTCTACATATAAACTATTCAGAGTAATAAAAAATAAGTATATATACGTTGAATGCTTGCATTCATAAGGATATATACTTATTTTTATATTACGAAGTAACCCTATGAGCAAAAGGAAAGCACCGAAGGTGCGGTTTTGCGAATAGGGTCTGAATAGTTTACCAGGCCCCAAAGTTGAATTTACCACTTTGGGGTCTTCGTATCTATAAAAATGTTAAAGGATGACAGAATGCAGAAAAAATCAGAAAAGATTATTTTTACATTATATCTGTTGGGATTCCTGGCACTGGCACTTACACTTGCACTGTTGCAGCCGCTGGCCAACACACCGCCGCTGTATGGTAATCCGCCGGATGAACATGCGAGATATCTGATCCCGCAGTTTATCTGCAAGTATGGGAAGATCCCTACGGGATGGGAGGAAGAGGTGCGGATTCCGGCCTACGGATTTTCCTATGCTCTGTATAACGTATTTCCCTATATCGTGCAGGGATATCTCATGCGCTTTGTGAGCCTGTTTACGGAATCGGAAGTGGTACTGCTCTATACCGCAAGACTGGTGAACGTAACCTTTGGCCTGCTGATGGCAGTAGTGGTATATTTGATTGGAAAAAGAGTGTTCCGGGATGACCGATTCCGTTGGCTGTTCTGTTTTGCAGTAACGTACCTGCCGGAGGGATTGTTCCTGCACACTTATGTGAATACGGATTCCTGCTGTATGTTATCCACGGCAATGATGGTATATGCTCTGGTATGCGTATATCAGGATGGTATAAATCTCCGCAACAGTCTGTGGATGAGCGGTGGTATTATTCTGTGTGCTCTTTCTTATTATAATGCCTACGGATATATCGTAAGCTGCATTTTACTCTTTCTGTTGTCCTTTTTGCAGAAGAAGAAAAACGGCGGCTATTTCTATGACTGGAAGAATATGCTGAAATACGGCTGTCTGATCGCCGGAGTAGTTCTGGCGGGGATCGGCTGGTGGTTCATCCGCAGTTATATCGTTCTGGACGGAGATCTGCTGGGACTGGCCACCCGGGAAAAGATGGCGATCCAATATGCGGTGGAGAGTGTCAATCCGCTGACCATGCAGACTTATCAGTCCATGGGTTATACGGTGCTGGAAATGTTCCGGGAACGCTACACACTGTCCGGTCTGTTCCACAGCTTCGTGGCAGCTTTCGGCTCCATGTCCATCTACGGAAGCATCTGGCTGTATCGGGCGTATAAAGCATTTTTTGTGCTTGGCACCGCGGGAAGCCTTCTATATGTGATCTGCTATAAGAAGCGTCGCAAAATATCCGGAAGAGAATGGTTCTTCCATATTAATATGCTTTATTGCATTTTTATGCCGGCATTTCTGACGATTTATTATGCATACACCACGGATTATCAGAATCAGGGACGGTACCTGCTCCCAGCGCTGCTCCCCCTGATGTATTATATGATAAAGGGAATTCAAAAACTTTCGGAACTGAAGATCAAAGGCAGAACCTTTCCCCGGTGGCTGGTGAATACAGGGGTTGCGATATGTTTTCTGATCCTTGTCGGAGGCACAATAGATATGGTATATGTACGGGCACTTCCCGTATATCTGGAGACAGGACTGGTACTGAAATAGTGCCGGTCCTTTTTGTGTATACGATGAGCCAAGTACAGATTTGTGCTTGCACAAGAATCTGTATTTGGCGAATGAGGCTCTGAATAGTTTTTTTTAATATTTTGTTTAGAATTATTTTCGGGAAAATCAGTTGACAATAATATCCTGTAGTGATATTTTAGGGTAAGAAGATGTTAGCACTCCTTTTAGATGAGTGCTAATAATCCCAAAGGGAGTGATGGAATGCAATTGGATGACAGAAAAACGATTATATTGCAAGCCATTATCCGGAACTACTTGGAAACGGGAGAGCCGGTAGGCAGCAGGACCATTTCAAAATACACAGATCTGAATTTAAGCTCGGCGACCATTCGTAATGAGATGGCGGATCTGGAAGAGATGGGTTATATCATACAGCCGCACACTTCCGCAGGAAGAATTCCTTCCGATAAGGGATATCGCTTCTATGTGGATACCATGATGGCCACCAGAGAGCAGGAAGTCAATGAGATGAAGGATATGCTCTTAGAGAGGCAGGATAAGCTGGAGAACCTGTTAAAACAGGTGGTGAAGACCCTGGCTCAGAACACACAATACGCCACCATGATCAGTGCTCCGCAGGTACATCGCAACAAGGTAAAGTTCATCCAGCTGTCCCGGGTAGATGCCGGACAGATTCTGGCGGTCATCGTTGCCGAAGGTAATGTGATCAAGAACAATATCCTGGCGGTGAATCAGGAACTGGATGATGAGACACTGCTGAAGCTGAACATTCTGTTGAATACCCACCTCAATGGATTGTCCATGGAGGAGATCAATCTGGGAATGATCGCAGCAATGAAGCAGCAGGCCGGAATCCACAGTGAGATCGTCAGTGAGGTGATCGATGCTGTGGCGGATGCCATCAAGGCAGACGAGGACCTGGAGATCTACACCAGCGGTGCCAACAATATTTTCCGGTATCCGGAACTGGCAGATCAGTCCAAGGCAAGTGAACTGATCAATGCTTTCGAGGAGAAGCAGCAGCTGGGCGGTCTGATCCAGGAGTCCCTGGCAGATGAAGGCAGCACAGGTATTCAGGTGTACATCGGAGACGAGACACCGGTACAGGGCATGAAGGATTGCAGTGTTGTCACAGCTACTTATGAATTGGGAGAAGGCATGAAGGGAACCATAGGAATCATAGGTCCCAAGAGAATGGATTATGACAAGGTCATAGGAACGCTGCGGACGGTGCAGAACCAGTTGGATGACCTTTACCGCAAAGAATAGACAGATTCCAGAAAGGAAAGTAAGAATGGCAGATCAGGAAAAAGAAATATTAGAGGAAGAAATGGAACAGGATCTTTCAGATGCCGAAGAACTGAAGGAAGAAGAGACAGAAGATGAGGAATCCGTGAGCAAGGAAGACAAAAAGGCAGCAAAGAAGCAGGCAAAGCTGAACAAAAAGGAAGATTCCTACAAGGAGAAGATCGATCAGCTGGAAGACAGAGTAAAGCGTCAGATGGCAGAGTTCGAGAACTTCCGCAAGAGAACCGATAAAGAGAAACAGGCCATGTTCGATACCGGTGCCAAGAGTGTGATCGAGAAGATCCTTCCGGTAGTAGATAATTTTGAAAGAGGCCTGGCAACAGTTCCTGAGGAATCCAAAGAGGATCCTTTCGTAGACGGTATGAACCGTATCTACAAACAGCTGATGACAGAACTTGAGAACATCGGTGTAAAACCCATCGAGGCAGTCGGACAGGAATTCGACCCGAATCTTCACAACGCAGTGATGCAGGTGGAGAGCGATGAGTATGAATCCGGTGTGATAGCCCAGGAACTTCAGAAGGGTTACACATATCATGACATGGTCGTAAGACACAGCATGGTAGGCGTAGTACAGTAACAACGTTAACAAATATTTTTCAGAATAGAACATAACAAAGAGAGTAAAAACAGGAGGAAAATATTATGAGTAAGATTATTGGTATTGACTTAGGTACGACCAACAGCTGTGTAGCTGTTATGGAAGGTGGTAAACCAACCGTTATCGCTAATACAGAAGGTGCAAGAACCACACCCTCTGTTGTAGCATTTACCAAGACCGGTGAGAGACTGGTCGGTGAGCCTGCAAAGCGTCAGGCAGTTACCAACGCAGAGAAGACCATTTCTTCCATTAAGAGAGATATGGGTACCGATCGCGGCCGTACCATTGACGGCAAGAAATACTCTCCTCAGCAGATCTCCGCAATGATCCTGCAGAAGCTGAAAGCAGATGCCGAGAGCTATCTGGGTGAGAAGGTTACCGAGGCAGTTATCACAGTTCCTGCATACTTCAACGATGCCCAGCGTCAGGCTACCAAGGATGCCGGTAAGATCGCAGGCCTGGATGTAAAGCGTATCATCAACGAGCCTACCGCAGCAGCACTTGCTTATGGTCTGGACAATGAAAAAGAACAGAAGATCATGGTATACGACCTTGGTGGTGGTACCTTTGATGTATCTATCATCGAGATCGGTGACGGTGTCATCGAAGTACTGGCTACCAACGGTGATACACACCTTGGCGGTGATGATTTCGATAACAAGATCATTCAGTGGATGCTGGATGAATTCAAGAAGGCAGAAGGCGTAGATCTGTCCGGTGATAAGATGGCTATGCAGAGACTGAAGGAAGCAGCTGAGAAGGCTAAGAAAGAGCTGTCCAGCGCAATGACCACCAACATCAACCTTCCTTTCATTACCGCAACTGCAGAGGGACCTAAGCACTTTGATATGAACCTGACTCGTGCAAAGTTCGATGAACTGACCAGAGACCTGGTTGATAAGACTGCTATCCCCGTACAGAACGCTATGAAGGATGCTGGCCTGAACTATTCTGATCTGGGTCAGGTACTGCTGGTAGGTGGTTCTACACGTATCCCTGCGGTACAGGATAAGGTAAGAGCATTGACCGGTAAAGAGCCCAGCAAGTCTCTGAATCCTGATGAGTGCGTAGCAATCGGTGCTTCTATCCAGGGTGGTAAGCTTGCCGGTGATGCAGGTGCCGGTGATATTCTGTTACTGGATGTAACTCCTCTGTCTCTGTCTATCGAGACCATGGGTGGTGTTGCTACCAGACTGATTGAGAGAAATACAACCATTCCTACCAAGAAGAGCCAGATCTTCTCTACCGCTGCTGATAATCAGACCGCAGTAGATATCAACGTAGTACAGGGTGAGCGTCAGTTCGCCAAGGATAATAAGTCCCTCGGACAGTTCCGTCTGGACGGCATTGCACCCGCTCCCAGAGGAATCCCTCAGATCGAGGTTACCTTCGATATCGATGCCAACGGTATCGTAAATGTATCCGCTAAGGATCTGGGTACCGGCAAGGAGCAGCACATCACCATCACCGCCGGTTCCAACATGTCCGATTCCGATATCGAGAAGGCTGTCAAGGAAGCAGCTGAGTTCGAGGCACAGGACAAGAAGCGTAAGGAAGCTATCGAGGCAAGAAACGAAGCAGATTCCTTCGTATTCCAGACGGAGAAGGCTCTGAATGAAGTAGGTGACAAGGTTCCCGAGAGTGACAAGACTCAGGTACAGGCTGATCTGGAAGCTGTGAAGGCTATTCTGGAGAGAACCAAGGATCAGGAAATGAGCGACAGCGATGTAGATGAACTGAAAGCTGCAAAAGAGAAACTGACCCAGAGCGCACAGTCCGTATTCACCAAGATGTATGAGCAGGCTGCACAGGCACAGCAGGGTGCTCAGGGCGCAGGTCCTGACATGAATGCACAGGCCGGTAGCAGCAATGCAGGTTCTTCCGCAGATGATGATGTCATCGACGGAGATTTTAGAGAAGTATAAATAACTTCACAAACAGAGCAATCCGTGGTATAACAGTAAATGCTGTGTAACAGTGATTGTGATAACAGGCGGCACAGGGTATGCGAAAGCGTGCCCTGTGCATAACCGTTTTTAGATTTAAATGACAGAGGTGCAAAAATGGCAGAGCAGAAGAGAGACTATTACGAGGTCCTCGGTGTAGATAAGAATGCAGATGATGCTGCAATTAAAAAAGCATACCGGGTACTGGCGAAAAAATACCATCCGGATACCAATGCATCCCGACATGAACCCCGGAGACAAGGAGGCAGAACAGAAATTTAAAGAAGCTTCCGAGGCTTATGCCGTGCTGAGTGATCCCGAGAAGAGACGTCAGTATGATCAGTATGGCCATGCGGCATTTGACGGTGGTGCAGGCGGCGCCGGTGGATTTGACTTTAACGGTGCAGACTTCGGAGACATCTTCGGAGATATTTTCGGAGACATTTTTGGAGGCGGCAGAAGCAGAGGTGCCAGAAATAACGGCCCCATGAAAGGTGCCAACATCCGTACCAGTGTTCATATCACTTTTGAAGAGGCAGTTTTCGGCTGCAAGAAAGAGATCGATCTTACGGTAAAGGAAACCTGTAAGACCTGTAACGGCTCCGGTGCGAAGCCCGGAACCAGCCCTGAGACCTGTAGCAAGTGTGGTGGTAAGGGTCAGGTGGTATTTACCCAGCAGTCTTTCTTCGGTACTGTGCGTAATGTACAGACCTGTCCCGACTGTCAGGGTACCGGTAAGGTGATCAAGGACAAATGCCCGGATTGCCGTGGTACCGGATATATTCCTATGAAGAAGCGTTATGCGGTGGATATTCCCGCAGGTATCGACAACGGACAGTCTACCCGTATGCCGGGACTGGGTGAGCCGGGTGTCAACGGTGGCCCCAGAGGCGATGTGCTGGTAGAAGTGATCGTAGGTCGTCATCCTATCTTCCAGAGACAGGATTTCGATATTTTCTCTACCGTACCTATTTCTTTTGCAGTAGCGGCATTGGGCGGCGAAGTGCTGATCGATACGGTAGACGGCAAGGTGGTATATGATGTAAAGGCCGGAACCCAGACCGACACCAAGATCCGTCTGCGCGGCAAGGGTGTTCCTTCCTGGAGAAATAAGGATGTCCGCGGTGACCACTATGTAACATTGGTGGTACAGACACCCGATAAATTAAAACCGGAGGCAAAGGAACTGCTGAAGCAGTTCGATGCACTGACCGGAGATTCCCTGAATGCAGTGAAGAAAGCAACGGAAAGCGGAGAGGGAGAGACCAGGGAGAATGACTCCAGGGACGGCAAGAAGAAAAAGTTTTGGAAGTAAAAGTTAATAAATAAAATTCCCCGTAGCCTCGGCTGGGGTAAGAAACGCGGCACGCTCGCGCTCTGTCGCAGAGCGTAGCGGTACATAAGTGAGGAAAGTACCCTCGCATAGCGTCCCTTGGGACGCTATGGTACCGACGTCTGCTTACAGCACTGCTTATTCTTACACCCAGCCGGGGCTACTGGTTTGTTGGGAAAAAGTGAAAGGTATCTTTGAAGGCCAATGATATAGAATACAGTTTGGTTTTTTTGTCAAAAGGCAGGGTGAACGGTTTGACAGAATGGGCAGAAACGCTTACAATTCAAGTAGTTATGCTGTCTGTGACACGAAGGAGCCTGCAGGATGGAGAACCGGAAAGAGGAATTTCTGAAAATTGTATGTCAGAGTTATCTGATCGTTATTCTGGCAGTGCTGCCTCTTTATTATATTCCCTGGAATGGATATTATAAACTGGGTGATACCAAATATTACCTGTATCGCAATGTTTCACTGCTTTGCCAGGGGATCGCATTGCTGGCAATGTGTGTCTTTGCTGTAAGCAGCCGGTGGACAGGGGAACATCGGATTTTTGCCAGATCTCTGGCTGAAGTAGTGAAAAAATCGGTCGATAAATGCAGAACACATGCGGTAACGACGGCGGTCTGCCTGTACGGAATCTGTGCGTTACTCTCTGCAATCTGCAGCCCCTATGGCAGTATCGCGTGGAACGGAGAGCGGGAATGGTACATGGGAGCTGTCACGATCTGTTTGATGATCGGAGGTTTTTTACTGACGGCGAAGTACGGAGGTAGTTGTAAAACGGCGATATGGTTAGGAGAGGCGGCTTTTGTGGCGGTCACCCTGATCGGTCTGTTGCAGAAGCTGGGCTATGATCCTCTGGGACTTCTCAAGGGTTACGTTGTGGGGGACTGGGAATTTACCCATATGTTGACCACGCTGGGGAACAGCAACTGGCTCAGCGGGTATTACAGTGTGATGTTTCCCTTTTCCATGACGCTGTTTCACCGGGCAGTGGAAGCAGGGAAAAAAGGTCCCACACTGCTGGCAGGAACGTGCAATATGTTGGCCATGATGCTTCTGCTTTTACAGGGAAGTGACAGCGGTGTGATCGTGGCATGCACAGTCATGGGGTTGTGCTTTTGGCTCGACCGGAAGCAAACCGGACATTGGGAAGTATATTTCCTTTTTCTTGCAGCGGTGGCGCTGGGAATGTGCCGTTGGGGTAAATGGATGTTATATCTGGGAACGTTTGACATTCTCCTGCAGGATGGCATCGCCAAAAAACTGGCAGCCTGGCAGGGATGGATTCCGGTTGCAGCAGGGTGTCTGCTGCTTTGGGGAGCCTGTCGCAGGATTCCGGAGAATAAGAAAAAAATATTGCAAGAGGGAGTATTGTGTTGTGCACTGGCAGGAATAGCGGTAGTGCTGGCATGGTATCTGCATCGGTTGTTGGTAATCGATTTTGCGGAATGGGGCAATCGCCGGGGAAGATTGTGGCAGATGGCATGGATGGGTTTCCGGAAAGGAAATCTGCATCAGAAGCTGTTGGGAGCAGGCCCGGATTGTTTTGCATCGTATCTGGGAGAACTGTTGCCGGGAGGCACGGTGCTTTTTGATAAAGGATATTTTGAAGGCTCTGTTTTTACCAATGCACATAATGAGTGGCTCACCACACTGGTCAATATGGGACTGCTGGGTGTGGCTGCCTATGCAGCTGTTTTTATCACGGCGCTGCAGACATACAGGAAGAATTTTCTCGCAGTATTGTTACTGCTTACCTACGGGATACATTCCCTGATCAGCTTTCAGCAGGTGCTGAATGCGCCGCTTTTCTTCCTGATACTGGGATTGTGTGAAGCGGCGGTCCGGGGAGAAAAGACCAAAACCAATCAAATGGATACGGATGAGGAGTTGTTAGAAGCTATATGAAAAATATTTGGAAGATTTTTACCGGAGATCTGAAAAAACTGGTGAAGCAGCCTTTTGCTCTGGTTATTATTATCGGGTTGTGTGTGATACCGTCGCTGTATGCGTGGTTTAATATATTTGCCAACTGGGATCCCTATGCCAATACCGGAGGAATTCCTGTGGCGGTAGTATCCCTGGATCAGGACTATACGCTGAAAGACGGATCGGTGGTAAATATGGGAGAATCCGTACTGGAAAGCCTGCATTCCAACACCAGTGTAAAATGGATCTTTCTGGATACCGAGGAAGAAGCAAAAGAGGGCGTGGAAGCCGGAAAATATTATGCAGCCGTCGTCATTACCGATAAATTTACTTATAGTATGTACAATGTATTTTCGGATGATTTTGAGAATCCGGCGCTGATCTATTATCAGAATCAGAAGAGCAATGCCATTGCCACCAAAATCACGGATACGGTGGCAGGAACTCTGCAGAATACCATCAATGAGACCTTTATCAAGGTGGCGGCTACCACGGTATTTGAAGAGGGCAATACGGTGTCGGATCAGGTACAGGGGGACAGTTATGTAGAGGAATTCTGTTCCAAACTGGAGGAACTGAATGACAATCTGAAGGAATACAGTGCCATGATCGACTCCTTTCAGGCAGGCAATGCGCGGCTGGAGTCTGCCATCACCCATGTCAACTATGAGATTCCCGCGATGCAGAAGAAACTGGACAGCACCACAGCCAGTCTGAACCAGAGCAGTCAGGATCTGTCTTCTACCAGAGACACCCTGGGCAATTTCAGCAACAACATCGATACTTCCATGAGCAATATCAATAACTCTCTGGAAAGTATCAAAAAGGCTCTGGATGAAAGCAAACTGGCGGAGGATACCGCCCAGATGACGAGAGATCTGAACCGGGTGGCAAGAGATACCAATACGCTGAACGGACAAGTAAATACACTGCTGGCGGCACTGATCCAACAAAAGCTGGAAAGCGTCTCTGACGGTAATGCTGCGAACGGCGGCACCGACAGCAATATCAACGCAGCGGCAACTGATGCGGCTATGGAAGCATTGAAAGCTATGCAGAAGGAACTGGATCTGATGAATACCGTAGTGGGCAGCGTTCTGGAATCCACGGACGACAAGGCTGCGGAGAATGCAAAGGTCAATGTCAACAATGCCATGAATAATTTAAGGAGCGCCATTGACAGCTGCGAGACTTCTGTAAGTAATATGCAGGGAATCTATAAGAATAATCTGGTGCCCCAGATGCAGAAGGTTCTGACAAATATGTCAGATTCTCTGAATCAGGTGACCAATCTGGTAAATACCCTGAGCAATACGGTGAAAAATGTCGGAGTTGTCATGGAAGGTGTCGGTGACACTGTGTCCGGAACCAGTGAGAGTCTGGGACAGATCAAAGATGTGGTAGATAATATCAGCGCCAAACTTACAGATCTGACAGAGAAGCTGGACGGTGCATCCGAAGAGGAAATGATGGATATTCTGGTGCGTTTCCTTGGAGGAGATCCGGATAGTCTGGGGGCATATTTTGCATCTCCCGTAACCATGGAGACCATAGCCATGTATCCGGTGGCTACGTATGGTTCTGCCATGACACCGTTCTATTCCACACTGGCGATCTGGGTAGGTTCTACGATCCTGGTGGCACTGGTGAAAGTAAAAGCCTCTCCGAAAGGGCTTGAAAATGTACAGAGCTATCAATTGTATTTCGGCAGATATTTGCTGTTCTTCTTATTGGCACAGATTCAGGCAGCCATCATTGTGGCCGGAGATCTGTGGCTGTTAAAAGTAAACATTGTGGAACCGGGGCTGTTTTTCCTGGCGGCAAGCTTTACGGCTACGGCATTTTCCCTGTTGATCTATTCTCTGACACTGGCATTCGGAGATGTGGGCAAGGCCGTCTGCGTTATTGTTATGGTATTGCAGATCGCTGGTTCCAGCGGTACCTTCCCGATCGAACTGCTACCGGACACCTACCAGAAGATTTATATTTTCTTTCCCTTCCCCTATGCCATCCGGGCCATGCGTGAGGCACTGGCGGGTATGTACGGTACTGCCTATATGGAAGCACTGGCAAAATTGAGCCTGTTTATGATCGAGGGACTGTTGATCGGCCTGGTGATCCGGATCCCGTTCGTAAAACTGAACCATTTTGTGGAAGAGCGTATGGAAGACACTGAGTTAATGTGACACCTGTTCAGAACCATGAAAACGAAAACTCCGCAGGAGTGGGTTTGTGAATGAAGTTCCGAACAGGCAGAAAGGTAAAATCATGGAGAGAAATTACGAAGAAATTTTTCAGAAGGTTCTGGATTACGAGCAGGCCCTTCATGAGAAGAATAGAAAAAGAATAAAGAGCGGTCTGAAATGTATCTGGATCGTCCCCTTGTTTTTTCTGGCACTGTTGTTCCTGACTGGCAGCAACAAGGTCATCTTCCTGATCCTGTGGATCGTGTCGCTGTTTGCCCTGTCAATCTATCTGATCGTTGTGGAATATATGGATTATAATCTGCAGGAGAAGATCATGGAGCTCAAAGGAGAAGAAGGCGATCTCAAAGCGGTGACTCCGACAGACTTTGACCGGGCGGCGCAGATCATCCGGGAGACCCGGAAACTGATTGGTGAAGGCCTGAATTCCCCGGCCGAGACCGGGACCGAAGAGGATCCGGAAGACGAAACCGAAGAGGAAAACGAAGACGAGACCGAAGACTGGGAGGATGGTGAATAGTATGCATAATATCTGGAAAATATTTACCACCGACATCCGTCGGATCAGCAATAATGTGGTGGCGGTCGTTATTATCATGGGACTCAGCATCCTCCCGGCACTGTATGCCTGGTTCAACATTTTCTCCAACTGGGATCCTTACGAGCCCGCAGCTACCAGTCAGCTGAAAGTAGCCGTGGCTTCCGATGATGCCGGGGCGGAGATCATGGGGCTGTCTCTGAACGTGGGAGACAGTGTGCTGGAGGCTCTGGGAGCCAATACCACTATCGGCTGGGTGTTCCCGGAGACCACGGAGGAAGCACTGGAAGGCGTGAAGAACAGTGATTACTATGCGGCATTGATTATTCCGGAGACTTTTACTCAGGAAATGCTGGGATTTATCGACGGTGAAGTGGATCATCCCACCATTTACTACTATGAAAATGAGAAAAAGAATGGTATTGCCCCCAAAATCACGGGCAAAGCGAAAAATGCTGTGCAGGAACAGGTAAATGCCACCTTTATCAGTACTGTGGCAGAAGCGGTGATGAAAGCGGGAAATGCCCTTTCGGTGGTGAATGCCGGCGGGCAGACCAGTGTGGAAGAATCTCTGGATACCATGCAGGCACAGTTGCAGGATTATGTGGTTATGTTACAGTCCTTCCAGAGTATTATGACCTCCGCGGAGATGATCATGGAGACCAGTCAGAATATGCTTCCGGATATGGATAATATGCTGGAGAATGGACGAAATACCATGATCGGTATGCAGACCATGATCAATTCCAGCGTCGATGCGGTTGACGTTATGGGAGATATGGTGAGCAGCAGTATGGATATGGTCACGGAAGCGTTGCAGTATCTGTCGGTCTTTTCTGATGGATTGTTGGAGCAGATGGGCAGCAACAATGTGGGAAGCACCACGGACACCGGATTGGGCACGGCCATCGGACTGGTACAGGGCATGCAGGCCAATATGGATGTGCTGGGAAGCCTGATCACCGGACAGGATGCTCAGATTCAGGAGATCAACCAGTCTCTGAAAACGATCGAAGCGGATCTGAAACAGCTGCAAGACAGCAAGGGAGATGTGGATCATGATATCAATACTCTGCGGGCACAGATCCGGGAACAGATCCAGATCTGCAACAAACAGCTGAATAATCTGATGAGTGATTACAATAACAATGTCAGACCTTCTTTCCGGGCTACCGGCAAATCCATGCAGCAGGCTTTCCTGAATGCCGCAGCGATGATGAACGGTACGGATGTGAATATGGATGAAATTTCCGATATTCTGAAAGAGTATCAGCAGACTTTGCAGGAAGGTAATGTCAGCCTGCAGGATTCCCTGGTGATCGCACAGGAACTGCTGGACAAGGTCAGCAAAATAGCAGATAATATAAAACGGATCACCGGTGCGGAGACCTATGAGGATATTTTAAGCGCTATGGCTGCCGATCCGACGGCGGTGGCAGACTTCGTATCTTCTCCGGTCAGACTGGAGACGGTACCTGTTTATCCGGTGGATCATTACGGCTCTGCGGCATCGCCGTTCTATACGATCCTGGCAATCTGGGTGGGAGCGCTGTTCCTGGTGGCTATTATTCACGTGGGTGTGAAACCCATTGAACCGGGGGATCATTATAAGGCGCATGAGAGATATTTTGGCAGATATCTGCTGTTTTTCATGATCGGACAGGCACAGACACTGCTTATTGTTCTTGGGAACCTTTATTATATTGAGATACAGTGTCAGCACAGGTTTTTATACTGGCTGGCGGCAGCCGTGGCCAGTGCGGCATTCAGCTGCTTTATGTATTCTGTGACTTTCGCTTTTGGAAACGTGGGTGAGGCACTGGCTATTGTAGTCATGGTCATCCAGGTGGCGGGAAGCGGCGGAACGTTCCCTATCGAGGTTCTTCCGCAGGTATTCCAGTGGATCTATCCTTTCCTGCCGTTCCAGTTTGGCATGAAAGCGTTTAAAGAATGTATTGCAGGAATGTACGGCGTGGATTATTGGATCAATGTAGGAAAAATGACACTGTTCCTGATCGTAGCATTGCTGCTTGGTCTGGCGTTGGAGCCGCCGTTCCGCAAGCTGAATCATATGATAGAGAAGAGTAAAGAGAAGACAGGATTAATGATTTGATGCAGATGAAAAAAATGACTTCGGAAAAGAAACATAAAATTACAACCATTGGCTTATGGCTGATCCTCATTCTGTGCACGGCGGTATTGTTCTCCCTGTGTCTCAGTGAGGGGATCGACTATGATGAAGCATACAGTTATCGCACCGCCCATGACAATACGATGATGGGAATCATTCGCGTGGTACTGGCGGCCCATGATACGGATGTGCCGGTATGGTATATGGGATTGCGGCTGTGGTCGTTTCTGGTAGGAGACGGCATTATTGCCTACAAAATGTTTGCATTGCTGGGAACGGTATTGTCCATGCTGCTGGGGCCTGTTGTGATCCGCAGGCAGTGGGGAGCGAAGACAGCAGCCCTTTATATGATCATGGTAAGCCTGACACCTGCAATGATGAAGATCAGTGTGAACAACAGAATGTATTCCTGGACGGTGTTTGGAGTTACCGTCTGCGGACTGACCGCTTATTTCCTGCGGGAGCGGCTGAACAGTAAGGCCCTGTGGACGATATTGTTTCTGACGACCTTCTGCGGTATTTTCAGTCATTACTTTACCGCGTTCAGTTACCTGTTTATCTATCTGTATCTGGTGGCGGTGATTTGGCGGCAGGACATAAAACAGATCTGGAAGCCGTTTGTCTGTGGTGGTTCCGTTGTATTGCTTTTTGTGGCATGGCTGATAAAATCCGATTTCTTTCATCTGCTGGTTTCTGATGGAAACCCGACGAACCGATCCAAATTCGGTATTTACGAATTTTTTGATTTCATTTTCGGAACCAGAGTGAAGTATGCGACCAAAATGGGAGAACTTCTTTTTGTACTGACACTGGTCTGCGCGATCCTCTTTTGGAAGCGGCTGGGGAGAAGAAACGGTGTTTTTGCGGTTCTGTGTACCTGTATTTTCCCAGTAAGCTATTTGATGGCGGCGCTGCTGGCATTACACGCGTCCCACTTTTTTACCTACCGCCATGTTATGCATAGCATGGGATTGTTCTGGCTGGGAATGGCTATCATTTTATCCAGGATCAATTTACAGGAATGGATCGCCTGTCTGTCCTTCACTGTGTGGATGGGAGTGTCGGCCTACGGAATCTCTTATCATGAAGAATATGGTACAATCTCATATCTGGAAGAGACGAAGGCATTTATAGCGGAGAATATGGAGCCGGGAGATGTGGTCGTCTACGATACGGATTCCCGCTTCGGACAGCTATTCGGATGCTATATGCCGGACCAGATCTTTTATACCATGGAAGAGGTGCCGGATCTGGAAGAACTGGTGGGGAAAAGAGTCTGGTATTTCCAGTGTTTCGGACATCTGCTGGAGGAATCGGATAAATATACCGTAACCTATGAAAATATGGGACATTATGGATTTCAGTATATGGATGGGAATACGGATTTTGATATTTTAAAGGTGAACATAACGGAGGAAACGGGAAATGATTAAATGGGTGGAAAGAGGAGTCCTGCTGGCAGCGATACTTTCCATGTTGTTTGTATGGCCGTATGGAGGAATCCGTGAAGATAAAAAGGACAGTTCCTTAAGTGAGGATTATGGATATACAGAGCCCCTGCAGGTGGGAGAATATGCTTCGCAGTATTTTGTTGCGGAGACAGATTTTCTGAAAACACTGGAAATCGCGGTGAACTATAATCAGGAGGAAGAACGGAACGGACTTCTGGGTCTGGAGATATGGAAAGAGGATCAGAAGATATATGAAGGTGTGATTCCTTATGATGCCATGGAATCGACAACATTTTTCCCTGCCGTCATCGAGACCCGGCTGAAAAGGGGCGCTGTATATGAATACCGGATCGTGAATCAAAGTATTTCCGAGAATCTGCCGCAGGTAGTATATACTATTACGGAAAAGGCGCATGTACCGGAAAATCAGCAACTGGTGGTACATGAAGCAACTGTGGACGGACAGGCATTGAACCGGTACACCTGGAGAGAGAAGCTGGATGCGGTCAGCGTATTGGAAATCGACAGTTTTATTGCAATCGTGGCTGCAATGATATATGCTGTGTTGGAACAATGGAAAAGAAAGGAAAAAAAGAACAATGAAGTGGGTTAAATTCAGAATAAAGACGGTAACGGAAGCGGAAGATATTATTATCAGCACCCTATACGATCTCGGACTGGAAGGGGCACAGATCGAAGACAAGGTGCCCCTGACCGCCATGGAGAAGGAGCAGATGTTTGTAGATATCCTGCCGGACGGACCGGAGGATGACGGCATTGCCTATTTAAGTTTTTTTGTAGAGGAAAAAGAGGACGGCAGTCTGGAAGTGGCCGGGGAGAAGACCACGACCGAAGCTGTACTTGCGGATGTAAAGCGGGAACTGGAAGACTTACGCCAGTTTATGGATATCGGCGAGGCATCTGTTGTGGTAGATGAGACGGAGGACATTGACTGGATCAACAACTGGAAACAGTATTTCCACCAGTTCTATATCGATGATATCCTGGTGATCCCTTCCTGGGAAAATATCAAACCGGAAGATACTGACAAGATGGTGCTTCATATCGATCCCGGTACGGCATTTGGCACCGGTATGCATGAGACCACACAGCTGTGTATCCGTCAGCTGCGTAAGTTCATCACTCCTGAGACAGAGCTTTTGGATGTCGGCACCGGCAGCGGTATTCTGGCAATTTTATCCCTCATGTTCGGGGCAAAACATGCCGTGGGAACCGATCTGGATATCTGTGCTGTGGAAGCTGTGGCACAGAACTGCGAAGTGAATGGAATCGATCCGGCACAGTTTGACATGATGATCGGCAATATCATTACAGACAAAGAAGTGCAGGACAAGGTAGGCTATGAGTGTTATGATATCGTGGTGGCCAATATTCTGGCAGATGTACTGGTACCGTTGACTCCTGTCATCGTACATCAGCTGAAGAAGGGCGGTATCTACATCACCTCTGGCATCATTGATGACAAGGAGCAGACCGTGGTGGAGGCTGTGAAGGCCGCTGGATTGGAAGTACTGGAAGTGACCTACCAGGGAGAATGGGTCAGCGTTACCGCAAGAAAGAATTAAGTGCTTAAAATAGGAGTTTCTATGTATCAGTTTTTTGTAGAACCGGAACAGATCGACGTGGCAGCGAAGAGCGTTATCATCCGGGGAACCGATGTGAATCATATCAAAAATGTACTGCGGATGCGCCCCGGCGAAGAAGTGGCTGTCAGCAATGGAATCGACGGGAAGGAATATCGCTGTGGGATCCTTGCACTGGAAGAGGACTGTGTCCGTCTGGAGCTTCGTTTTATCAAGGAAGACGGAGTAGAGCTTCCGGCGAAGATCTATCTGTTCCAGGGACTGCCCAAGGCGGACAAGATGGAATTTATCGTGCAGAAGCTGGTGGAGCTCGGCGCATACCGGATTGTGCCGGTGGCGTTGAAGCGCAGTGTCGTTCATCTGGATGAAAAAAAGGCGAAAGCGCGGCAGGCGCGCTGGCAGTCGATCGCAGAAGCAGCAGCGAAGCAGAGTAAGCGCCGGATTGTGCCGGAGGTTGGGGCAGTCTGCACTTTAAAGGAAGCGCTGGAACAGACGAAAGAGATGGATTTAAAACTGATTCCCTACGAGATTTCCGAAGGGATGATGCGGACGAAGAAGCTGATCGAAAGCGCAGCGCCCGGTCAGGAAATCGGCGTGTTTATCGGTCCGGAGGGCGGCTTTGAAGAGCAGGAGATCGGGCAGGCACGAAATGCAGGAGCCGTTCCGGTCACACTTGGAAGAAGGATACTGAGAACAGAAACTGCAGGAATTACGACACTTTCAATTTTGATGTATCATCTGGAGTGTGCAGAGGTTCAGTAGCATTCTCAGAGAAAAGAACATATTTTATATAGAAAGAGAAGAAAAGGAAAGGGAAAATGGAAGCTTATTTAGATAATTCTGCCACGACAATGGCATATCCTGAGGTGGGAGAGCTTGTATATAAAGTGATGTGCCGGGACTACGGCAATCCGTCATCCATGCACCGCAAGGGTGTGGATGCAGAGCATTATGTCAAAGGAGCAAAAGAATCTTTGGCAAAGCTTATGAAAGTAAATGCAAAAGAGATCTTTTTTACTTCAGGTGGAACGGAGAGCGATAATCTTGCACTGATCGGATGTGCAAGAGCGAACAGAAGAGCAGGAAATCACCTGATCACAACTTCGATCGAGCATCCTGCAATCTTAAATACAATGCGTTATCTGG
>ERZ791579.319-NODE-319-length-39374-cov-5.384115_pt1 | contig 39374 bp, 28 predicted proteins | sample MGYA00509968_ERZ791579 | MGnify/ENA primary metagenome ERZ791579 (study PRJEB30046, sample SAMN00791924) | human gut metagenome | study: EMG produced TPA metagenomics assembly of the A metagenome-wide association study of gut microbiota in type 2... | reverse complement strand
TGCTCTTCCGATCTGTAAATGGAACAAAAAAGCCTTGGAGAAATGAGGAAGGCTTTGTGATCATGGGCATGAAATATTTTCTGCTCAATGAGGATAGTTTGGAGTTTTAGTATGGAAGGAGATAATATATTCCCATATAGAAATATGGATATAAAGTTAGGAGACAGAGAAATGGCAACGTGATAGAAGATATACGCATGAAGAGGTTTTTAATAATCTTAAAAGGATGCCAAAATAGCACTTGAAAAAATCATGATAAAGTATGGATTAAAATAGTAATATGCTTAGAGTGAATCAGAGTCAGTCGAAAGACTGGCTCTGATTTTCTGTATATCCCATAAAGCTTACATGATAATTATATTTGCACACGAAAGATCATTGCTAAGATCATACACGATTCCGGATTTGATACCAACAACAGTTGGACGTAGTATGTAATGTGCATTGTTTTTTACAACCCTGGCACGTTCACCGTTGCTTAGTTCAACGATAGAATCAACAGGATATAATATTATACTTTCAAGGAAGCTTTTCATAGCAGTAATGTCAAGTTCCTCTGTCATAGACATAATCATTTCAACTGCATCACGTTGTGAAAATGCAGACTTATATGGTCTTTCTGTTACGAGTGCATCATATATGTCGGTGACGGTAAGGATTTTGGCATAGCTGGTTATTTTATCACTTGGAAAACCAAGCGGATATCCGTGGCTGTTCATTTTCTCATGATGCTGAAGTATAGCCAGGCTTATTTCATTGCTGAACTCATTTTTATCATTTATCATATGATATCCAAATACAGGATGCTGCTTCATAACAGCGAATTCCTCATCTGTAAGTTTACCCGGTTTGTTAAGAATCTCTAGAGGTATTTTGGTTTTACCTATGTCATGAAGAAGTCCAGCAACTCCTATTTCATATATCTGCTTCTGTGATAAGCCCTGTTGTTTTGCAAGTATCATAGACATAGTAGCAACGTCAACGCTATGCTTAAAGGTATATTCGTCACTTGTCTTAAGTGCGTTAATATCTATGGCAATGGCATCATTATTGTTGATGGCTGTCATAAGGTTAGAAGCTATATTGTTAGTGGTATCTGCCAGCTGGTCTGATCCAGCATTGGCATATATATATTGTATTCCCTCAGCAACACGCGTTTTAACACTATTGGAAAGCTCAACCTTGGAGCGGTCATCAGTACGAAGACGTTCAATCTGCTTTCTGGCCTGTGGCGATATACTTTTTTCTATATCATCATCAGATTCTTCACCTGTCTGGATATATACCATCATAATCCCCATCCTAAGGAGCGATTCAATGACGTAATTATCAAGAATGGATCCTTTTTGAACAAGGTTTCGTCCAGCACGATCTACTACTGACTGGTCGATTTTCATTCCCTCTTTTAGTTGTCTTGTTCTTACTAAACGTCTTATAATCATATAATAAGTTCTCCATGCTGGTTCAATTGTTACAGCTTCTATAATGTATTCATAAATAAAGTTTTTCTACATCATTTGAATAATAATTTTCCTAGTTAAGATATTATATACCAATTATAAGTAAAATTCTATATATTTTCATTAAAGCAGCTTTACAAAAATAAGTACAAAAATTGAAACAATTACCAGCTTTTCATATTTTAGCCACAAAATAACCATTGATTCTATTAATGATATAAAAGTGTGAGGCTGATACTAACAGTAATATTGGAAATATGCTTACAGAGTATGTCAGAGTGTTTAAGCAATTCTAGCTTTGGATATTATTGAATTTGATTATTGCCTGACATTTTACAGATATATGTTTTTAGTTTTTAGAGCCTGGTATGTTTTTACATTTTTAGAGCTTTGACACTTTTACAGGATTATATTATACTATTCTGAATGGAGGAAATAGTGTGATATGAAGAAGTCAAATGCTTTGGCGTTAATGCCGATACTTGTTTTTTTAATATTATATCTGGGGTTTGGAATTGTATTTGAGTATGTTATGAAAATTCCTATGGGTTTTTATAATATTCCTATTATAGCAGCATTTCTTGTGGCAATTCTTGTAGCCTGTATGCAGAACAAAGATGTAGCTTTTGATAAGAAGCTTGAGATAATGGCATCTGGTTTGGCTGATAAGAATATAATAACAATGATTCTTATATTTCTTACAGCAGGTGTATTCGTAGGAGTGGCAGGAAGAAGCAGTGCAGAGAGTGTGGCATATTTTATGCTTGATATAATACCAGCCAGATTCGCAGTTGCAGTACTTTTTATAGTTGCCTGTTTTGTATCAACTGCTATGGGAACCTCAGTTGGAACTATAACACTTATTGTTCCTATTGCAGTAGCTGTATCAGAGGCTTCAGGTTTTTCTGTACAGCTATGTATGGCATCTGTTATGGGTGGAGCTATGTTTGGAGATAATCTTTCATTTATTTCAGATACGACGATTGCTGCATGTAATGGACAGGGATGTGCTATGAAGGATAAGTTCAGGGAGAATTTCTGGATTGCATTCCCAGCAGCAGTTGTGACACTGATTATTATTCTGTTATTGTCATTTGGAACGGATATATCCGGAAGTGTGACACACGATTATAATCTTATCCAGATTATTCCATATGTGCTTGTGCTTATTGGAGGCATAGCAGGAGTTAATGTGTTTAGTGTGCTTCTTATTGGAATAGTATCAGGAATAATTATTGTTCTATCAACTGGTAATATAGGAGCTTATGAACTTATTGGAAACATAGGCTCAGGTTTATCAGGGATGTTTGAAACAAGCATGGTTGCTATACTTGTTTCTGCTCTATGTGCACTCATAAGGGAATATGGAGGCTTCACAGCCCTGCTTAATGGAATCAAGAAAACCTTTAAGGGAAAAAAAGGTGGCCAGTTAGGAGTAGGTATACTTGTAGGAGCTATGGATATAGCAACTGCAAACAATACTGTTGCCATAGTCGTGGCGAATCCGATAGCTAAGGAAATGTCAGAGGAATATGGAATATCTAACAGGAAAACGGCTTCGCTGTTAGATACATTTTCATGTGTGTTCCAGGGCATAATACCGTATGGTGCGCAGATGCTGGTTGCAATATCGGCGGCTAACGAGCTTGGATATTCGATATCAGCGTTTCAGATAATACCTGTTTTATTTTATCCATTTATGATTCTTATAAGCTCACTAATCTGGATATGTGTAATACCAGCGGATAAATAACAGAGACTAATATAATTAAGAATGTGAAAATGTGAACATACCTTAAGAAACTGCTTATACTAAGCTGGCAGGACCTAGGGTGTTATATACGACAACAGGGATAAGGAACGATATGAATTCAATAAGTAATGATATGGTAAAAAGAAAAAATATTATTCTGATAGGAATGCCAGGCAGCGGCAAGAGTACATTAGGAGTAGTGCTTGCAAAGAAAATGGGCTATTCCTTCATAGATTCAGATATAGTCATACAGGATACCTATGGCTGTACACTTGAGGAACTGATAGACAAGCATGGTGATGCAGGCTTTATAAAGATTGAAAATGATGTAAACTGTTCTATATCACCAGAGCATACGATTATAGCTACTGGTGGAAGTGCTGTTTATGGAAAAGAGGCAATGGAGCATTTTAAGGAAATAGGAACTGTTATATATCTTAAGGTGTCTGAAAAGGAGCTTGAGTCAAGACTTGGAAGCCTTAAAGAGCGTGGAGTTGTATCGAATGGTAAAACAACTATTGAGGAAATATTTGAGGACAGGAAAAGACTGTATGAAAAGTATGCTGATATTGTTATCACACAGGAGGGAATGGATATAAGAACGATAGTTGAGGATATGTATTCAAGAATTAAATTTATGAATTGAATTTATGAGTTGAGTTTATGAATAAATTTATTCAATTAAATATTGATTTATTGTGGAAAAATCTCGCTTTTTGTATTAATATATTTATAGTTTGTTTTGTATGATTTTTAGCATTTACATTATAATGTATTAATTACAAGGAGGGAGATTTTTTAAAATGGAAGAGATTAAGTCTGGAAATAAGTACAAGTACACAGAGGAAACGGAAAGATTTAAAAGAATGAACAGATTTTATATAGCAGCGACATCTGTTTTGGGATGTATATTTATATTGTATCTGTGGTTAAAGCTGTTTTGTAATGCCATATTACCTGTAACAGTATATGGTAATACAGCTCTTATTGTTATATTTGCAATAGCCAATACTATCATGTATGTAAAGGATAAGACAACAAGAAAGTTAAAGGTTATAGCCACATGGGAGATATGTATAGAATATCTGCTCGTTGGTGTTCAGACAAGTGCAACCTTTATAAGCTATGCAATTATAATAACATTTATATTACAGATTCCTTATTACGAGAAGAAGTCTTTGAATAGAATTGCAATAGGCACATTAATTTTATATATTATAGTTATGAGTGTACAGGCATCAAAGGGAATATATGGCAATGATGTTAATGCAGTATGTGGAACATTTATTGTTATTCTTACAGGTCTTGTAATACTTCAGGTTGGAAAGCTCTGCATATTGTTTAATGATGACGCAGTTGGCTCAGCAAGAGAAGAGCATGATAAGGTAAAGAAGGTTCTTGATGATATGCTTGAGGTATCACAGACTGTTAACAGGGAAACTGATGAAAGCAGAAATATTATGAATCAGCTTGTAAGTACAACAGAGAATGTAACAAGCAATATGAAGGAAATTACTGCTGCTACGAATATGACTGCTACAAGCATAGAAGAACAGAATACTATGACAACATCTATACAGCAGGCTATTGAGCACACAGGCGAAGTATCTAATGCGATGGTAGATATTGCAATGGATTCTAATGATAGTATTAAAAAGAATATAGAAATCATGACAGAGCTTAAGACACAGTCTGCGCAGATAAAGGATACTAATAAGTCGGTTACTGATTCAATGTCAAAGCTTCAGGAGAAAACCAAAGAGGTTGAGAATATAGCGGATATGATTCTTAATATATCAAGCCAGACTAATCTGCTTGCACTTAACGCTTCAATAGAGAGTGCAAGAGCTGGAGAGGCAGGAAGAGGCTTTGCAGTTGTAGCTGAGCAGATAAGACAGCTCGCTGAGCAGACAAAGGGCTTTACAGAGGATATAACAAAGATAATATATGAGCTTAATGCCAATGCAGAGGATGTGGTGGAATCTGTCAGGATTTCTGTCAATGCGGCCGATACGCAGAGCGATAATATTAATTCAGCTTCACAGACGTTTGAACAGCTTAATAGTAATATGTCAGCATTAGTAGAGCATGTGGAGGAGGTTAATAAACAGATAACAGGTCTTTCGGCTTCCAATAACAGAATTGTTGAGAATATATCACAGCTTTCTGCAGTAACACAGGAGGTTACAGTTAATGCAGAACAGGTGCATAATCTGAGCGAGCAGAATCTTGAATATGCAGAGCAGGTAAAACAGGCGGTTGAGCATATAAGAAGTACATCTGAAAAGATGAATATGGCATAAAGATTTATAAATAATATTGAGATTGTTTATAAATAATTCAGACCTGATTAAAATAATTAATAAAATGATTGTAAATAATTGAAAATTGTTATAAAATTAACACAACATATAATCAGTAATATGATCGGAGGCGTGTTAATATGTTATTTCAACTTTATGGCGATGGCACTATCTATAAGCTTATAGGATGGGTGCTTGTATTCGCAGGGCTTGTTATATGTAACGAGCTTGCAAGACGTTCAAAGTTTGGTGGATTATTATTCTTTGTATTTATTCCTATTGCTTTGACAGTTTATTTCGTGGCTATCCAGATAGGAGCTGCAAATGGTGCTTCATGGGCACTTAATAACCAGACATACAAGTATATGAATGGATGGTTCCATTATGCCAAACTTTACGCTGCAACAGCAGGCTGTATTGGCTTTATGATGCTTAAGTATAAGTGGAGCATAGGTAAAACAGAGTGGTTTAAGGTATTCCCATTCTTAATTGTTGCTATTAATATTCTTATTGCTGTATGTAGTGACTTTGAATCTGCAATCAAAGGCGGAATGAATGGCGGCTGGTGGTTCTCAAACGAAGGTGTATGGCTTTACGGTGGCTGGTGGAACTGGCTTAACGGTATTGCAGGTCTTATCAACATCTTCTGTATGACTGGCTGGTGGGGTATCTATTCTTCTAAGAAGAAGGATGATATGTTATGGCCTGATATGACTATATGGTTTATAGTTGCATATGATATATGGAACTTTACATATACATATAACAACCTGCCTACTCATACATGGTACTGTGGTGTTGCATTACTTCTTGCACCAACATTTGCCAATGCTTTATGGAACAAGGGTGGATGGATTCAGAACCGTGCTAACACACTTGCAACATGGTGTATGTTTGCACAGGTATTCCCACTTTTCCAGGTAGATGGAATATTTGCTACACTTCCTGTGCTTTATAAGTATACAGGAGCAGCAACAGGCATGGAGCTTTCAAAGCTTACATTAGAGCAGATGAATGCTGCAGGTGCATATCCGGTAGCACAGGGTGTTATGTCTATACTTGCAGTTGTGGCTAATGTCATCTGTATCTCAGTTATTATAAAGAGAGCGGTTGAGCAGAAGAAGAACCCTTACAAGAATGAGATATTTGCGGGAACCAGAGATTATGACCAGGCTATGGACAGAGCCTGATGGCGTGTATTAAACAGAATTAAAAGAGTTATATATTTAGGTTAACTTATGATAAATTAATTGATTATATGAGACAGAAGAAACTGTTGACTGTTTTCTATTATATATTTAGTATATATACATGGAAATAGTTCGACAGTTTCTTTATTTTTATGGTATACTAATAGGAGAACTAAGTGGATTGCGAAGTAATTGCGTAATCTGCAGTTATTAGCTGAGGCAGCTTTATAAAGGAGATTATATTATGGTTAAGAAGATTAAAGGAATTAAGATTGAACTGATAATTATTTCTATTGTATTATTTGCTCTTGGACTTTTTCTTGTTATATATCCAGAGCTTTCGCAGCTTATTATATGTAAGGCTGTTGGAATAGCTTTATGTGTATGGGGGGTGTTAAGACTCATAACATATTTTAGTATGGCTAAAGAGGAAATATTTGGTTCGTTTGGATTGGTACAGGGTATTTCATTGTTAGCATTCGGATTATTCTTTGTTATGAAACCAGAGGTTATAGCTATGTTTTTTGGAACAATCCTTGCAATAGTTATTATTATTGATGGAATACTTAAGCTTCAGTATGGAATAGAGTTTTACCATATGAAAGCTGATAAATGGTGGATAGAGGCTGTTGTAGCAGCATTTATGGTAGTTATGGGTGTGATTGCATTATTTAATCCATTTGATTCATCAGTAGCACTTATGATATTCATAGGAATAGTACTTATGGTAGAAGGTGTATCAGATCTGATTTCTATTATAAGAATATCAGCTTTTGTAAAGAAGTTAAAGGATATGTAAAGAGCAATGTACTGATATAAGGTTAAACCGTATATCAAAGTCGGGGGCTTTTGACCACGACATCATACAATAAGAATACAGTCAGATAAAGTGCCAAAGCTAAGCACGAACAATAGTAAGGGAGAATAAACATGTCAGAAAAGGTAATATATGCCGCAATACTTGGGGCAGGAACAGTAGGAATGGGAACTTATAAGCTGTGTCAGGCAATGGAGGATGAGATAAAGCATAAAACAGGTGCCAGACTTGTTATTAAGAAGATTCTTGTAAGAAATATCGGTAAGAAAAGAGATGGTATTCCAGAAGAGCTTCTTACGGATGACTGGGCAGATATCATAACGGATGACCAGATAAGCATTATAGTAGAACTTATGGGTGGTATCCATCCGGCAAAGGATTATGTGCTTGATGCACTTAAGGCTGGAAAGCAGGTTGTTACAGCTAATAAGGATCTTATAGCCGAATATGGTGAAGAGGTTGGCAATGCAGCCAATGAAGCTGGTGCAGACCTTCAGTTTGAGGCTGCAGTAGCTGGTGCTATTCCTATTATCAGACCATTGAAGCAGAGCATGGCGGGCAATCATATTACTGAGATTATGGGTATTGTCAACGGCACTACGAACTACATCCTTACTAAGATGACAGAAAGCGGTATGGATTATGCGGAGGCACTTGCCAAGGCAACAGAGTTAGGATATGCAGAAGCAGATCCAACAGCAGATGTTGAAGGATATGATGCCGGCAGAAAGATAGCTATTATGGCATCAATAGCATTTAATTCAAGAGTAACATTTGCAGATGTATATACAGAAGGTATCACGAAGATATCAGCAGATGATATAAAGTATGCTAAAGAATTCGGATATGTTATTAAACTTCTTGGAGTTGCAAAGAATACAGATGATGGAATAGAAGTTAAGGTACATCCAATGCTTATACCATCTAATCATCCACTTGCCACAGTTAATGATGCATTTAATGCGGTTTTTGTGCATGGACTTGCCATGGATGATGCGATGTTTATGGGACGCGGTGCAGGACAGATGCCGACTGCAAGTGCGGTTGTTGGTGATATTATAGATGTATGCAGGAATATAGTACATGATTCATGTGGGAAGATAGGCTGCTGTTGTTATAAGCACCTTAATGTCAAGAATATAGCTGATACAAGCAGCAAGTTCTTCTTAAGATTAGAGATAGCTGACAGATCAGGTGTGCTTGCCAATATAGCAAGTGTGCTTGGTAATAGTGGAGTAAGTATAGCCCAGGTTGTCCAGAAGAAAAGCAAGGATGGTGTGGCAGAGCTTGTCATTATCACAGATGAAGTAAAAGAAAAGCACTTTAATGATGCCATGGCTGTATTTAAGGGACTGTCAGCTGTTAAGAATATTGCTGGAGTTATAAGAGTATACTAATCTGGAAAGGTGAATAAAATAATATGGCATCGAAATATTATGCGGTCAGAAAAGGGCGTAAGCCAGGGATATACAGGACATGGGATGACTGTAAGAACCAGGTGTTTAAGTGTGAGGGAGCAGAGTATAAAAGCTTTGCCACAGAGGCAGAAGCATATGCTTATATGGGTGCTGTCAAAGATATAGCACAAGAGGGCGAGAGTTATGCATATGTTGATGGTTCGTTTAACGTAGCCACGGGTGTGTATGGATTTGGTGGTTTTCTTATGTATAAGGATAACAAGTATATTCTAAGTGGTTCTGGTGATGATAAAGAGATGGCATCTATGAGAAATGTGGCAGGTGAGATACTTGGAAGCATGGCAGCAGTACAGAAAGCTATAGAACTTGGTATAGAAAGCATAGATGTTTATTTTGATTATATGGGCATAAGAGCATGGGCGCTTGGTGAATGGAAAAGAAACAAGAAGGGAACCATAGCATATTATGACTATATGCAGTCTGTTAAAAACAAAATAACAGTTAATTTTGTTAAGGTTAAAGGACATTCAGGTGTGGAAGGTAATGAAGAAGCAGACAGACTGGCTAAAAAGGCCGTCGGTATTCTTTAAAGCAGATTTTATTTTGTAAGAATAAAGTAAATATCATGTAAGGTTGTGTGAAATTATCAGATAATGATTGACATACACTTTTAATATATGATACAATCCGTTCGTGTGAGTCAGTAAATATATAATCATTATATATGATTTCATACAAATATGACCACTTATACATTTGATGTATACAATATATACATATTACGTCTGGTATAAGTTAAGCCTAACGGACAGGCGGGTCGGTTGCCGGTGTGGTAAACCCACATTATTGTTATTGATTGGGCGGTAAGCCCTGTTTATAAGTTGATTACTTTATAATCTGTGCCAAGCACATCATCTTGTGAAACGGTCAATAAAGAGTGACGCATATTTGTATGTCATAGATACTAAGTTATAGATACTAAGTATGAGTATAATTATCTATGTATATATTCGCTGATTTCCTTAAATAATTGGTATTAATTCCAGATTTATGTATAGTTTATGTACATTACATAAAGGGGGGTTAAACCAGATTAGAATTATGATCAGACTATAGAGATGGTTGTGTAAAATGCACGACTGTCTCTTTTTTGTTTTGCTGCTTAATGCGGATATTAAGCTTAATTTCTTTAAGTAATTTCTTTAAGTATATAGCAGTAGTTCACAGATTATAAAGAAAATATAATCATCCAGGGATAATGTATTCTGGACCTGGAAGCTATTATTATATATGGGAATGGAGATAAAAGAATGTTAGATGACCAGACAAGAGCTCCGATATACGAGGCATTGGAAAGATTAAGAAGACAGAGAGTTGTTCCGTTTGATGTTCCGGGACACAAGAGAGGAAGAGGAAATCCAGAGCTTGTTAATCTGCTGGGAGAAAAGTGCGTAGGAATAGATGTTAATTCCATGAAACCACTTGATAATCTGTGCCATCCTGTGTCTGTTATACGGGATGCAGAAGAACTGGCAGCTAAAGCCTTTGGTGCAGAGAATGCTTTTCTTATGGTAGGTGGTACGACATCAGCAGTCCAGGCGATGATACTTTCCAACTGTAAAAGGGGAGATAAGATAATACTTCCAAGAAACGTACATAAGAGTGCTATCAATGCGCTGGTGCTGTGTGGCGCGGTTCCTGTATATGTTAACCCTGAGGTTAATTCTGAACTTGGAATATCGTTAGGGATGAATCTGGATTCTGTGAAGAAAGCAATAGAGGATAACCCTGATGCAGTAGCTGTATTAGTAAATAATCCTACATATTATGGTATATGTTCAGATATATGTTCCATAGTAAGCTTTGCACATGAACATGGCATGAAGGTGCTTGCAGATGAAGCACACGGCACACATCTTTACTTCCAGCCAGATCTTCCGGCATCAGCTATGAAGGCTGGCGCTGATATGGCAGCGGTCTCTATGCATAAGTCAGGTGGTTCACTTACACAAAGTTCGATACTTCTTACCAATAAAGGAGTAAATGCAGACTATGTAAGGCAGATAATCAACCTTACACAGACAACAAGCGGATCATATCTTTTGCTTGCAAGTCTTGATATATCAAGAAGAAATCTGGCACTAAGAGGCAGGGAGTCGTTTACTAAGGTTATGGAAATGGCTGAATATGCAAGAAAAGAGATTAATGACATAGGCGGTTACTATGCATATGGCAAGGAGCTGGTTAATGGTACAAGTGTATATGATTATGATGTAACTAAGCTGTCTGTGCACACACTTGGTCTTGGACTTGCAGGAATAGAGGTATATGATCTTCTACGTGATGAGTATGATATACAGATAGAGTTTGGCGATGTGAGTAACATACTTGCTTATATATCTATCGGAGACAGGCTTCAGGATATTGAAAGACTTGTAGGAGCACTTGCAGATATAGCAAGAATCTATAAAAAAGATAAAACTGGTATGCTGAGTGGGGAATTCATAAGTCCGATTGTGGAGAAGTCCCCTCAGGAAGCCTTTTATGCTGATAAGGAATCACTTCCTATTAAGGATACAAAGGGAAGAATATCAGGCGAATTCGTCATGTGTTATCCACCAGGAATACCTATACTTGCACCAGGTGAAATGATAACAGAGGAGATTATAGAGTATATATTATATGTTAAAGAAAAAGGATGCTCTATGCAGGGTACAGAGGATCCTATGGTGAATAATCTCATGGTGCTTAAGAATACATTTTAGTTAAATAGTGCGCTGAAAAGCAGCGCAAGAATGGAGGCTTATTATGGAAATGTGGTTTTCAGAGCTGCACACAACCAATGTCAAGCTGTCAATGAGGATAGAGAGGCAGCTGTGTTCAGTAGAAAGTGACTGTCAGAGAATAGATGTACTTGTATCAGATGAGTTTGGAAAGTTTTTAGCACTTGATGGAGAGATCCTGTTTTCTGAAAAGGATGAGTTTATATATGATGAGATGGTTACACATGTACCTATGGCTGTTCATCCAGCTGTTAAGAATGTTCTTATAATCGGTGGTGCAGATGGTGGCGTTGCAAAAGAACTTATTAACTATAAGACTATAGAAAGAATAGACGTAGTTGAGCCTGATGAAACTCTGGCGGAGGTATGCCGGGAGTATTTTCCGGAGCTTGCATGTGGCCTCGATGATAAAAGAGTAAATGTATATATACAGGATGGGCTGCGATTCTTAAGAAGCAAGACAGATGAATACGATCTTATAATCAATGATGCCACAGACCCTTTCGGATATACTGAAGGACTGTTTACAAAAGAGTTTTATGGAAGCTGCTATAAGGCGCTTAAAGAAGATGGAATCATGGTATACCAGCATGGAAGTCCGTTTTATTCAGAGGACAAAGAAGAGTGTGTGAAAATGCATAGAAAGGCATATCAGGCATTTCCAGTAAGCCGTGTATACCAGGCACATATACCGACATGTTCATCAGGTTACTGGCTCTTTGGCTTTGCATCAAAGAAATATCATCCGTTAATTGATTTTAAGCCGGATGAATGGAAGAAATTAGGAATAAAGACAAGATATTATACAACTAATTTACATAGAGGAGCCTTTATGCTCCCTAAATATGTTGAGGATATGCTTGAGGAAGAGGAACGTTAATTACATCATTAAATAAATAAAGAAACAGGTGTTAAAGGTAAACCTGGATAGAATATCAGGAGGATAAGGATTATGAGCAGATTATTAATAATAGGATGTGGCGGTGTAGCTGGTGTGGCTATACATAAGTGCTGTCAGAACAGTGATGTATTTACAGAAATATGTATAGCAAGCAGAACTAAAAGTAAATGTGATGCACTTAAGGAAAAGCTTTCGGGTAAAACAAGTACTGTTATAACAACAGCACAGGTTGATGCAGATAACGTGGATGAGCTTGTGTCTCTTATAGAGAACTATAAGCCTGAAGCAGTTCTTAATCTTGCACTTCCATATCAGGATCTTACTATTATGGATGCATGTCTGAAAACTGGCGTGAATTATATAGATACAGCGAATTATGAGGCAGAGGATACAGAGGATAAAGAGTGGAGAGCTATATATGAAAAAAGATGTAAGGAAGAAGGCTTCTCAGCTTATTTTGATTATTCATGGCAGTGGAATTACAGGAAAAAGTTTGAAGATGCAGGCATAATGGCACTTCTTGGAACAGGATTTGACCCAGGTGTTACAAGTGTATTCAGTGCATATGCACTTAAGCATTACTTTGATGAAATAGAAACTATAGATATACTAGACTGCAATGGTGGCGATCATGGATATCCATTTGCAACTAACTTTAATCCAGAGATAAACTTAAGAGAAGTATCAGCACCGGGCTCATATTGGGAAGATGGACACTGGGTAGAGGTGCCAGCTATGTCTATTAAGAGGGAATATGATTTTCCAGAGGTTGGTATGAAGGATATGTATCTTCTTCACCACGAAGAGATAGAATCTCTTGCTAAGAACATACCAGGTGTTAAAAGAATAAGATTCTTTATGACATTTGGGCAAAGCTATCTTACACATATGAAATGCCTTGAAAATGTAGGTATGTTAAGAACTGATCCAGTAAAGGTGGGAAATGTTGAAGTTGTACCTATACAGCTTTTAAAGGAACTGCTTCCAGATCCTGCAAGTCTTGGTGAGAGAACAGTTGGAAAGACTAATATTGGATGTATATTTACAGGTAAAAAGGATGGAAAGGAAAAGAAAATATACATATATAATGTATGTGACCATCAGGAATGTTATAAGGAAGTAGAATCACAGGCTATATCATATACAACAGGTGTTCCTGCTATGATAGGTGCTATGATGGTTGTTACTGGAAAGTGGAATAAGCCTGGAGTGTATAATGTTGAGGAGTTTGATCCGGATCCATATATGGAAGCTCTTAACAAATGGGGACTTCCATGGGTTGTTGAGGAGAACCCGGTATTAGTTAAGTAGTTTAAAATACGAGAAGCTTAAAAGATAAGAAACTTAAAATATAAGCAGCTTATAATGTGAGCAGCTTAAAAATGAGTAGATAAAAATATGAATTCCAGGAGAAATGAATTGGATACAGCAGTATTTAAAGATATAAAAACACCATCATATGTTATAGATGAAAACAAACTTATTCACAATCTAAAGATTCTTAATGGAGTGGAAAAAGAAACTGGTTGTCATATACTTCTTGCACAGAAAGCGTTTTCAGCTTATGCCATGTATCCGCTTATAGGTCAGTATATAAGCGGGACAACGGCAAGCGGATTGTACGAAGCAAGGCTTGGAAAAGAAGAGATGAATAAAGAGAATCATGTTTTTGCACCAGCATATAAGCAGGAGGACATGGATGAACTTGTTAAGATATGCGACCATATTATATTTAACTCAGTAAACCAGCTTAAAAAGTATAAGAAACAGTGTCTAAAAGCAGGAGTAAGCATAGGATTAAGAATCAACCCGGAAGTATCAACGCAGGGTGAGCATGCTATATATGATCCATGTGCAGAAGGTTCAAGGCTTGGAGTTACACTTAAGGCACTTAACAAAGGCATAGATGAGGATGAGCAGCTTCTTGAAGGTGTTGATGGATTGCATTTTCATACGCTGTGTGAACAGAATTCAGATGATCTTAAGACAACACTTGATGCAGTAGAAGAAAAATTCGGGAAATATATGCATAACTGCAGGTGGATTAATATGGGTGGAGGACATCATATAACAAGAGAAGATTATGATGTCAGGCTGCTTATTGACTGTGTGAGACATGTGCAGGATACATATCATGTAAAAGTGTATCTTGAGCCAGGAGAGGCAGTTGCACTCAACGCAGGATATCTTGTAACAGAGGTGCTTGATAAGGTGGATAATGGCATAGAAACTCTTATTTTAGATGCCTCAGCAGCATGTCATATGCCTGATGTGCTTGAGATGCCATACACGCCGCCTTTATATGGAGCACAGATAGTGGCAGATATATTAAAGACACAAGAGGCACATAAGGATGCACATTTTGTATACAGACTTTCTTCATATACATGCCTTGCGGGTGATATTATAGGTGATTATGAGTTCGACCATGAGATAAATGTGGGCGACAGACTTATATTTATGGATATGGCTATATATTCAATGGTGAAAAATAATACATTTAATGGAATGCCGCTTCCATCTATATCTGTGCTAAAAGATGGAAAACTAAGTCTGATTAAAAGCTTCGGATATGAAGACTTTAAGTGCAGGCTTTAATATAGCAGATATGGCATATATGCCAGCTGTGAGTCATATAAGATTATAAGGAATAAAACATATGAGTATTATAAATTCAACTCCGTCACATGATGGATATTACATGCCGGCTGAATATGAAAAGCATGATGGCACTATTATGATATGGCCGGTAAGACCAGGTTCATGGCCTGGTGAGGCAGCAGCGGCAAAAAGAGTGTTTAAGGAAATAGCCGGGCATATCGCCCAGTCTGAGAATATGTATATGCTTACAGACAGTGAGCATATGACAGAAGCAGAGCAGATGTTAGACGATAAAGTCAGGGTTGTTAACATAGAGACAGATGATGCGTGGGCAAGAGATATGTGCCCGACATTCGTAAAGAATGCATCAGGAGATATACGTGGAATAAGCTGGAAGTTCAACGCATGGGGTGGAGAATATGATGGCTTGTATATGGACTGGGAAAAGGATGATATGGCAGCAGGTCTGTTTTGCGACATGATGGGGATAGACTATTATGATGCAGCTCCTTTTGTGCTTGAAGGTGGTTCTATACATAGCGACGGTGAGGGCACTGTTATAGTGACTGAAAGCTGTCTTTTAAGTAAGGGCAGAAACCCACAGCTTAGTAAAGCTATGATAGAGGATAAGCTTAAGGAATATCTTGGGGCAAAGAAGGTTATATGGCTGCCATATGGAATATATAATGATGAAACCAATGAGCATGTTGATAATGTGTGTGCGTTTACATCGCCTGCTAATGTTGTGCTTGCATGGACAGATGATGTGAATGATCCACAGTATGATATGTCATCTGCCGATCTTAAAGTGCTTGAAGCTGAAACAGATGCACTTGGTAGAAAAATAAAGGTGCACAAGTTATATATACCAGATGAGCCTGTGTGCATAAAAGAAGAGGATCTTAAGGGTTATGTGTTTGCAGAAGGTGAAGATAACAGGGAACTTGGAGAAAGATTAGCAGCAAGCTATGCGAATTTCTATATATCTAATGCGAAAGTACTTGTTCCACAGTTTGGTGATAAGAAGGATAAGGCTGCGATAGAACTGTTATCAAAGCTTATGCCTGACAGAAAAGTAACCGGTATATATGCCAGGGACATAATAGTTGGAGGCGGCAATATACATTGCATAACGCAGCAGATTCCAGCAGGCATAAAGAAAAACATATAAAATGTGCATAAAGAAGAATAAAAAACCATGTAGAAATGGAGATTGATAATATGAGCAGAATAACTGGAGTTGCTGCTATACAGATGAAGTGTGGCAGAGATGTTTTGGAAAATATAAAAACAGCCGACAGACTTGTAAGGGATGCAGTTAAAAAGGGGGCAGATATAATACTTCTTCCAGAGCTTTTTGAGAGGCAGTACTTTTGTCAGGAAAGAAGATATGAATACTATGAATATGCAAAAAGTGTGGATGAGGATGCAGCTGTAGTGCATTTTACAGAGGTTGCCAGAGAATTAGGTGTAGTTATAATAGTCAGCTTTTATGAAAAGGATGTAAACCAGCTGTATAATACAGTTGCCGTTATAGATGCTGATGGAACAAGGCTTGGCATATATAGAAAGACACATATTCCTGATGATCATTACTATCAGGAAAAATTCTACTTTGTTCCAGGCAATACAGGCTTTAAGGTGTTTAACACAAGATTCGGCTGCATAGGTGTTGGTATATGCTGGGATCAATGGTTTCCAGAGACAGCAAGGGCTATGGCAGTAGAAGGTGCAGAGGTGCTTTTTTATCCAACCGCTATAGGAAGTGAGCCGATACTTGACTGTGACAGCATGATGCACTGGAGAAGGTGTATGCAGGGACATGCAGCATGCAATCTTGTTCCTGTTGTTGCAGCTAACAGGATTGGTGTTGAGACTGTTAAGCCATGTGAAGAGAACGGTGGACAATCAAGTTCACTTAAATTCTATGGTTCTTCCTTTATCACTGACAACACAGGTGATATAATATATCAGGCAGGCAGGGATGAAGAAGAAGTTATCGTCCATAAGTTCGATCTTGATAAGCTGGCATATGACAGACTTTCATGGGGATTATTCAGGGACAGAAGACCAGAAGTCTATAATAAAGCTATAAGTAAAGAACTTATTCAGCCCTAGATATATAGAAACGAGGATGATTATGAAAAAACTGGTTATTGGCATGCTTGCACATGTAGATGCTGGGAAAACTACACTTTCTGAAAGTATATTATACACTTCTGGAGCCATAAGGAAGCTTGGAAGAGTAGATAATAAAGATGCATTTCTTGATAATAATGACTATGAGCGTCAGAGAGGAATAACTATATTTTCAAAGCAGGCATGCTTTAGTTATAAGGACCTTGATGTTACATTGCTTGACACACCTGGCCACGTTGACTTTTCGGCAGAGATGGAGCGTACGTTATGGGTGCTTGATTATGCGGTGCTTGTTATCAATGGAATCGATGGGGTACAGGGACATACAGACACATTGTGGGGATTGTTAAAAAGACTGCATGTGCCTGTTTTTATATTTGTTAACAAGATGGACCAGCAGGGAACTGACAAATATAGGCTTCTTGAACAGCTTAAGAATAAGCTGTCATCAGGCTGCATAGATTTTACCGGATATATGAAGGGCGTTAAACCTGACTATGAGGATATAGCAACATGTAGTGAAGGGGCGCTTGAAGAATATCTTAAATATTCAGAGGTATCAGATGAAAGCATAAGCAGGATGTTAGATGAAAGAGAGATATTTCCAGTTATATTTGGTTCGGCATTAAGGCTTGATGGAGTTGATGAGCTGCTTGGTGTGATGGATAGATTCTGCAGCAGCAGGGAATATGGTGAGGATTTTTCAGCCAGAGTTTATAAGATATCAAGAGATGAAAGAGGAGAAAGACTTACACATATTAAAGTAACGGGTGGCTGTATAAAGAGCAAGGATATTATAAATGATGAGAAGGTCAATCAGATAAGAGTATATAGTGCAGATAAATATACAGCTGTTCAGGAAGCTGTAGCAGGAAACATATGCGCACTTACAGGACTGTCAGACACATACGCTGGACAGGCTATAGGAGATGAGAAGGAAGACAATTCGCCAGTTCTTACTCCGGTGCTTAACTATAAGATAAACCTTCCAGCAGGCGTTGATCCTATGCAGATGCTTCCAAAGCTCAGGGCTATAGAGGAAGAAGAGCCACAGCTGCATATAGAATGGGATGAGAATTTTAAAGAAATACATGTACAGGTTATGGGACCTGTTATGATAGAAGTGCTTCAGAATATAATTAAGGAAAGGTTTGGCATAGATGTAACTTTTGGAGAGGGCAGTATTGTGTATAAAGAAACAATTGCCAACAAAGTTGAAGGAATCGGACATTTTGAACCTTTAAGACATTATGCGGAGGTGCATCTTATACTTGAACCAGGTGAGCCTGGAAGTGGTATGAAGTATGAGCTTGACTGCAGTGAGGATGTGCTGGCAAAGAACTGGCAGAGACTTATATATACACATTTGTGTGAAAAAACACATAAGGGTGTACTGACAGGCTCGGCACTTACAGATGTTAAGATAACAGTTGCTGCCGGACGGGCGCATAACAAGCATACAGAAGGTGGAGATTTCAGACAGGCGACATATAGGGCGGTAAGACAGGGGCTTATGCAGGCTGAATCTGTTCTTCTTGAACCGTTTTATGAATTCGAGCTGAAGCTTGACAGACAATATATAGGCAGGGCTATGACAGATCTTGAACGTATGGGAGCAGTATTTACGATTAACGATACTGGAGAAGAAGTGCTTGTAACAGGCTGTGGTCCTGTGTCAAGCCTTGCGAATTATCAGGCAGAGCTTACAGCATACACAAGGGGAACTGGAAGCATAAATCTTAGGATGTCAGGTTACAGACCATGCCATAACCCAGAAGAAGTTATAGAAAAAACAGGCTATGATGTTACAAGAGATATAAGGAATACACCGGATTCTGTGTTCTGCGCACATGGATCAGGTTTTACAGTCAGCTGGGATGAGGTATCAGAATATGCACATGTTGATAGTGTTCTTAATCCACCCAAAACGTCAGATATAAATGAACCTATGACATCAAAGCAGGCAGCAAGGACTGTATCAGAAGAATGGATAGGAACTGATGAGGTTGACAGGATATTGGCAGAAACTTACTTTTCTAACAGCAGAGGCGATAATGAAAGAAGGAAGCTGTCAAAAAGAAAATCATCAGATCAGCTTGGACAATATGTGGCGTTAAAGCAGTCTGACAGACAAAGAACAGCAAAGGCTATGGGAGTAAGCTATCTTTTAGTAGATGGTTATAACATAATCCATGCATGGAAGGAACTTGATGAGCTGGCTAAGATCAACATGGACAGCGCAAGAGACAGGCTGCTTGATATTATGTGTAACTATCAGGGAATGAAAAAGTGTGAACTGATAGTTGTGTTTGATGCGTACAGACTTGCAGGACATGCACAGGAGTATATTGATTACCATAATATACATGTAGTATATACTAAAGAAGCAGAAACAGCAGATCATTACATAGAAAAGTTTGCACATGAGAATGGAAGAAAGTATAATGTGACTGTTGCAACATCCGATGGACTTGAACAGGTTATCATAAGAGGTGCCGGATGTCTTCTTTATTCTGCAAGAGAATTCGAGGAAGAAGTTAAAGCCATGGAAGAACATATAAGAAATGAATATCTAAATAAAAGCTATTAATAATTAATGTGAGTGTCTGAGCTAAATTCTGCCACTCACTTGTTTATGAAAGAAGAGGTTTGATTGTTATGAGTACATTATGGGTTATAGGTGATTCAACACTTAGTAGTTTCAAAGACAGGTATTATTATCCAAGATATGGATATGGAACAATGCTTGATAAGTATCTTAATGATAATGTGAGGGTTGTTAATATAGCTCTTTCTGGAAGAAGCTCTAAAAGCTATACGACAGAGCCACAGTATAAGGAACTGCTTGATGGTATGAAAAAAGGTGATTTTCTTATCGTAGGATTTGGACATAATGATGAGAAAACAGAGGAGTCACGTTTTACTGATGCGAATGGAGATTATAAGACAGAAGGCTCATTTGCACATTCCCTCTACGAAAATTATATCAAGAAGGCAGATGAGGCAGGCTGTAAGGTGATTCTTTGTACACCTATAGTAAGGAGAACTCCTACAGGAGAATGGGATGATACTCTGTTACATATAACGCAGGATGTCGTGGAGTTTAAAGGCGGCGATTATCCAGAAGCTGTAAGAAAGCTTGGAAGTACACTTGACATACCAGTTATAGATATGACTGAAAAGACTCACAAGATGTATGACAGGCTCGGTGCTGATAATACAATATATCTTCATGCATGGCCATCCAATAACAGGCTTAGTGTAGATAACACACATACCAATATATGGGGGGCAAGAGTTAATGCTTATATGGTTATGTCAGCTATTAAAGAGTCAGATATAGCAGGACTATCTGAAAATGTAGTGAATTTATCTGAAAATCCTTTGGAATATAAAGAAAAGTATCTTGTATCAAATGCTGATTATAAGCCTGTAATATTTAGTGATAAGCTTGAAGAGAGCAGGCTTTTTGAAGATTATGGTGAATATAAGGGTACTGTTTTTGGTGATGTTTTAAATGATGTAAGCAAGGAAAATTTTACACTTGAAGCAGATAAAGATGGCAACATGCATATAGCTGTCAGAAACAATTTTGGTAAGATATCAGTTGTTACAGATGGAATAGCTATGTATTACAGACAGGTAGATGTTAATAAGAATTTCACATTAAGAGCGAAGGTAAGAGTTAATAAGATATTTTTAAACGACCAGGTATCGTTTGGACTTATGGTAAGGGATGACTGTTATATTGATAAGTGCATGCCTGACATTTTAGGCGATTATGTGGCAGCAGCACCTCTGTGTGTTACAAGAAAAGAGAATACGGTAGGAACTTATGCAAGAAAAAGTGGTGTGCTTGTATATGGACCAGCAACAGGTACCGCGATAGAAGAAGGAAAAGAATATAATCTTATACTTGCTTCATCACAGGATGGATATATGGCAAAGTTTGCGGATGGACCTGAAGTAACAGGAGGGTATGATTTTAAGCTTACTGCTATTGATCCTAAGCATGTATATGTTGGTATGTTTGCATCAAGAAACGTTGATGTGACATTTTCAGATATACATTTTGAAATCTGAGCAGTAACCAATATATAAAAAATAAGTAAATTATTATATAACAATGTGATTTTTATGAATTATATGTTATACTAAGCCTACAGATAGAAGTATTCAGACAATAACGGGATGGATACGTAAGCGTGTACAAAATATGAATCTGGAGGGAGTTGAAGCATATGAAACTTACTTTTTTAGGTGCTGATCACGAAGTTACAGGAAGCTGTCATTACCTATGTGTTGGTGATAAAAATATACTGATAGATTGCGGAATGGAACAGGGAAACGATGTATATGAGAACCAGGAGCTGCCTATACCGGCATCCGATGTAGATTATGTTCTTCTTACACATGCACATATAGACCATTCGGGGCTTATACCACTTTTGTATGTTAATGGCTTTAGAGGCAGTATATATTGCACTGAGGCAACTGTACAGTTGTGTGATATTATGTTAAGAGATAGTGCACATATCCAGATGTTTGAAGCTGAATGGCGCAACAGAAAGGCGAAGCGTTCAAACGGAACACTTAAGGAGTTCATACCTTTATATGATGCGAAGGCAGTATATGAGGTTATGAAACAGTTTGTCGGAGTAAAGTACGATGAGATCATAAATATAGATGATAATGTAAGTGTGAGGTTTAAAGATGTAGGGCATCTGCTTGGTTCGGCAAGCATAGAGGTGTGGGCAAAGGAAAAAAATAAAGAGTCAGAAGTGTCTAAGAAGATAGTATTCTCTGGTGACATAGGTAATATTAACAAGCCTATAACAAAAGATCCTGCTATGGTTGATACAGCAGATTATGTTGTTATGGAATCTACCTATGGTAACAGAAGCCATAATGGTACACCAGATTATGTTAAGGAACTCGTTAGCGTGTTTAAAAGGACATTTGACAGAGGTGGCAACGTTGTTATACCATCATTTGCAGTTGGTAGAACGCAGGAGCTTTTATATCATATAAGAAAGATAAAAGCGGAGCATCTTATCGACCGGGATTTTGATGTGTATGTTGATAGTCCTCTTGCAATAGAGGCTACAGAAATCTTTAGCAGGAATGTTGAACAGTGCTTTGATGATGAGGCTATAGAGCTTGTAAGAGAGGGCATTAATCCGCTGTCTTTTCCAGGGCTTAAATATGCTGTATCAAGTGAAGAATCCAAGATGATTAATTTTGACCCAAAACCTAAGGTTATTATATCGGCATCAGGCATGTGTGAGGCTGGACGTATCAGACACCACCTTAAGCATAATCTCTGGAGGGCTGAATGTACTGTGCTTTTTGTTGGATATCAGGCAAATGGTACAACTGGACGAATAATAATTGATGGAATAGATGAGATAAAGCTCTTTGGTGAGCCTATACAGGTTAAGGCTGAGATTGCACAGCTGCCAGGTTCAAGTGGCCATGCAGATAAAGATGGACTTATAAGATGGGTAAGTGCTTTTAAGAATAAGCCACAGAAAGTGTTTGTTGTGCACGGAGAGGACAGTGTATGTGAAGAATTCACAGAATGTCTTAAGAAGGAGCATGGCTTTGATGCATATGCACCATATACAGGCGGCGCTTTTGATCTTGTAACAGGCTGCATGATTACAGAGGGTAACAAAGAAAGAAAGAGCAGAAGAACTACCATTAATAAACGCAACAGAAGTATATATGACAGGCTTGTTGCAGCTGGCAGACGTCTTATGACTGTTATTATGCATAATGAGGGCGGAGCTAACAAAGATCTTGCCAAATTTACAGATCAGATTAATTCACTTTGCGATAAATGGGACAGATGATTTAATGAGCTTAAATGTAAGGATTTACATGTGCAGGTTTGATAAAGAGTGAGATATAAGAATGGAGGAATATCATGAAAAATATGCTTTTTGTATTTAACCCGAATTCGGGAAAAGCACAGCTTAAGAATTCGCTTATGAAGATTATTCAGATATTCTCCAATGCAGATTACGAGGTTACTGTGTATCCTACGAAAGCAGCATTAGATGGATATGAAAAGATTAAAGCAGCTAAAGGACTGTATGACATTATAGTATGCAGCGGAGGAGATGGCACATTAAACGAAGTCGTATCTGCAGTCATAACATATGGAGATGAAAAAGTACCTATTGGGTACATTCCAAGTGGTTCAACGAATGATTTTGCTAAGAGTCTTGGCATACCTTCAGATAAGATAAGGGCTGCATACAATGTTGTAAGTGGAGAAAGCTTTTCTTGTGATATCGGAATTATAAATGACAGACGGTATTTTAACTATGTGGCAGCATTTGGTGCATTTACAGATGTTGCGTACGAAACACCGCAGGATCTTAAGAATATGTTCGGGCATCAGGCATATGTGATAGAGGGGGCAAAGAGGCTTTTAAACCTCAAGGCATATAAGATGAAAGTAACTTCAAGCAGGCTTGATATAGAGGATAACTTTATATATGGCATGGTGAGCAATTCAAGTTCAGTTGGAGGTATGAAAGGACTTATAGGTGATAATGTTGATTTCCAGGATGGGGTGTTTGAGGTTACTCTTATAAGAGAAATAAGAAACGCACTTGATTTCCAGCAGCTGATAAATGCTTTTATGACACAGAGGCTTGAAAGCTGTGATATGATTTATTCATTTAAGACTAACAATATAACATTTGAATCACCGGATAATATAAAATGGACACTAGATGGTGAATTTGGAGGAGAACATAATAAGGTTAATCTTAAAGTGTGTCCTAAAGCGGTAGATTTTATAATTAATAAAGAAAAGCCTAAAGCCAAAATGAATTAATAAAATAAACATCAAAGCTGGCATGGTTAATTAAGTAAAGAATTGCATCAAAAAAACATATGAATTGCTTTAAATAATAAAGTGATAAAACCTATCAACATTGTTGAGCAGGCTTTATCACTTTATTTTTTTACGACTTTAAATATATCCGGGAAAATGATGTTAAAAATTAGAAACAATTCAGAAACAATTTATCATTATAAAGAAAAAATAGATATTAACAAGAAGAATAAATGTTAGAAACACAAGTGAAATTGTATTAAATACACAGCTTTTGGAGAAAAAATACAATGATATAAAGATAAATAATCTGACAATAATATATACATTGCGGTAAAATTAAATAATCTGACAATTCAAAATAAAAATTCATTTACAACGATGAAAAATAGGAGTATATTATGAGCAGAAAAAAATCCACTGCAAAATAACCTGCTGGAAATTCGCTGGCAGATTGAAATATATCAGGGATTTGATAACAGATTATACATGAAAGGATGATAGGACTATGGAAAATCAGAAAAAGCAGCCTGGACTTTATAACCCACAATTCGAACACGATAACTGTGGTATCGGTGCAGTTGTAAGCATCAAAGGAATAAAGACTCATCAGACAGTATCTGATGCTCTTAGTATCGTAGAGAATCTCGAACACAGAGCAGGTAAGGATGCGGAAGGTAAGACTGGTGATGGTGTAGGTATTCTCCTTCAGATATCTCATAAGTTTTTTGAAAAAGCAGTTAAGCCACTTGGTATTAAGATTGGCAATGAAAGAGAGTATGGTATAGGCATGTTCTTCTTTCCACAGGATGAACTTGCAAGAAACCGTGCCAAAAAGATGTTTGAGATAATAGTTGAAAAGGAAGGACTTGAGTTTCTTGGCTGGAGAGAGGTTCCAACTTTTCCTAATGTCCTTGGTAAAAAAGCAGTTGACTGTATGCCATATATTATGCAGGGCTTTGTAAAGAAGCCTAAGGATGTGAATAAAGGCATAGAGTTTGATAGAAAGCTGTATGTTGCAAGAAGAGTATTTGAGCAGACAGCAGAAGATACATATGTCTGTTCACTTTCAAGCAGGACAATAGTATACAAGGGAATGTTCCTTGTAGGACAGTTAAGAACATTTTTTAAGGATCTTACAGATGAGAGCTATGAATCAGCTATAGCACTTGTACACTCAAGATTCTCTACTAACACAAACCCTAGCTGGGAACGTGCCCATCCAAACAGATTTATCGTTCACAACGGTGAGATTAATACAATCAAGGGAAATGCCGACAGAATGCTTTCAAGAGAAGAAACAATGGTTTCTCCATATCTTGAAGATGAGATGTCTAAGATCACACCAGTTGTTAACACCAATGGTTCGGATTCAGCTATGCTTGATAACACACTTGAATTCTTTGTTATGAATGGTATGCCTCTTCCGCTGGCTGTTATGATTACAATCCCAGAGCCATGGAGTAATAATAAAGCTATGGAGCAGGAGAAGAAGGATTTCTATCAGTATTATTCAACTATGATGGAGCCTTGGGATGGACCAGCATCTATTCTTTTCTCTGATGGAGATATCATGGGTGCAGTTCTTGATAGAAATGGTCTTCGTCCTTCAAGATATTATATTACAAAGGATGGATATCTTATTCTTTCATCAGAAGTAGGTGCACTTCCTATTGATGAAAGCAGAATAGAAGTAAAAGACAGGCTTCATCCAGGTAAGATGCTTCTTGTGGATACCGTTAAGGGTGAGCTTATAGATGATAATAAACTTAAGGAAAAATATGCTACTAAGCAGCCATATGGTGAGTGGCTTGATAACAATCTTATAAAGCTTGAAGATCTTAAGATACCAAACAAAAAGGTGCCAGCACATACTAAGGAAGAAAGAGCAAGATTACAGAAAGCATTTGGTTATACATATGAAGATTTCAGAACATCTATTCTTCCTATGGCACTTAACGGAAGTGAATCTATCGGTGCTATGGGTATAGATACACCACTTGCTGTACTTTCTAACAGACACCAGCCTCTGTTTAACTATTTTAAACAGCTGTTTGCACAGGTTACGAATCCACCTATAGATTCCATCAGAGAGAAGATCGTAACATCTACAACTGTGTACCTTGGTAAAGATGGTAACATACTTGAAGAACAGCCTGAAAACTGTAAGAACTTAAAGATTAACAATCCTATTCTTACTAACACAGATCTTTTAAAGATAAAGAATATGAAGGTTGAAGGTTTTAAGGTTGAAACTATTCCTATTACATACTATAAGAATACATCACTCGAAAAGGCTATTGACCATCTTTTTGTAGAGGTAGACAGAGCACATAGAGAGGGTACTAACATTGTTATCCTGTCTGATAGAGGTGTTGATGAAAATCATGTAGCTATACCATCACTTCTTGCTGTAGGTGCAGTACAGCACTATCTTGTACAGACTAAGAAAAGAACAAGTATGGCTGTTATACTTGAAAGTGGTGAGCCAAGGGATGTACATCATTTTGCTACATTGTTAGGATATGGTGCATCAGCTATCAATCCATATCTTGCACAGGAAAGCATACAGGAGCTTATTGATCTTAATATGCTTGATAAAGATTACTATGCAGCAGTTGATGATTATAATAATGCTATCATAAGTGGTATCGTAAAGATAGCAGCTAAGATGGGTATATCAACTATACAGTCATATCAGGGCTCTAAGATATTTGAGGCGATAGGTATTGATTCAGCTGTTATTAATAAGTACTTCACAGGTACTGTATCAAGAGTTGAGGGTATAAGCCTTAAGGATATACAGGATGATGTTGAAACACTTCATTCAAAGGCCTTTGATCCTCTTGGGTTATCAACAGACACAACTCTTGATAGTGAGGGTGCCCATAAAATGAGAAGTGGAAAGGAAGAACATCTTTATAATCCACAGACAATTCATCTTTTACAGCTTGCAACACGTACAGGTGATTATAATACATTTAAGGAATATACAGCTCTTGTCAATAAAGAAGAGGGCGTTAAGAACTTAAGAGGACTTATGGATATCAAGTTCCCTAAGAAGGGAATAAATATAGATCAGGTAGAAAGCGTTGATTCTATCGTTAAGAGATTCAAGACTGGTGCTATGTCTTATGGTTCTATCTCTAAGGAAGCACATGAAACTATGGCTATTGCAATGAATATGCTTCATGGTAAGTCAAACTCAGGTGAAGGTGGTGAGGATGAAGACAGACTCACTGTTGGAGCTGATGGACTTAACAGATGTTCGGCTATCAAGCAGGTTGCATCAGGAAGATTCGGTGTTACAAGCAGATATCTTGTAAGTGCAAAGGAAATCCAGATTAAGATGGCACAGGGTGCTAAGCCTGGTGAAGGTGGACATCTTCCAGGAAAGAAGGTATATCCTTGGATAGCAAAGACACGTCTTTCAACACCGGGTGTATCACTTATATCACCTCCACCTCATCACGATATTTATTCTATCGAGGATCTGGCAGAACTGATATATGACCTTAAGAATGCTAACAAGGATGCAAGAATATCAGTTAAGCTTGTATCAGAAGCTGGCGTTGGTACTATTGCTTCTGGTGTAGCAAAGGCTGGTGCACAGGTTATTCTTATATCAGGCTATGATGGTGGTACAGGTGCAGCGCCAAGAAGCTCTATACATAATGCAGGACTTCCTTGGGAGTTAGGACTTGCTGAAGCACATCAGACACTTACGATGAATGGACTTCGTAACAAGGTTATAATCGAAACAGATGGTAAGCTGATGAGTGGACGTGACGTTGCCATAGCAGCCATGCTTGGTGCTGAGGAATTCGGATTTGCAACAGCACCACTTGTAACTATGGGCTGTGTTATGATGAGAGTATGTAATCTTGATACATGCCCTGTTGGTATTGCAACACAGAATCCAGAGCTTAGAAAGAGGTTCGCAGGAAAGCCAGAATACGTAGTTAACTTTATGAGATTCATCGCAGAAGAGCTTCGTGAGTATATGGCTAAGCTTGGAGTAAAGACGGTGGATGAACTTGTGGGAAGAACAGATTTCCTTGAAGCAAAAACTGACGTTTATGGAAGTGGAAGAGCATCAAAGGTTGATCTTTCTAATATCCTTAATAATCCTTATATTAAGGAAGCAGCTTCTATCAGGTATGATAAGAAGAATGTGTTTGATTTCGAGCTTGGTAAGACAGTAGATGAAAGAATACTTATAAAGAAGCTTTCAGATGCTATGGATAAGAAGCAGAAGAGAAGTGTTGAAGTAGATGTCAAAAATACAGACAGAGCACTTGGTACTCTTCTTGGTGCAGAGATAACAAGAAGATTCGGTGAAAGCCTTGCAGATGATACATATACAGTTAAGTGTACGGGCGCTGGTGGACAGAGCTTTGGAGCATTTATTCCTAAGGGACTTACACTTGAACTTGTAGGTGACAGCAATGACTACTTTGGTAAAGGCCTTTCTGGTGGTAAGCTTATCGTGTATCCACCAACCGGAGTATCTTATAAGGAAGATGAGAATATTATCATAGGTAATGTAGCACTTTATGGTGCAACAAGTGGTAAGGCATATATCAATGGTATTGCAGGTGAGAGATTCTGCGTACGTAACTCAGGTGCAACAGCAGTTGTTGAGGGAACAGGTGACCATGGCTGTGAATATATGACAGGTGGAAGAGTGGTTGTTCTTGGAAGAACTGGTAAGAACTTTGCTGCTGGTATGAGTGGCGGTGTTGCATATGTTTTAGATGAGGATACAACACTTTACAAGAGAGTTAATAAGCAGCTTGTATCACTTGAACCAGTTACTAACAAGTATGATGTACTTGAACTTAAGCAGATGATCACTGACCATGTAGCTTTCACTAACTCAAAGAAGGGTAAAGAGGTTCTGGATAACTTTGGTGAATATCTTCCTAAGTTCAAGAAGATTATGCCACATGATTATAAGAAGATGCTCAATATGATTGTTCAGATGGAAGAGAAGGGTCTTAGCAGTGAACAGGCTCAGATTGAAGCATTTTACGCAGCAACTAAGTAAGATGGAAATGTACAAAAACAGATATGTATTGGCAGCTTATAAGTCTGCTGGTACATATTTGTGAAAATGTGTATTTGAAAGGAGATAATCATGGGAAAACCAACCGGATTTTTAGAATATGAACGTGTAGAAGCTAAGGCAGTTGCACCAAAGGAAAGAATAAAGAATTTTAATGAGTTTCATACACCACTTTCAGAAACAGAGCAGAGATGCCAGAGCGCACGCTGCATGGACTGTGGTGTGCCATTCTGTCAGTCGGGCATGACTATAAAGGGTATGACAAGTGGTTGTCCTCTTAATAACCTTATACCGGAATGGAATGATCTTGTATACACAGGTAACTGGGAACAGGCATATAACAGGCTGCATAAGACAAGCAATTTTCCAGAGTTTACAAGCCGCGTATGTCCAGCTCTTTGCGAAAAAGCATGTACATGCGGACTTAACGGAGATGCTGTATGTACTAAGGAAAATGAGATGGCTATCATAGAACATGCTTATGCTAACGGACTTGCAGGTCCAAAGCCACCAAAGGCAAGAACTGGAAAGAGAATAGCTGTCATAGGTTCAGGTCCTTCAGGACTTGCTGTAGCTGACCAGCTTAACCAGAGGGGCCATCTTGTGACTGTATATGAAAGAGCTGATAGAATAGGTGGACTTTTAAGATATGGAATACCTAATATGAAGCTTGAAAAGCATATTATAGACAGAAAGCTTAATGTTATGAAGGATGAGGGCGTTGAGTTTGTAACGGAAGCTAACATCGGACAGAATATTAAGGCTAAGAAGATAATGGATGATTATGACGCAGTTGTACTTGCGGTAGGTGCCTCTAATCCAAGAGATATCAGTGCTCCTGGAAGAGATGCTGATGGAATATATTTTGCAGTTGATTTTCTTACAGCAACAACTAAGAGTCTTCTTGATTCAGATCTTACAGATGGTAAGTATATAAGCGCAAAGGATAAAAATGTTATCGTAATCGGTGGCGGTGATACAGGTAACGACTGCGTTGGTACAGCTATAAGACATGGCTGTAAGTCAGTGACACAGCTTGAAATGATGCCAAAGGCACCAGACGTAAGAAGTGAAACTAATCCATGGCCACAATGGCCTTTAGTCTGCAAGACAGATTATGGCCAGGAGGAAGCAATAGCGGTATTCGGACACGACCCAAGAATATATACAACTACTGTAAAGGAATTCAAGAAGGATAAGAAGGGCAAGCTTTGCAAGGTTGTTACTATCCAGCTTGAATCAAAGGTAGATGAGGCAACAGGAAGAAGAATGATGGTTCCTGTTGAAGGAACAGAAAAAGAGCTTCCTTGTGAGCTTGTTCTTATAGCAACAGGTTTCCTTGGAACACAGAAGTATCTTACAGATGCATTCGGTGTAGAGGTAAACCAGAGAACTAACATCAAGACAGATGATGGAAGATTCGCAACTAATGTTGCAGGAGTGTTCGCTTGTGGCGACTGCCACACAGGCCAGTCACTTGTTGTAAAGGCTATACGTCAGGGCAGGGACTGTGCAAGAGAAGTGGATAAGTATCTGATGGGATATACTAATCTGTAATAAGTGTGATTAGTTTGATTAACAAAGGATATAACTAGATAATAAAAGGTGTTGCAGCACTATTTTGTGCGACAACACCTTTTTGTTTTAATCAAAAGTTCTGTTGCTATATAAAGGTTTTTTTCGTATACTTAACATAGTTTGACTTAAGATATGCAGCCGCATAACATGATTAAATAATTACTGTATATGCGCTAAAAACGTAAGGAAAATAAGAATGTTGTAGAAAGGTCAGGAAAATATATGAAAAGCAAAGTGAATGGTATATTCAGAAAAGTATGTAATATCCTTGAATGGATAATATCAGCAATCCTTGTGGTAGTTGTAGTAGTTATGTGTGTGAGGTTTTTGCTTGAACTTGGTGGGATGTTTGATAGTACCCCGCTTGATTTCTTCGAGAAATTTGTGGCAGATATTATGACACTGGCAGTTGGTGTGGAGCTTATCAAGATGTTATCACAGCATACACCGGCAACTGTCGTGGAGGTGCTTATGTTTGCAATAGCAAGAGAGATGGTGACATACCATGATTCAGCACTTAACACAGCGATAGGAGTGCTGTCGATATGTGCACTTTTTGCGACAAGAAAGTTTTTCTTCTGCAAAAATGATTATGATGAGAATGATGGAGAACATTAAAACAATCTGACAGATCAGGTGGAGGGTAGCATATATCGAAATATTAAAATAAATATAAATTATAAAAAATATATTGGCAAATCAGCGCCGGATGTGATACAATCCATTAGTATGTACTTTGTACGATAGAAAAAGAGACTTCATATATATTTTAAGGAGGATTTATAAACAATGAGTTTTAAGGTTGAAAACATGGAAGAGAAGAATATGGTTAAGCTTGTGATCGAGACTACTGCTGAAGAATTCGAAGCAGGTCTTAATACAGCTTTTAATAAGAATAAGAATAAAATCAGCGTTCCTGGCTTCAGAAAAGGTAAGGCTCCAAGAAAGATGGTAGAAAAGCTTTATGGTGCAGAGATTTTCTATGAAGATGCAGCTAATGCCATCATTCCTGATGCTTATGCTAAGGCAGCAGATGAAAGTGAATTAGAAATCGTTTCACAGCCTAAGATCGATGTAGTTCAGATTGAAGCTGGCAAGCCATTTATCTTTGAAGCAACAGTTGCTGTTAAGCCAGAGGTTGAACTTGGACAGTACAAGGGTGTTGAGGTAGCTAAGTGCGATACAGATGTTACTGATGCAGATGTTGAAGAAGAATTAAAGAAGGCTCAGGATAAGAATTCAAGAATCGTTACTGTAGAAGACAGAGCTGTTAAAGATGGCGATATGACAACAATTGATTTTGAAGGCTTTGTAGATGGTGAAGCATTTGAAGGTGGAAAGGGTGAAGATTATCCACTTACAATCGGTTCTCATTCATTTATTGATAACTTTGAAGAACAGATTATCGGTATGAATATCGGTGATGAGAAGGAAATCAATGTAACATTCCCAGAAGAATACCATGCTGAGGAATTAAAGGGTAAGCCAGCTATGTTCAAGGTTAAGGTTAAGGAGATCAAGGAAAAGGTTCTTCCAGAGCTTGATGATGATTTCGCTCAGGACGTTTCTGATTTTGATACACTTGCTGAATATAAGGAAGATCTTAAGAAGAACATAACAGTGCGCAAGGAAAATGAAGCTAAGGCTAAGAAGGAAGATGAAGCAATCGCTAAGATTATTGAAACTTCTAAGATGGACATTCCAGAAGCTATGATTAATACACAGGTTAACAGAATGTTAGAAGACTTCGCACAGAGATTACAGTCACAGGGCTTATCAGTTGAGCAGTACTTCCAGTACACAGGTGTTACAGCTGAAAAGATTATTGAAGATATGAAGCCACAGGCTGTTAAGAATATCCAGTCAAGACTTGTTCTTGAAGCAATCGTAAAGGCTGAGAATATCGAAGTTTCTGATGAAGAATTCGAAGCAGAGCTTAACAAGATGGCTGAACAGTACAAGATGGAAATCGAAAAGATTAAAGAGTTCATGGGTGAATATGAATCTAAGCAGATCAGAGAAGATATCGCTATCCAGAAGGCTGTTGATGTTATTGTAAATTCAGTAGTTGAGAAGTAATAGATATTATATAAGACAGGGAGGCAATAATATGAGTTTTGTACCTTATGTCATAGAACAGAATAGTCGTGGAGAGAGATCATATGATATCTATTCACGTCTTCTTAAAGACAGAATTATATTTTTAGGTGAAGAGGTAACAGATGTTTCTGCTAACCTTGTTGTAGCACAGATGTTATTCCTTGAGGCAGAAGATCCAGGCAAGGATATACATTTTTATATCAACAGCCCAGGTGGTTCAGTATCAGCTGGTTTCGCGATATATGATACTATGCAGTATATTAAGTGTGATGTTTCAACAATATGTATAGGTATGGCAGCCAGTATGGGAGCATTTCTTCTTTCTGGCGGTACTAAGGGTAAGAGACTTGCACTTCCTAATGCTGAGATTATGATTCATCAGCCTTCAGGCGGAGCCAGAGGTCAGGAAACAGAAATCAGAATAGTTGCAGAGAATATCTTAAAGACAAGAAACAAGTTAAATGAAATACTCGCAGCTAACACGGGTAAATCAGTAGAAGAAATCTCTCGGGATACAGAACGTGATAACTATATGACAGCTAAAGAGGCTGTAGCATATGGTCTTATTGACAGCGTGGTTGAAAAGAGATAGTTACTTAAAGGGGACTGTTGCTTTTCGCACAGTCCCTTGTTGTTTATGAATATATAAGCTGAAAGAGCATTACGGATATTCAGAGCGAAGCAATATATTATTATGTATTATTTGTTAATATGTAGCAGACCGGAGGAATTATGGCAGGCAAGATTAAAGATGGAGAGTTAAGATGCTCGTTTTGTGGTAAGACACAGGATAAGGTTAAAAAACTTATCCAGGGACAGAATGGAGTATTTATATGTGATGAATGTATAGGAATATGTTCAGATATACTTGATGAGGAGTTTGAGGCGGAAGATGAGCAGGCAGTAGATGGACTTGATATTAATCTTTTAAAGCCTAAGGAAATCAAAGAGTTTCTTGATGATTATGTTATAGGACAGGATGAAGCTAAGAAGGTTTTATCAGTTGCTGTATATAATCATTATAAAAGAATATTATCGGCACAGGATGTTGATGTTGAGCTTCAGAAGAGTAATATACTTATGTTAGGACCTACAGGTTCTGGCAAGACATTTCTTGCACAGAATCTTGCAAGACTTCTGAATGTGCCATTTGCAATAGCTGATGCAACAACTCTTACAGAAGCTGGATATGTAGGTGAGGATGTTGAAAATATACTTCTTAAGCTTATTCAGGCAGCTGATTATGATATAGAAAAAGCACAATATGGAATTATATATATTGATGAGATAGATAAGATAACTAAGAAGTCAGAAAATGTTTCCATAACTAGAGATGTTTCAGGTGAAGGCGTACAGCAGGCACTTCTTAAGATACTTGAAGGAACGGTTGCATCAGTTCCACCTCAGGGTGGCAGAAAGCATCCACAGCAGGAGCTTATTCCTATAGATACAACTAATATACTGTTTATTTGTGGTGGAGCTTTTGATGGACTTGAAAAGATTATCGAATCAAGAATGGATCAGAGTACAATCGGATTTAATTCGCAGATAAAGGAAAAGACTGCTACAGAGGACGTTGGAGAAATGTTCCATAAGGCACTTCCACAGGATCTTATTAAGTTCGGACTTATACCTGAATTCGTAGGACGTGTTCCGGTTGTTGTAGCATTAGATTCACTTGATGAGGAAGCGCTTGTACGTATTCTTCGTGAACCTAAGAATGCTATACTTAAGCAGTATAAGGCACTTTTAAGCCTTGATGAGGTTGAACTTGAGTTTGAAGATGATGCAGTTAAGGAAATAGCCCATAAGAGCTTTGAAAGAAAGACAGGAGCAAGAGGACTTCGTTCTATACTTGAGTCAGTCATGAATGAGGTTATGTATGAGGTTCCATCTGATGAAACTATTGCAAGATGTATTATAACAAAGGATGCTGTTCTTGGAACAGGAAAGCCGGTTATTGAATACAGAACGCAGAAAGTAGGAAATAATAACGAGGGAAGTATCGCTATGAATAGTGCATCAGGCACACAAGGCGATGAAGTTAAGAAAGCACAATAATTATGAATATGATTACATTACCAGTAATTGCGTTAAGAAGTATGACCGTGTTGCCTGACATGGTCATACATTTTGATATAAGCAGAAAAAAATCAATACAGGCGGTAGAGGAGGCACTTGCTTTAGATGAGAAGGTACTTCTTCTTACACAAAAAGATACACAGATAGAAAATCCTGCGCCTGGGGATATATATAAAACAGGAACAGTTGCAGTTATAAAGCAGGTTATTAAGCTGCCTAATAAGCTTGTGCGTATTCAGGTGGAAGGCCTTAATAAAGCACATGCAGTTGAAATAACTGATTCTGGTAACTGCTTAATAGCAGCTGCAGATATAGAAGAGATGTTTATAAACCAGCCGGATGAGGTTACAAACAGGGCTATTATTCTTGGCATGAGAGAGCTTATAAGGCAGTATGGTGCAGCTAATTCAAGAAGCAGCAAAGAAATACTTAAGTACTGGCTTGAGCTTGATGATGCAAGAGAACTGCTTCTTAAAATATGCGCGGATTTTCCGATGGATTATACAGACAGACAGGCTCTTCTTGAGATGGATGATATAATAGAAATTTATGAATATATAGCGGGAATGTTCATAGAGCTGACTAATGCATATAAGATAAAAGAAGAACTCGCTATAAAGGTTAAAGAAAAAGTAGATAAAAACCAGAAAGAGTATATTATACGTGAACAGCTTAATGTGCTTAACCAGGAGCTTGGTGAAGATCAATATTCTGAGTCGGAAGAGCTTGATAAGCAGATAGAAGAGCTTGATGCCGGTGATGACATAAAAGCAAAGCTCCATAAAGAAGTAAAGAGGTTAAAGAGCCTTTCTAAAGGTTCATCAGAGGTTAATGTTGAGAGAACATACATAGAGAATTGCCTTGCACTTCCATGGAATAAGAAATCACAGGATAACAATGACATTATTAATGCAAGAGCTGTTCTGGATGCAGACCACTATGGGATGAAGGATGTTAAGGACAGGATTATAGAATATCTTGCAGTCAGAAATATAACATCGGTATCAGATGCACCTATACTATGTCTTGTTGGACCTCCGGGAACAGGTAAGACGTCAATAGCGCGTTCTGTTGCTGCGGCACTTAATAAAAAATATATCAGAGTATGTCTTGGCGGCGTAAGAGATGAAGCTGAAATAAGAGGACATAGAAAAACATATGTAGGTGCTATGCCAGGAAGAATCATAGAAGGACTTAAGCAGGCGAAAACCTCTAATCCACTTATGCTTCTTGATGAGATAGATAAAATAAGCAGCGATTACAGGTCGGATACAGCATCTGCACTTCTCGAGGTGCTTGATGGTGAACAGAATCAACATTTTGTTGACCATTATATAGAACTTCCAGTTGACCTTTCGGATGTATTATTTATAGCAACTGCCAATGACCTTTCAACAGTAAGCAGACCATTGCTTGACAGAATGGAAATAATAGAGGTTCAAGGATATACATTGAATGAAAAAATGCATATTGCAAAGGAACATCTTGTGAAAAAGCAGATAGCTAAAAACGGACTTATGACATCTATGCTTAAAATATCGGATGGTGCGTTAAAACGTATTATATATGCATATACAAAGGAAGCGGGAGTCCGTGAACTGGAAAGACAGATAGCAAAGATATGCCGAAAGGCTGTAACCAGGCTTTATGAGGAAGGTGTGTATACACCAGATGGAAGCAGAAATACAGAAGTAAAGAAATGCATAAGGGTTACAGATAAGAATCTTTTTGAATATCTTGGGAAAGAAAAGTATAGGCCGGATAAGGCTAATAAGCATCCTGAGGTGGGTGTTGTCAGAGGACTGGCATGGACAAGTGTTGGTGGCGAAACTCTTGAGATAGAGGTTAATGTCATGGCGGGCAGTTCAGAGCTTAAGCTTACAGGAAATATGGGAGATGTTATGAAGGAATCAGCTATGATTGCTTATTCTCTTGTCAGGTCACTTACTATGAATGGTAAGTATAAGGTTGACAGCGAATTCTATGATAAGCATAATATTCATCTTCATATACCTGAAGGTGCAGTTCCAAAAGATGGACCATCTGCAGGTATTACAATGACAACTGCAATGCTTTCAGCTGTTACACAAATACCAGTTAGGGCAGATGTTGCTATGACTGGTGAGGTGACACTGCGTGGCAGGGTGCTTCCGATAGGAGGACTTAAGGAGAAGCTTTTAGCTGCAAGGATGGCAGGCATGAAGGTTGTGCTTGTGCCAGAGGAAAACAGGTCAGATGTGGAAGAACTTGACGAAGAGATAACACGGGGCGTTACTATAAAGTATGTAGAAAATATTAAACAGGTGTTAAAGGAAGCACTTGTTTTACAGGAAAACTGATATATTTTATATAGATTAAGCACTTATCTTAAAAGAAAGAGAGGAGAAAAAGCAGATGGTTATAAAAAAGGTTAATCTTGATATAGTTATTGGAGTTACCAGTGCTATACCAGATACACAATATCCAGAGGTCGCATTTGCAGGCAAGTCAAATGTTGGCAAGTCGTCGCTTATTAATTCACTTATGAATAGAAAATCATATGCAAGAACATCTTCACAGCCAGGTAAGACACAGACAATTAATTTTTATAATATTAATGACTGCATGTATCTTGTGGATCTTCCTGGATATGGATATGCGAATGCAAGTCCGGCTGTTAAGGCTAAATGGGGAAAGATGATAGAAAAATACTTAAGAAAATCAGCTAACCTTAAGCAGGTATTTCTGCTTGTTGATATAAGACATGATCCATCAGAAAATGATAAGATGATGTATGACTGGATAGTTGATAATGGATTCAGACCGGTTATTATAGCAACGAAGCTTGATAAACTTAAAAGAAGCCAGGTTGCCAAGCATGTAAAAGCAGTAAGAATGGGGCTTGGATTAAGAGAAGATGATATTCTTATACCATTTTCTTCAGAAACAAAACAGGGTCTTGATGAATTATGGGAAACGGTTGAGTCATATGTTATGCCTGAAAATGTATAAGCATAGATATCATATCATATGAAATATATTACCCGAAATGTCGGATTATGTTGTTTTTAGTAAGGAAAAGTAGTATAGTTGTTGATGTTGTCGGGCTTTATTATAAAAGGATTAGGACTTGATGGGAGGATATACATATGTTAACAGTTTCAATTTTACTTGATTCAGTAGAGAAAGTTCAGAGGTTTGTTAGTAAGATAAGCAGATATTCATGCAGCTTTGATGTCGAAAGCGGCAATAGCTTTGTGGATGGAAAATCTCTTGTAGGATTGTTTAGTCTTGATATCAGCAGACCGCTTCAGCTTACTATTAATGGTGGAGAAAGCGAAATTGAGGATGTTTTAAGGGATATCAATGAATTTATGCAATATTAATATTGCTGTTCTAAGATAGTTTCCTACAGTGTGTGAATGTTATGAAAAGAATATCAATAATAATATTAGCTGTTGTTATGACATTTTCACTTTATGCATGTGGAAGCAGTAAAAGTGGCAATGCATCAGATGGACAGCAGAATGACCAAGAGAACCAGCTCACAGGAAAGCACCATGTTGTTATATCAGTTAAGGGTTATGGTGATATAAAGATTGAACTTGATGCAGATGTGGCACCTGTAACTGTTACTAATTTCGTGAAGCTTGCAAAAGATGGTTTTTATGATGGACTTACATTTCATAGAATAATAAGCGGCTTTATGATACAGGGTGGAGATCCTAAAGGAGATGGAACAGGCGGTTCTGATACAAAGATAAAAGGTGAGTTTGCAGATAATGGTGTGACAAATAATCTGTCACATACAAGGGGTGCTATATCTATGGCACGTTCAAGCAGTAACAACAGTGCAAGTTCACAGTTTTTTATAGTTCATAAGGATAGTACATATCTTGATGGAAAGTATGCTTGCTTTGGTTATGTGACAGAAGGCATGGATGTGGTTGATAAGATATGTAAAGAAGTCAAGCCGGTAGATGATAACGGAAAAGTTAATAAGAATGAACAGCCGGTTATAGAGAAGGTAACTGTTATTGATTAGCGGTAGCAGCGGTTGTTGTAAAATGTTTAAAATAGGCAGATATATGTTAGCACATATATCTGCCTGATTTTTTTAGAGAATAAAAAAACTGGTGTAACAAAAGATAACACCAGTTCATAAAATATAATGCGGAAAATGGGACTTGAACCCACACGTGGTAACCCACACAAGAATCTGAATCTTGCTCGTCTGCCATTCCGACATTTCCGCTAACTTGTTAAAAAAGAAGCTTATAAATAAGCTTCTTTAATATAGTGCAGTCGGCGGGACTTGAACCCGCACCCAAGCAATATGGACTAGATCCTTA
>ERZ791579.294-NODE-294-length-41095-cov-3.832724_pt1 | contig 41095 bp, 31 predicted proteins | sample MGYA00509968_ERZ791579 | MGnify/ENA primary metagenome ERZ791579 (study PRJEB30046, sample SAMN00791924) | human gut metagenome | study: EMG produced TPA metagenomics assembly of the A metagenome-wide association study of gut microbiota in type 2... | reverse complement strand
ATGGAGAGCAGCATCGACAGGGAGTTGGAAGTACGCAATTATAACAGCTATCTGGAGTTTTACAAAAAAAGTAAGGATGATTTTATAAAAGTTGTCAAGCCCCTGATGGAAAAAATATTGGGAGTGAAGACCTTTTTTGACCAGTATCAGGTCAAGGAAAGGGGGATGCAGCCGAAGCTTCTGATTACGAACCTGCCCCTTGAGATGATGGTAAAGGCCAGCAATCTGCCCCGCCTGATCACATACCTGAATACCACTAACGACAAGAATGAATTTGACAATACAATCTGGTTTGGAATCGTACCTGATGTGGAGTTGAATCAGACAGAAGGAGGCAGACTTCAGAGAGTTCGTTTTGCAGGCAACAAGCGGGAGGAGAAGAGCGGTAATAATACCATGGAGAACGTGGCAACGCTGATGAATGCGTTGCAGCCCTACCGCATTACAACCTTCTTCAGCTTTTGTTCCGGCGAAGAGTCCACCTTCAGTTATATTGCTACAGAAGGTGTCAACATCTATAAGGAAAAGTGTGCACCTCTAATGAAGAAGGCATACAGTGAGTTTGCCGTGCCGTGCATTCCCAACGCAACCATCATTCCCAAGGACAAGTCCGGATTGGTTCTCGATAAGCGGATGGTCATGGATGAGGATGGAAATGTTTCTCTCTCTGCGGAGAAGGATGATGTGATGAAGATGTGGCTGGAAGGAGTCTATGTGGGTGCGGCCTATGAAGCGGCAGGCATTGTGGCAGCATGGCAGTGTCCGGAGTATCTGAAGCAGCGTTTCAGAAATACAAGCATGGAATATCCCGGTGTGCGGTTTGATGTGGAAGCCAATGACAATGCGCTTCTGGCGACCACCAGCATGACCAAAGAGATCTCCGGCTTTACCAATACCATCAAGAATGCCATCAACCGCACCGGCTTCGGCTTTGTATTCTCTTCTGACAATGCGCAATACAAGGGCCGGAATGTCAAGAACATAACGGTTTACAAGGCACGCAACCTGTTAAGTAACGGCAATGAGTTTGAACCCATCTATAAGACGCTGGTCGTTACATATATTGAGCGTATGCTGCGATTCTACAGTGGCGATTTTAAGCAGGATAAGATTCTGACATTTTTCAGCAATAATCCCAACAGCCAGAAGAGCAGATGGGATGCAGACCGTCAGTATGTTAATTCTATTCTTCAGGACGGGGATGAACTGGATTTCAGTATTGACGAGAAAAACGGTGTCTGCGATGTATTAGTGACCTTTGCGAATACCACTAAAAATCTGAAAGTACAGCTTACGAGAAAAGCTGGAAATGAATAATCTTGTACATGCCGTACAGATAAAAAATAGGAGGAAACAAAAATGGGAGTACGATTGAGTATCGAAGGAAGCGAGTCTATCAAGTTACAAGAGACCAGCATCACCGGCATTGAGTTTGGAGCGGATATCCCTCATGATTCCAATGCAAGATCTACGGATCTGGGGTCAACGGTATTGATCACGGGGAAGATTCTGGCAGCCGTAGACGGAGAAACAGCGGATGACACCAGCAAGCTTGCAAAGTGGTCTCTGGTTCCTGCTGAGAAATCCGACTGTTACCGTAAGGTGCAGATCAATGTGGTGAGTGCATCTCAGATTGTGCGTCAGATCACCATTCCCAATGCGTTCGTGGTGGGATACGAAGAGGATTTTACGGATGAGAACGGAGCAGGCACTTTCCGCCTTCTGATCAAGCAGAAGAAGGATAAGATGAGCAATCTTAAATTTGAGGGCGGCTTCGGTGAGGAGTAATCGGCAGGCCGGTAAAATAATACATAGATAGCGCATAGCAGATGAAAGGAGACCAATTATGGGATTTACATTAAAGGTGGAGGGAAACACCACGATTGAACTGGGAACCACAAGCATTACCGGAGTAAAGGTCAGCACTGACATTCCGCAGGACAGCAACGCCAGATCCACAGATCTGGGCAGCACGATCACTGTTACGGGAAAGATTCTGACCGCCGTGGACGGAGATCCGTTTGACGCAACCAGACAGCTGGGCTTATGGGCACTGGTTCCTGCAGAAAACTCTGACTGCTACCGTAAGGTCACTGTGGAAGTGATTGCTGCTTCACAGGTGGTCCGTAAGTATTCCTATCCCAACGCTTTTGTTGTGGATTACAAGGAAGATTACGGCGATGTGGAAGGCATCGGCACTTTTAAGCTGATCATGAAGCAGAAGAAGGATAAGATGGCGCAGGTATCCGTAGAAGGTGGGTACAGCATTAATTAAACAGGAAAATTCCGCATGCAGCTTTGGCGGAAAGACATAAAAGGGGGCTGCCTGCTTGCGGGTGGTCCCCATTGATAAATCTACTGACAGGCGGCAGTACATGAAAGATTACTATAAAATATTGGGCGTAGACAGACAGGCATCAACGGAACAAATAAAGAAGGCATATCGCAGTCTGGCTAAGAAATATCATCCGGATGTGGTAAAGGATGATAAGGCAAAGCAAGAGCGCATGTATGAAATTCAGGAAGCCTATGCATGTCTGGAAAATGAAGAACGCCGTAAGAAATATGATGCAGAGTGTCTGAAAAGCCCCCGAAACACTGTGAACGCAGGGGAGAAAGTGAAAAACGGCAGAACCTCTTTTGGAGAGAAGAGTCCGGATATGGGACAGTTCGAACGGTTTTTCGGATTTCAACCCGGCAGGGGGATGGAAACTTATCAGGACCATAGAATCTCAAAGCCGGAGGGGCCTATCAAACCCGAGGAAATGTTTGCAGCCTTTTTCGGAAGAGGAAGCATGCAGGAGGCAGAAAAAAGAAATGCGGCGGGAAGCAAAAGGAAAAAGAGTTAAACAGACGCTGGATGTTCTGATTATTTTATGCGGAGCAGGTGCTGTTTTCCTTGTCTTTAAGGAAATAGGGACATGGCGCTTTGCACCTGCGGTTTATTTTGTTATTGTTATCGGAATGGCAGCGGCGATATATGATCTTTTCCGGCTCAGCGGCAGCAAGAATACGGAAGAGATCATGCCAGAGGCGGAAAGAATACAGGGGATACAAAGGCTGATTCTGCTGGATGAGGAAGGAAAGCCCATTAAATCATGGGACTTGCAGGGAAAGATTTCCCTGATCATCGGAAAAGCCGGGCGGGATCAGGAGCTGGATATTGATCTGTCAGACTGTGAGTACAGCAGCTTTATTGACTTTCAGCATGCTGTGCTGAATTTCTGTCTGGATCAATGGTATGTGGAGGATCTTGGGTCTCAGAACGGTGTAAAAGTAGGAAAGGTGGAAGACGGGGAATGCTACAGGGTGATCCACCGCCCCTGTAAGGTTGTGGCAGGAGATGTTCTTTACATTGCGAATACGAAGCTGCTTCTGACGTAATGTGAAGTAGAGATAAAAAGGATAGGAGATGGGAGAAAATGGGTTTGGCGAAATGTCCGAATGGACACATTTATAACCCCAGACGTTATGGGAAGATCTGCCCGTACTGCAATATGAAAACGCAGGACGAGGCATTTGCGGAAAAACCGCTGGGATTTGAGCCTCCCGTGGAAATACTGGAGGAGACGGTGCGTCCTGTGTGCGGCTGGATCATCTGCATTGAGGGTGCAAAGGTAGGTATGGATTACAAGATTCATGAAGGTAAGAATTTTGTAGGCCGGGGGGATGAAATGGATATCCAGATTCTGGGGGATAATGAGATCAACCGCAGAAATCACGCTATCATTGTATATGATCCTAAGAACCTAAATACCATGATACTTCCGGGAGATTCTTCCGGTATTGCGTACTTGAACGATAAGCCTGTATATGTACCGCTAGAACTGAATCCCTACGATATCATCAATCTGGGGCAGAGCCGTTTTCTGTTTGTTCCTCTGTGCGGAAATAATTTCTCGTGGGGGGATCTGAAATGACGATGGGTATGCAGGCGTTGTCAGGTCTGGGGCTTGTATACATCATTTTGATCTTCTGCCGCTGCATTTTGAAATGGGGAGATGGATCCTGCGGAACTGATAAGCGGCCGGGGATCGGTATTGCGCAGACTACCGGCAGCCGGCAGGTACAGGCGGACGTTGCCCAGATATGGGACAGCAGTGCCGGGCTGATGGCGGTCATAGCGGATGGAATCGGCAGTGCCAATACGGGTAAAGTGTGTGCACAGGTGGCAGCGGATGCGATTCTGGATCGTTATGAGCCATATTGCGAGCTAAACGATCCGATATATTTTTTCAGGACATCGTTTCTGGAGGCAAGCCAGCGTATCCAGAGAACGATAGGAGAGCGCAGAGGCGGTGCCAGCACCGGCGCAGTGTTTATAAATCGCAGCCACCTGTATTATGCGGTGGCAGGAGATATCCGTGTCGCAGTCATGCGGGGCGGGGAGATGATTCCGCTGAGCAAGGGGCAGACGCTGGATGTTCTGGCGGCGCAGGCCTATGAAGACGGTAAAATATCCAGACAGGATACGCTTTGGAGCATGGAGGAGAAAAAGGTCTGGAGTTATCTGGGACAGGATGGCTTCCATGAGATAGAGGTATGTGAAAAGCCTGTGTTGCTAAAGCCGGAAGATAAAGTGTTATTGATGAGCAAAGGGATCTTTGAGGAACTTTCCTGGAGAGAAATAGAGGATATCCTGATCGACACGGATAATTCCCAGAAATCCGCAGACTGCCTGATCCGTGCAGCAGAGCAGAAGGGAAATCCCCAGAGGGACAATGGAAGTGTCATACTGATACAAAGGTTGGAGGCTTAAATGAGACGAATCAATTCTGATTTTCAGACGCTTCATATATCAGAAGAGGGACAGAAGCTCTCTAACCGAGACTATTTCGGTTATGTGGAGATGGATGATTTTGCCTGCTATGTATTGGCGGACAGTCTGGATGACGAACCGGCCGTTAACAGTGCAAGATTGGTAGTAGACAGTATTATCCGTGACTTTACGGAAGCACCCACGATGGGAAAGGGCACTCTCCGGCGATATCTGCTCAGAGCACATACAGAGCTCCTGAAGCAAAGAGCGGGAATGCATTTAAAGGTTGCTGTGGTGGTGGCAGTGACCGACTACCGGACGCTTCGCTATTGTCATGTGGGCAACAGCCGTCTGTACCTGATCCGGAACGCCCGGATTCTGGAACAGACGAAGGACCAGTCGCTGACGCAGAATCTGCTGGAACAGGAACGGATCCTGCTGGATGAGGCCGCAAGGCATGAAGAGCGCAACAATCTTTATTCCTTTCTGGGGGAAAGAGGAAAGCCGGAGATACAGATTTCCCGGAAAAAGAAGCTGGAAGCAGGAGATCTCCTGATACAGCTTACCAGAGGCGTATGGGAACAGTGTGGAGAGCAGGAACTCCTGCGGATCGTCAATGACGCCAAAGAGACAAAGGATATTCTGGATCAGGTGGAAGACTGTATCCTGATGGAGCAGAACAGTAGAAGTATCGACAATTACTCCATGGCTGTGACTGCTGTAAACAAGGTGTATCAGTCTCCGAAAAAACCGGTTTCCGTCAAAAAGGTTCTGATGATCGTCCTGCCTGTTCTGTTGGTGGTGATTACCGTCGGCGTGACCCTGTTTCTGCGGTACCGCAGTATTCAGAACAAAACGCAGTCCCTGTTGCAGTATATGGAAAGCGGTGAGGAGTACCTTGCCTGCAGTAACTTCCAGAAAGTGGCGGAAGAATATGAGGCAGCGAAAAAGCTGGCCGACAGCCTGCATAAGGAGCAGGAATATCGGGAGGCCGATTCCTATACGAAACTGGCAGAGCAGGTGATCTTAGCGGATGAAGCATTGAGCGCAGCGGAATATCAGAAAGCACAGGAACTGTATCTTGCAGCCAGACAGATGGCGGTGGAAAACGGAAATGTGGGACTTTCCTATATTGAGGGACAGCTTAACCGGACGGAAGGGTACATAGAAGTGTTTGATCTGATTGCTCAGGGAGAGAGAAAAGAGGAGTATGACAATCTGACAGGCGCCATTGCACTCTATCAGGAAGCAAAGGAAAAGGCTGCAGCGCTTTACTTCATGGATGGAAAGAAGGAAGCACTGGAGTTACAGATGGCAGCGGAAGAAACGCTGGAAAAGGAACAGTTAGCGGCGGAGAAACGCCTGCAGGAACAGATCGAAGCAGAGGCGGTCAGCCGGGCACTGGATCAGGATCAGAAGACAAATGACCAGCAGAACGCCATAAATATGGAAAATCAGGGAAATGAACTGTTGGCCCAAGGCAGTTATGAAAGTGCCATTACCTTTTATCGTGTGGCCCAGGCCTCCTATAAGCAGCTGGGTCTGACGGAGCTGGCCGACGGAATTGATAAAAAGATGGAAGCTGCCCAGGCCGGAATTGCAGCAAAGGAAGCGCAGGCGGCAGAGGCGGAGAAGCAGAAATCAGAATAAGGATGTGTGGAAGGGGAAACAGATGGGAGAAAGCATGAGCCGGTATACTTATACCCTGAATCCCAGTCAGGGAGTGACGGAGAAACATACCTACAGACAGAGTGAACTGGAAAAGATGACGACATTTCACCTGCGTGAAATATGCAGAAAAGAGCGTCTGGTGGTTTCTTCTGCCAAAAATGACGACAAGGATGGGCTGATCCGTTTGATTATGCGGTTCAGGGGACAGAAGGAATACCGACATATCAGAGAATTCTGTGAAGGTGGAATGGAACGCATACAGGAGTTTTTGAAGCATCAGGTCATCCGTTTTCTGGAGACTCCGGAAGTGGATATACCCGGTACCATTACGATTTTCCATGATACGGAAATGAATGAACTGGACGGCTACCGGATCAAATCTGAGGAAAAGCTTTTCGCCGGAAATCTTCTGCTGGTGGATGAGGCATTTAAAATATATACCTGTTTCTACATAGAGGAAATAGAGGATGTGGCGTATCTGTTTAAGGGAAAAGGGATGCCGGTATGTCCGTTGGAGAAGCATCAGTATTCCATTCTGTATTTCCCGAATGAAGCAATCTCGGAATTTCTGTATGACTGTTATTACGGAAATCATGTCTTCACGCCCGGACATACGGAGGCTGTTCGCATTCCGCTTCTGGATGTTCAGGAAAGACAGATTCCCCAGGCCGATCTGCCGCTGGTGATCGACTTTGGAAGCTCCAATACCACCATGGGAATCTGTCTGCCGGATGGAAGTATGCGGATCGCGACGGCGAAGGGAAAAACGATTATTCCCAGTGTGATCGGTGTGCAGGAAAAAGCGGGCGGAGAAACGGAATTTTTGTTTGGCTATGATGCACAGGAGATGAACAGGCAGAACTACCGGGATGAGGATGCAGCTGTATTTTATGATATCAAGCGGTGGATCAGCGATGCAGACCGGGTGGAGAGCGTCATATTAAAGAGTGGATATAAATACCAGTTTCCGAGAAAAGAGATGCTCCGTGCCTATCTGGATCATCTTCTGGAAATGGCGCGTCAGCAGTTTAAGTGCAGCTTTACCAATATTCAGCTATTGGCACCGATCCGGCAGAAAGAGAAGTTCCGGCGGGTGTTCAAGGAACTGCTTCCGGAATATACCGTGAACTGCGAGCTGGACGAGGGAATGGCCGTATTGTTCCACAGCATTCACAGCATGATCCGGGCAAAGGAATATGAGGAACGCAGATGGTATCACGCCCTTGTGATTGACTGTGGCGGCGGAACCACAGATTTAACTTCCGGGCGATTCCGGATTGAGAATAACAGGGTGTCCTATATCATTGATCTGGAAACACGCTATGAAAACGGCGACACAAATCTGGGCGGAAATAACCTGACCTACCGTATTCTTCAGCTTTTAAAGCTGCGTCTGACGGAAGAACTGGGATTTCAGACGAAAGAAGCCTTATTCATAGGGGGCGCAGAGGAAGGCAAATCCGCTTACGAGGAACTGGAGAGACGATACCTTCAGGCAGAAAAGTGGCTGCCTACCCGGTTTAAGGAGTATGAGGGCAGGAGCAGGGAGCAGTATTTCTACGTCAAGAATAATTACTACTACCTTTTTGAACTGGCAGAACAGGTGAAAAAGCTGTTTTTTCAAGCCGGATTCTGTTACAGGCTGAAAATATCCACGAATAAGGGAGAGGATCTCTTCTTAGATAAATGGAAGCTTTCCTTCTGTGGAAAAGGAGATGGCGGATCCGCTGCAGAGCAGCTGGAAACGATTTCCGGACCTTTGGAAATCTGTCTGTATTTACATGAAATAGAGGAACTATTGAGACCGGAAATATATGGACTGATGGAGCGTTTTCTCGATCAGAAATTTGAAAAAGGACAGCTTGCGGAATATGAGATGATCAAGCTGACGGGGCAGTCCTGCAAATCGAGACTGTTTCTGGAAGCGCTCAAACAGTATGTTCCGGGAAAACGGATACAGGGTGTCCGGCGGGACGATGCAGGGACGGAACTGAAAATGTGCTGTCTGGAGGGAGCACTTGCTTACTTTATGAACTGCAAGCTGGGATACATGAAGGTAAACGAGAACTATAGAGTAGGCAGCCTGCCCTATGAGATTATGGCGTATACCCATGAAAAGGAAGAGAAAACCCTGATTAAGAGTCAGGATACGCAGAATGTGATCGGATACATTTCCCGTTTCCACATCGGAAATCAATTGGATCTGTATCTTAATGATGAACAGGGGGAATGGCTCAGGACATACCATTTTGCCTATGACACTTCTAAATTTGAGAAGACTACCCAGAAGGAGATCGACGAGGATTATGCGGGTACGGTGATTCAGGAAGAAACAGATATCATTTTAGAGGGAGAGATGAAGTTCTTTGTATGGGTTTCCAAGGAACGTTGGGGATTTGTGGTGCTGCCCATCCTGAGAGATCAAGAGGAACTATATAAAGGTGCAGAAACCTTCTTCGATTTTGAAGATGATACCTGGGAACTGAATTTCTTTGACGGAAGGAAGTAGGTGTGCATTATGGGGTGGTCAGGTCAGGAAGACGGCATGGACGTAATGAAAGAGATAATCCAGAAGGAGATACAATCCATAAGCAGTCTGGAAGAAAGGGTGATCTTCAAGAATCTGATGGAAGGAGTCTTTTTATCCCTGTATGACACGAATCGGGAGATGTACGAGGGATTGGAGCGCCGCATCAAAGAAGAATTGGACTATGACAAAAACCGCTATTATGTAAAGACAGGCATTGTGGAGAGGGAATTTTTCGATGCCTCCCACCATCTGCTGTCACCAATGGATGAAAGTGATCTGGCAGAAAAACTGTATGATATGAAGGAAATTCTGCGGGCGGTGGAAGAAGAGGGAGCGTTCCGGCTGATGAAAGTCATGTTACGCTGCGATTTTCTGGAACAGCAGAAACTGCTGGCATTGCAACCTGTGTTTGAAGGCGTCATCGAGACCGAAGAACCGGAGAAGGAATGGAAGGTGGAGATCCGTCTGCGGGAAAATCGGGAGTATCTGAAAAAAATAGAATACCTGTATCTGTTGTTTACCAGAAACGGCATACCCTGGCAGACCGCCAATGCACCCTATCTGTATAAGATGGCGGACATGATCGTGACCGAGCTCCCGGAAGGAATTACCGGCAAAGAGAAAATCAGGCGGATAACCATCCAGTTTGGAGAATACAGCAGTATGATTCAAGAAGATGTCATTCCGGTATGGAATATTCAGAGACTTGAGCTGGACAGCATCGGTTTCCCCATACCCTGCGGAGACCATCAGAATTATGAACACAGCGTTTCCCTGAAGAAGCATGGAATAAATCATGCATATCTGGTGGAGGATGACAGGAATGTACAGAGTGTCAGTCAGGAAGGGGAAAGATTACGAATCGTATGTAAAACCGGTGAAGCAAAAAAATGGGGGATCTATCAGATCCGTTCTTCCCAGGAGCAGAAGATAGACCGCTATACCTTTCCCATCATGGGAAACGGCCGGGAAGAAAGCTTTGCAGAGAAATACCAGAGAAAGTGGAACCAGCAGATCAGGACCAAAACAGAGCTGGCGCATTTCATAAAGGGATTCGGGCTGGAGGATTATGTACGTTATCAGGACTGTCAGGTAGAGGACGACTTTCCGGGCAATAGGGAGACATACGCGGTGAACTGCTTTATTCCGGATGAGATCCGGCTCAGATCAACGCAGAAGAAACTGGTTCTCTATTTCCAACCGGGAAAACAGGAGAGGTGGCTGCAGAGAGATATTCTGAGTTTTCTGGTATCTGAGGTACAGCGGATCTATCCGGAATATGACTGTGGGGGAATATTGGTATGAGGTACCTCTGGGAAGTACTATTGGAAGCGAAAAAGGAACAGATTCCGGAAGAGAGACTTCGGTTTGTCCATGCGCCACAGGGCAGCGGGTATATGGAACTGTCCCTGCCCTGTCTCAACCAGACCTGGCTGGGAGAAGAGGAGCAGCCGGAAGACATCAACATAGAGGTGAATACCTATTATCGCTTTTATGACATATTCTGTGAAATGTTTCCACCGGATGAGGCAGAGTTCCCCTCACTGCGGGAAAGTCTGACAAATTTATGCCTGCATATGCTGGCACAGAATGATATCAGGATGGGCATGACAAGGGAAGATTACCACAAGAGACTTCTTGCAAAAGAGATTCTGGACGGAAACTTCGGAGAAATAGCAGGAAACGTATTCCGGTCAATGAGCAGCAAAGAGCAGGAGATATTGCTGGGCGGATGGCTGAACAGCTTCCGGACAGGCAGTGTCCTGCCGGTTTTTCTGGATATGGTTCATGGTCTGGTGGCGGATAGCATCGTCTATCACAACAACGCCTATCCGGATGAGATTCTGATCTATACCGGATGGAAGAGAGAGCGGAACCTGGAGCAGAGGATCCGATTCCTGATCGATACGTTTCTGGACATCCGGTATCGGGTGGAAATCTTTTATGAATATCATTTCGGGATAATCGGAGTAGAGGAGACGATGCGGATCGGGGAGATCGCGATCTGCTGAAGGGAGAGAAAATGTTTCAGAATATTTATCCTGTGTTTGAACCCAAAAGACTTTTAAAAAAAGAGATGTTGGAAAATCTCAGGGATTTTCCCAGAAGCCTGTTTGGATTGCAGTATCAGAATTACAGCGATGGAATTCTGTATGGATGTGACATTACGGGAACGGAGACAGGGATGATTCTTCTGCCGGGAATATTGTGTTACAAAGGTGTGCCCTATTTTCTGGAGAGACCATATCCTGTTTCGTGTAAAGCAGAAGGAAAAATGGCATATGTAAAGGTACATTTCTGGGATAAGACCATCGGCAGCGGCGGTGAAGAGTATTTGTCACAAATCATTGTGGATGAACAGGAGCCGGATGCAGAACAGGAACTGGAGCTGGCACGGTTTAAACTTCAGGCGGGAGCAAGACTTCGCTCAGACTATGTGGACTTTTATGATTACGAGACCGAATTTGATACGGTGAATCGTATTTACGTGCCTTATGCCGCACCGGATCATCCCGGCATCTGGCCGCAGATTTTAAAGAGCTTTGCAAGAGAATTATTAAAGTATGCTGTGACAGATCCGTGGGATTGTGCATTCTGTCTCCAATGTCTGCAAAGGAAGGAAGCCATGCCTTATGAGGCGGTCCGTGCCTATCTTCATGCAAGGCTGGGGCAGAATAAGGAATACACAAATATGCAGATGTATGGCGCATTGAAGAGAATTCTGGGTGAAGCGGGCGGAAGGGAAGAGATTCCCGGACAGACCCGAAAGAAAGAGGGAACATTGCTCATGCTTTAACGGTGTGAGGGAAAAGGAGGCGGCAGGCATGGAAAACGAAATGGATTTGTCCATAGCACGGTTTATCAGAGAGCAGCGGGAACGGGAAGAACAGGAGGAAAGAGAACGCCTGCGGAAACAGTATGATCCCAGGGAGCGGATTACTTATACGCTGGAGGAGATGATGGAGGGGATACGAAGCGGACGACAGTATCTCTATACATTGTTGCTGGAGTTTGAACCGAAGGACCTGTTGGAAGGACGGTTGACGGTTCCTTTTATTAAAAATTTCTATGATGTGGAGCAAAATGAAGCCGGAATGATTCTTTTGGCAAGCAATGCACGCAAGGTTGTTTTTAATGTATCTGATGCACCTTGCACAAAAGTGAAGATGCCTCTGAATAAATGGATCGAGCAGACCAAAGAAGCCATGAAGGATATGCACATATATATTAAGCCCGGGAAAAAGGCGGTGGTAGGAAATATGGAATATTTCTGCTATACGGCGCCTACATCCAGAGGACGTCTTTTTAACATCGTCTTTCGGTTGAAAAAAGGCGGCAGGATATATGCGGGAAACCTGAATTGCCCGGAGGAAGAGCAAAAAGGCATGGGACTGTTGCTGGAGGCAATGGTGCATGTGATTGAGGAAATGAACCGTTAGAAGGGAGGGAGCAGCGTATGGATGCGATTACCTATGGGAGTCTTTTTCTGATACTGGGAAGTACGCGTCTGTCGGTTTTGACATGCTGCATCAGTGAAAATCCCGGGAAGCACGGATTCCTTTCCGCAGATGCAGAGACGCAGGAGGAACTGAAGGATTATCTTCTGTACGAGGAAGATGGTCATATCGGATTATTTGTAATGCTCGGAGAGACCATAAAACCGTTGTTTTACGGCACGGTGACCTGTATGGAAGTAAAGGCTCAGGGAGGAAGGTGTGTGCTGCATCTGGAGGCACTGACGGAAAGCTATCAGATGGATCTTACAGTAAGGAACCGGTCTTTTCAGGACGTAGCCATGACCTCCCACCAGTTAATTCAAAAGATATTGGAGCCTTATTCGCAAAGTCAGATTCTGTTCTCCATAGAAGATAAGGCATTAGGGCAGATTATGGTGCAGTATCAGGAAACGGATTGGGAATTTCTGAACCGTGTTCTTTCCGCGTATGGTGCCAGTGCGTATATTGCAGGCAATGAACCGGGGATTTATCTGAGAGTAGGATTGATGGATACAGAGGAGGATGCAGACTGGGATCTGCTTCCCTATGTTCTGCATCGTAATGCTGCGCCCAGAGAGACAAAAAAAGGACTGAAAGGGCAGATCTGCTATCAGATAGAGACATATGACATTCTTCCATTGGGAGAAAAAGTGCTTTTCAAAGGGAAAGAACTGTATATCGGAAAAATCGAAAGATTTTTCCGGCAGGGACTTTTTGTCAGCAGATATTATCTGTATTTTGCAGAGGGACTGAGGAAACTGAAATATTACAATCCGTTCCTCGGTGGAGTATCCATAAACGGGGTGGTTACGGCCGTCAGCAGGAATCGGCTTCAGGCACAATTAGAGACGGATGCTTTGGCAAATTACAGGAAAAAGTATTTTTTCCCCTTTTCTACAGTGGCAGCATCTCCGGATGGAAGTGGATGGTATTGCATGCCCAGACCGGGGGATCAGGTAAGGATTTTCTTCCCCACCGCAGATGAGAAGGAAAGCTATGCGATTGCAAATATTCAGGGAGATTCGTCGCCTGCATCTGACAGTCCGATGAGCAGGCCTGATCTGAAGGATATTACCATGCCGGATGGAAAGGCTGTCCGGTTTATAGAAGGCGGAATACAACTGGCCGTTGGCGGAAATAAAGGAACTGTCACTCTGACAAATGATGGAAACGCCGAAATTGTTACCGATGATGACATTGAAATCAGCGCGGCGGAGGCAGTGTGTTTCAGCACGGATGGAATGATGAGTGTGACAGCGGGATCCCGGATACAGTTTATCAATGATGCGGGGGGAAATATTACCGTAACAGACGAAACAGTGAAAATCGATGCTGCTATGATTATCAACAATTAGCGGAGGGATATTATGTACAGTTTGCATGATATAGAAGTAAACGGGCTGGATCTGGCAGAGGTGTTGGAGTGTGAAATAGAATCCCGGGCAGGAGAGCATAGTACGCTGGTGATCCTTGCCCGTGTGACAGAAGAAGAGTTTGTATTTGAAATCTCAGATTGTCAGGATCTTGAAGTACTTCTGCGCGAAGGAGAAGGCAGGAAGATCCTGTTCTCCGGCATCCTGACGGATATTCAGATAACGGAAAGCGGTCAGGTGAAGACTGTACGAATAGAAGGAAAGAGCCGCAGCTGGCTTATGGATCGGGAGAAACATTCCCGTTCTTTCCAGAACGCTAAGATGACTTTTCAGGAGTTAGCACAGGAAATACTGGCAAATTATAAGGATGCTGATCTGATCTATGCTGCTGCGGGAAAGGCGGTTGGAAGTCTGATCGTTCAGTATGAGGAGACGGATTGGGAATTCCTGCAGAGAGTGCTTTCCAGGGAAGGTATTATGATCACTCCGGACTGCCGACAGCCCGGCTTAAAATTATATGCGGGAGTTCCGGAGCTTATGGAGTCAGCATTTCCCTGTCATATTCTGGATATGGAAAAGGATATGGACGGATATTATGAGCTGAAGGCAAACGGCAGAGAGGTGCATGCATCGGATTTTACCCGCTATACGGTCGTTTCAGAACAGCTTATGGGAATCTTTGATCCGGTCCGGATACAGGGAAATCCTTTTGTGGTTTATGCATGCAGATATTCCTTTGAAGATCAGGAGATGCAGGGAACTTATAAATTACAAAGTGCAAAGGGGCTTACAAGGCCTGTGATCTATCCCATGCATTTGATCGGGGTAGCGCTGAATGGCAATGTGGTGAACGTATCAGGTACAAAAGTGCAGGTAGCAATGGCAATTGATGGAAACAGCAGGAAACGTGCATTGTACTGGTTCCCCTATTCCACCCTGTCTGCATCCTCAGATGGCAGCGGATGGTATTGCATGCCGGAGGTGGGAGATGATGTGCGGATATATTTTCCTTCCAAGGCAGAATCTGAGGCAATTGCACTGAGTGCTGTAAGTAATTACGATGCACCGCAGAGTGGAGAAGATCGGATGAGCGATCCGGACAACCGGTATCTGCGCACCAAATCCGGGCAGGAGCTTGCACTGGCCCCGGGGTATATAAAGCTTTCCTGTGGAAAAGCAGCATCCGCAGTGACAATTCAGACGGATGGAAAGGTCAAAATACAATCTCAGTCTATGGTGAAGGCAATGGCACAGGAAGAGATTGCGATTCATGCGGAGGAGCAGGTGACGCTTCATGTATCGGAACAATTTATTATGCATAGTCTGAGCGGCGGACAGATTGTATCCAGCAAAGGCAACGTTATTATGCAGGGAACAGAAGTAATCGTGGATTAACATGTTTTGAAGGAGAGACAGATGGACAGAGAAACGGCTTTGCAGAATTACAGAGAAGCGGTATCGAGAAAAATAGCAGCATTCCGCAGCCATATGGGGGATTCTGTTCTGGAACATGCCGAGGATTGGGAGGCTGTGGTAGAAAAAGCCATGAAGCTTCTGGGAGAGCAGATGGAAAAACAGGGAAAGGAGTATGTATGTTTTTTGTATTTTTCTCTGTTGAAGTCAGATACGATCAACAGAAACTATCGGGTTCAGCTTCACGGTCTCGATATGAGCTGGTATATGGATAAGGAACCGGTTGAGGTGTATGTGGATGTAAAGGAATTGCTTACACCTTTGGATGAACTTTGGAATGAGTTAGTTTGTGCCAATCAGGGATATGGTGTCTCTGTCAATGAATATGACATTCAGAATCTGCTGTTTGATGAACTGACCATTATGGACAATATGATCTGTCAGGTGCTTCGCTATCGTCTGCGGGACTGGGAGAAAAAGGGAATCTTTGAGCCTGTTACCCGTTCTCCCTATTGGGTCCTGAGGTGGGGGGAATATCGTGATCAGACCGAAATACTGGTTCAGACGGACCGGGTGGAAAAGGATCCCGGCGTCTGGAAGACCGAACTGTCAAAGGCAGCCAGAGAGCCGGAAAAGATGGTGTTCAGTTATTGGTATAAAGGCACCTATGCAGACAGAACGATCCGGGACATGGATATGCGCTTTATTACGTTTGAGGAAAGCACCGTACAAAACATTGTATTTCAGAACTGCAATCTGGAAGGAAGCCGTTTCCCCGGAACCAGACTGACGGGATGCAGCTTTGAAGGGTGTAATCTGTGGGGGGCAGATTTTCGGGAGTGCACGTTTGAACAGACATCTTTTGCCGGAGCTGAACTTACTGCCGCTGTGTTCCCCGCAGAAAGTGTTCCGTTTCTGGAAATCAGTGCAGAGCAGCTTCAGGTAATCCGTCTGGACAGGGAGGAAGAATCATGAGGTATTTCTTTATTACGCAGGACAAAAATCTGCCGGGATCTATTCAGTATCGTGATTTTGATATCAATGGGAGCCGTCATGTGTTTTCTAAAGAGGACAGCAGCCAGTTGGACAGTGTTGTGGCATTGTATCTGGCAGGGGATGGCAACGAGGCCAGATGGGATTTTCTACAGCATCCGGTAACCATGTTCTCCAGAAGATTCCGGAATATTCTGGATGCGTATGAACCGGGATTGTTCTTCCAGGAGGTAGTTCTAATCCACAAGGAGAGTTCCCGGCAGTACCGGTATGTACATACGTTAATGGATCAGCTGGATGCGGTGGGAAGTCAGACGGAATATTATCCCAACGGGACGGTAAAGCGTCTGGTTTTAGACAGCGGGAAAATTGGACAGCATAACCTGTTCCTGCTGAAAGGGAACCAGAGAAAGGATCCGATTGTCAGTCTGCCTCTGGCAGAGAGCCTGCTGCGGCGCAGGCCGATGGGAATACACTTTGAAGAAGTGGAGGTGCAGTAAATGAGTGAGATACAGCCAAGTCTGGGAGAACTGGAGGATGCACAGAATACTGCCTATGAGAATTTCTTCACAGCGCGGGATGCTGTTACGGCGGCTGGGGAAAGAGTTGCTGCCGCCGATGAAGCGGTATGTCTGGCAGAGAAAAAGTATATGAACAGTGAAATCAGTGTGGAAGAGTGGGAGGCAACGTTACAGGAATTAAGCGATGCACAAGTGGCTGAGACAGCGGCAAATGAGAACTATGAAGCTGCGGCAGCGGGGGCGCAGGCGGCAGCGGAAGCGGTGGAGGCCAAAAAACAGGAACTTCGTGACAGCCGTGTAAATGACACCGCTTATGTGGTACATTGTGCCCGGATCGAGTGCCCTTTTGGTATGCGTGAAAGCTATCTGGCACTGGATGCTACCCATGGGGTACTGACGCACCAGATACCGCAGATGACGGTAAAAGATATGATTCTGAATACAAATATCATTAACTTCGGTGGATGCCACAGCAGGGAGAACCCTGATGTTCAGGCGGAGATTGAAAAAACCAACGCCATCATAGAATCCAAAAAAGACTGGCGGGACGATGTGGTGGGCTATTTCACAAAGAAATGGAATGAGCGTGTAACAATCATAAAAGCAGGGATCGGTCTTGCAAAAAAACTATTAGGGATGAAAAAGAAAGAAAAGACCGAAGAAGAAAAGCTGGAAGAAATGAGTTCAGATTTTGTTGGTGAGTGCAAGGCCCAGTTCCCCGCGGACGGAGAATGGCTGGAAGGGCATGAAAAGGTATTTATTAATGGGGAACCGTTGCTGTTGCGCAGATGCAGTATCATGTGCAGTTACGGAGGATGTGTAACGATCTTGCTTTCGGGACAGCCGGAATAGGAGGAAAAAGGTATGGAGCTTGCTTATCAGGGTCTTTTCATTCGACTTCCCTTTGAAGGTGCGGTTGGAGTAGAAGCATTTGAAATGAATGCGTCATTTAATGACCATGTCACATTAAGGCTGTTACTTCTGGTGGAAGAAGAAAAGATAGAAGCTCTCATTCATGGTATTGGGGATGGGGATGATATAGAGGTATATAAGGCGGAGGCTGATGGGCTTTTATATGCCGGAAAGATTACAGACGCTAAAATGGAGCAGGATCGCAGCCTGCACCTTTTGCAGCTGGAAGCAGCTTCTTATACCATGGAATGGGGGCTTGCACCGGTAAGCCAGAGCTTTCTGAACTTAGACACAACATACAGGCAGGTTATGGACAAGGTCCTTAAGAATCAGAAGGATGCGGAACTTCTGGACTGTGCTACCAAAGGTGCTGTGATTCCTGATTTCCTGCTTCAGTATGAGGAGAGCGACTGGAATTTCCTCGTGCGTCTTGCCAGTCATTTTCATACCTTTATGGTACCGGACTGCCGTGCGGCGCATGGACGGGCCTATTTTGGAATTCCGGATCTGGGGGAAGAATATGTCCTGAGCGATGAAGAGTTTACAGAGATCAAGGATATGGACCAGTATTATCGTCTGGGCAGAGAACAGAAAATCCTTCCGCAGGAAACCCTTAAATGGAAAGTGACTGCCAGGCAGGATTTCTGTCTGGCACAGAAGGTACGCTTCCGGGGGATCAGTGCCATTGTCACAAGGATACAGTATCAGACGGTAGAAGGAGAACTTGTACGGACTTATGAACTGAGCCGGAGAAAGGGTGTGTTATGTGCCCCTGAAAAGAATCCTCATATTTTCGGTATGAGCATCCCCGCTACGGTAAAAGAGCGTTCGGGAAATTGTGTCAGGGTGCATTTCCATATTGATCCGGAATATGATAATTCCCCTAATGTAAAATACTTTACTTATGCGATCGAGAGCAGCTTTATCTACTGTATGCCGGAGGTGGGAAGTCAGGTACATATTTACTTCCCCGGGGATGATGAGAAAGATGCTATTGCAGTTCATGCCATCCGGACATCCGGAGGTTCCTCCTCATCCGGTTATGCACAGATACCGGACAACAAATCTTTTTCCAATGTAAATGGGGCGGAACTTTTGATGACTCCATCTAAGGCTATCGTATCTGCCGATCAGGAAAAGCAGACCTGTGTCTATCTGGATACGGATGGAAATGCCCTTATCACAGGGAAGAAGATTTGTCTTCATGCGGAAAAGAACCTGATTGTGGGCGATCCTGCAGAGGAAGACGGACAGGCTTCCAGACAAATGGTGCTGGAGGCGGAGGAACTGACGGTTCAGGTCGGAGGGAACGGTTCTCAGATCAACTTAACGGATGAGGCACGGATTATAGCAGCCTTTGTAAAGATGGATGCATCGGACCGGTCGCCTGCTGCAAATCCGTCTCTGGAAGAACTCAGATCATCCGTAACAGCGAATGATGAGACAGACAGAAAAAATATCAATGAAGATGTCAGCAATGAGCTGGTGGAGAAATTCGAGGAAGGCAGAACCAGTATTCTGAAAGGGATCGTAAAAGTGGCTGCCACAGTTGCAACTGTGGCGGTAGCGGTAGCACTGACCGCAGCCACCGGCGGTGCTGCGGCAGTTATTATTGCAACCGTGGTGTTGGGAGCAGCTACGGCTGCATATGCTGTAGCAGATGTGGGAGAAGGAATAGACAATTACAAAAAGGCCCAAAGCGGTGATTTAAGTCAGGGACACAATTTCATGCGGGATGACGTATTCGGTGGAAACGAGCTCCTGTATGAACTGGTGAGAGCGGGTACGGAGATTGCCTTCGGTGTTGTATCCGGCTGTGCAATAGGTAGTGCATTTAATAAATTGATGACAGCAGAAAAATTCATACATCTTGCTAAGGAAGCAAAATGTCTGAAGGCAGTCATGCAGATAGGGGGAAATGTCCTGGATGGTATTTTTGATGATCTGGCACGGACAGGAGAGATCAATCCTGCCAGGACACTATGGAATATCGGGATAGGATTTGCACAGGGCAGTACCGGCAGTGGCATCCGTGACGGACTATTGAGTAAATTAGGTATTGAAGGATGTTCCTTCGGAAACCATCTCATTAAGACATTTCTGGGCGGTTTTATTGATACCGGCATAGATGGGGTGGGTTCTGCTCTGAGTGAACAGGACTTTGATCTGAAGAGCAGCCTTATCCAGAATCTTTTCTTTAATGGACTGGACGCTTTTATCAGCGATCCTGTGGACGCAGTCACGGGAATCTATGTCATTCAGGCTACGGATTTCCTGCTGGCCAGCGTGCCCTTTGCCCTGAAACTGGAACGGTCCTATTATTCTACCAATAATACGGTCTCTGTACTGGGGCTGGGATGGAAATTCCCATATGCCAGCAGGATATATCGGGATACAAGGGATGTGGAGCATACCCGGGTTCATCTGGAGACCATCACGGGTCATTCTGTGTGCTACGAGGAGCAGGATGGCCGTTGGGTGAACCAGAGCAAGGGAGCATCCAGATTCCTGATGGAAGTACAGGAGGCAGAGATAACCGGACAGGAGCGGTATGTGCTTACGGATGTGGTGGACCATACCCTGAGTGTTTATGATGCCAGAGGACTGCTTCAGTCTGTGGAATATCCAAATCAGCAGCGCTTAAGCTTTGCCTATGGAGAAGAGGGGCTGGAACGGATCGTTACGCCCCTGGGCAATGTACTTCAGGTAGAGTGCCGGGGTGGGCGTATTCTGCAGATTACGGATGAGATCGGACGCAGGACCCAGTATCGCTATGAGGGCGATCTTCTGGTGGATGTGGTGCATACGGACGAGGGGATTACCCACTACGAATATGATGAAAACGGACATATTTCTTCTGTTACGGATCAGAACGGAAGCTGTTATCTGGAGAACGAGTATGACGTGAAGGGCAGGGTCACCCGTCAGAACTTTTCAAGCGGTGTGTACCAGATCTTTACTTATGATGATACTCATCGCAGGAATACCATTTATTACAGCGAAACCGGCAAGACGGAGATCTATGAATACAATAACCGGTTTCTGAAGGAACGGGTAATTTATGAGGATGGTTCGTTTCAGACCTATCAGTATTCGGATGACAACTTAAAGGTGGAAGAAATCAGTCGTCTGGGCAGCAGGAAAGAGTGGGAGTACGATGCCTATGGAAGAAGCATCCGGGAAAAATTCCCGGATGGCTTTGAAGTGCACCATGAATATAATGAGAACCATGATCTGGTACATACATGGGACAGCGACGGAAGAGAGACCCTCTATACTTATGACCAGGAACACAATCCGGTCAGGACGATGGAAAAGATCAAAGAGGGCAAATGGAAAGAAACGGCCCGGAAGTATGATTTCAGGGGAAGATGCATTCTGGAGCGGGATGCCCTCGGAAACGAAAGCCTTAAGGAATATGAAGCCAACCGGGCATACCCCAGCCGTGTCATTACGCCGAAGGGGGAGGAGACCGCCTACGGCTACGATACCGTAGGCCGCAGACTGTCCATCAGCAATACTTACGGCACGGTGGAGCTGGCTTACAATTCCAGAAACTTTGTCACCAGCCGCATCGACGGGGAAGGCTACACCACCCGTAGATTCTATGACCGCATGGGCAATCTGACCACTTACTATCCACCCGTGCAGTGGGAAAAGAAAGAGAGCGGCTATGAGTACCGCCACGATTTTCTGGAACGTGTGGTAGATACCATATCTCCCCTGCAGGAACATCACCGTGTATTCCGTAACTTTGACGGGGACATCACCAGCCGGATCCATCCGGTCAGCTATGCCCTGAAAGGCGAAGAGGGAGAAGGAACCCGCTATGAGTACAATTCTGACGGGAACTGCATCCGTATCCTTTATCCGGACGGAGGCGTGGAGCGGAGATTCTATGATGCGGATGGCAACATGATCAAACAGGTACAGCCGGAATCTTATGATGCAGATTCGGATGACGGCAATGGCTACCGCTATGCCTATGACGCCTGCGGCCGGATGACAGAAGTACAGGATCCCGGGGGGAACATCCTGCACACCTACGAGTACAACGGGCACGGACAGATCCTCCGGGAAGTGGACGGCGAAGGAAAGGAGGTCATCTATACCTATAATGATCTGGGCTGGAAGATCCGGGAACAGATAAAAGTGCAGGAGACCGATCCTGCGCTGTACCGTGTCATCGCCTATACCTATGACAGTCAGGGCAATAAGGTGGAGGAGGCCTACGGACAACAGGAAGTAGAACGGGACGGAGAGCCGGATGGCTGGCACCGGATCCATTTTTCCTACGATAAAAACAATCATCTGAATGTAGTGAAAGATGACTTTGGGGCAAAAATGCGCTACGATTATGACTGTCTGGGAAATGTAACGCTGGAAGAGCGTGTCATTGCGGACGGTGTTCATAGTGTTATTCATTATGCCTACAATAAAAACGGGTGGCTTGTTCAGCGGACGGAGGAAATCCAGGGCAACGGCCCGGTACAGGCCGCCGTTACAAGATATGCCTACGATGCCAACGGCAACCTGACAAAGATCACCACCCCGAAGGGCTCCGAGATCCGCAGAAGCTACGATGCGGACGACCGCCTGACCGGGGAGAGAGTCCTTGACAGAAAGAACGGTATCGACAGACGGGTGCAGTATGCCTATGATGCGGCCGGAAATGTGCTGAAACAGGCCATTCTGGGAACGGACGGGGAATGTCTGGAGAGCAGCACCCGGTATGACCTGAAAGACCGGGCGACCCACAGAACCAATCCGGCAGGAGGGGTGACCCGCTATCTCTATGACCGGAATGACAGGCTGCGGAAAGAGATCCGTCCCTACGGCTACGAGCCGGAAAACGATGACGGAGCGGGGGTATCCTACACCTATGACAGCCGCGGCAACCGCCTCCGCACCACCAATGCATTAGGAGAAGTGGTACAGGAGCTTTCCTACAACCTGCGGAATCAGCCGGTCATCCAAAAGGATACGTTTGGAAACCGGACAGAGCTTTCCTACGAATTGGATGGAAAGATCAAGGATGTCCGGCGTTCAGGGAACCATCAGCGCATCCTCCAGCAGTATGAGTATAATGCCAGAAGGCAGATCACGGGAGTTGTGGACGGCAACCGGAATCCCATCTCCTATGACGTGGACAGCTGGGGACGCATCACAGGCATTGGCTTTGCGGACGGGGTGAAGGAAGGCTATGAATACACCCCCGCCGGACAGATCAGCAGGACTATAGACGGTAACGGTAATGCGGTGCAGTACCGTTACAACAGTCTCGGCAAGGTCAGCGAGCGGACGGATCAGCTGGGATTCACAGAGACCTTCCGGTATGACGAGGAGGGCAACCTGTCCCTGCATATCGACCGGGATGGAAGACAGCTGCAGCGTGCCTGCAACGTATTCGGTCAGCCTGTGTATGAGAAGGCATCCGATGCAGAGGGAAAACATACCAACATCAGCACCTGGCACTATGACAGTCTGGGCCGGGTGACCCGTGCTGTCTGCGACGGAAAGTCCTATGAATATATCTACGATGCATATGGTAATCTGAAAGAGAAGCGTTCCAACGGGAAACGCTTAGTTTCCTATACCCATGACAGGGCAGGGCAGATCACGGAGATCAGGGATCCCGAGGGAGTCTGCACCCGGTATGAGTACGATATCTTAGGACGCAGGAGCCGTGTTTACAACAATGACGGACTGGAAGTGCGCTACGGCTATGATGCCCTGAACCGCATCTGCGATATCCGTTACGGCAATGGCGTGAAGACCGCCTATACCTATGACGGGGACGGAAACGTCCGCACGCTGGAAACCAGAGCGGGTGAAAATGTCCTGCTCTCCTTTGCATACCGGTATGACGGCAACGGAAACCGCACAGCGAAGACAGGCATGCAGGCGACTCTGGGCGGCATCACTTCCGAAATCACCACAGGGAATAATGCATTGGATCTCTCCTATGCTTATGATGTCCGGGGACAGCTTCTGGAAGAGCGGCGGAACGGCGCTTCTGTTTGCTGTGCCTATGACAAAGCCGGGAACAGAATCCGGAAGACGGATGCACAGGGAGAAATCCGCTATCTTTATAATGAGAAGAACCAGCTGGTCGAAGAGGAAAGCCCTGCCGATAGAAAACAGTTTTCTTATGACCGTCAGGGCGGTATAATAGAGGAGAAAAATGCAGCCGGAATCCGTCGGTTCTCCTATAACAGCCGCCACCAGCAGACAAGGGTGGAAACCGAAAACGGCAGCGTGCAGGAGAACCGCTATGACGCGGAAGGCCTGCGTTTTGAACTGCTGGAAAACGGCAGGAGAACCAGCTTTGTATACCACGATGGAGAGCTTCTGCAGGAGGAGGGAAGAGAAGAGCAGGGCACCAGTTATCATCTCGGGGCAGGGATGGAAGCGTTCCGCAGAGGACAGGAACTGTCCTACTACCACAGGGACGAACAGCTCAGTACGGTATTTGTTACTGATGGACAGGGAGAAATCCGGAACAGCTATCAGTATGATGCCTTTGGCATACCCCTTGAGACCACAGAGCAGCTGAATAACCGCATCCGTTATACGGGACAACAGTATGATGATGTAACGGGACAGTATTATTTACGGGCGAGGTACTATAATCCGGTTGCCGGGCGGTTCATGCAGGAGGATGTATACCAGGGGGATGGACTGAATCTGTATGCGTACTGCGGGAATAACCCAGTGGTGTATTATGATCCGAGTGGGTGGTCAAATCAGCAAAATGGGTTAAATAGTCTTTCAGATATGACATATGAAGAAATAGTTGATTCTTTATATATAAGGAGTGATCAATTGTTTCAACAAAAAATAGATACTGGTAAACTACATTATTCTAATAGCGAATTATTGCCTGACGAATTAGATGCGGTATTAGGTATGAATGCTGTTTCAGGAGATAATTTGTCACCACATCATATGCCATCGGCTCATTCTATTTTGGAGAATGAAGGAATGAATCCTTCGTATGGTGCATGTTCGAATGTAATGACCGATACACATAAAAATACTTTTACGTATGGCATGAATAATAGAACGCGAAGGTATGATATGGCTTTGTATGAATCCTTGTCATATGAAGATAGACTTGTGTTCGATCAGTATGATTTGCAAAGAGTTTATGCTGAGTCAAGACCGAATGTTGACATGGATATTGTAAAGAGTAAGTTAAAGGAAGAATACGATATGGCAATGGGAATGAGAGAAGTAAAAGAATCTTTAACGCTAGAGGGAGAACAGGATATGCGTAATATAGAGGAAATGAAAGAAGAGGGGTGTAGATGAGAGATTTTATTCAACGAATGTATCATGCTATTCAGGAAGGAAATGTCGAATTGTTTGATGACATTGAGGAAGATATAAAAAGAGGAAATATAGAATTATCATTAGAAGACATAGTCCCACTGTGTAAAATGACTATTATTGATTCAGAATATATAGAATATAGTCAGATAATAGAAATAGTACGAATGACTTTATGGGCAGTTGAAAAAGGTGATATGAAAGAAGGAATAAAGGAATTCGTAAAGGGGCTAGAAGAAATATATAATGAGGGACAGAAGGATACTTGGAAAAATTGGTATGGTTTTAGTTATGAAGAATTTATAGATAGATATATAGGTATGACTATATTGAGATATAAAGAAGACGATATGATATTGCTTGGGAATACGATAAGTAAAAGTGGTTGTACAAATTTTAAAATAACAATATTGAAAATTTTGAAGCGAACTATGGCAAGAGAGGCGGAAAAGGAAGAGTATTTAGTCAAGGGAAAAATTTTAGAAAGGAATATAAAATTAGAGAACTGATAAATAGCTGATAATTACAAGAAAAATAGTGTATGTAATTTGTAAAATAAACACTTAGGGATGCAGCTAAATGTTGTATTTAGGACTGAAGTGATAGACTGCTGAAAGAAATCAAGTCATGCGGCTATAAAACGTGATTCTGATGGAAATGGCATTGGCATCTGCTGTTTGGATAGCAATGTAGAGCAGAGATCCCGAGGGAGTCTGCACCCGGTATGAGTATGACATTCTGGACAGACGAAACCGCATCTTTAATGATGATGGACTGGAAGTGCTCTACGGCTATGATGCCCTGAACCGTATCAGTAACATCCATTACGGTAACGGTGTGGAAACCGCCTATACCTACGACGGCAACGGTAACCATACAGCGAAGACAGGTACACAGGCAACTTTGGGCGACATCATATCAGGAAGCAATGCTCTGGATCTCTCTTATGCTTATGATGTCCGGGGACAGCTTCTGGAAGAGCGGCGGAACGGCGCTTCTGTTTGCTGTGCCTATGACAAAGCCGGGAACAGAATCCGGAAGACGGATGCACAGGGAGAAATCCGCTATCTTTATAATGAGAAGAACCAGCTGGTCGAAGAGGAAAGCCCTGCCGATAGAAAACAGTTTTCTTATGACCGTCAGGGCGGTATAATAGAGGAGAAAAATGCAGCCGGAATCCGTCGGTTCTCCTATAACAGCCGCCACCAGCAGACAAGGGTGGAAACCGAAAACGGCAGCGTGCAGGAGAACCGCTATGACGCGGAAGGCCTGCGTTTTGAACTGCTGGAAAACGGCAGGAGAACCAGCTTTGTATACCACGATGGAGAGCTTCTGCAGGAGGAGGGAAGAGAAGAGCAGGGCACCAGTTATCATCTCGGGGCAGGGATGGAAGCGTTCCGCAGAGGACAGGAACTGTCCTACTACCACAGGGACGAACAGCTCAGTACGGTATTTGTTACTGATGGACAGGGAGAAATCCGGAACAGCTATCAGTATGATGCCTTTGGCATACCCCTTGAGACCACAGAGCAGCTGAATAACCGCATCCGTTATACGGGACAACAGTATGATGATGTAACGGGACAGTATTATTTACGGGCGAGGTATTATAATCCGGTTGCCGGGCGTTTCATGCAGGAAGACGTCTATCAGGGGGATGGACTGAATCTGTATGCGTACTGCGGGAATAATCCGGTGGTGTATGATGATCCGAGTGGGTATAAAAGGAAAGCTTGTCCTCCGCAGGGGAAAATTAGTGAAAGTGTTGATGAGAGTGGTAGTAATACTACTAGAAGACAAGCATTTAGAGAGGCAAAGGAAGCGGCAGGTATTCCAAAGTCAGCAGAATATAAAACTCACAAATTTGTATTTGATGGAACTTCAGAAAATAGAATTGTGTATGAATTTGATGTATGTGGAGAGAAGAAATACATTATAGAACATCCCTTTGATAAGATGGGACGTGGAAATCATTTTCACGGTGCAGATGACACGAAAGGAAGTCCCTTTAGCAAAGGTAGATATAATCAATACCCAGGACATTTTCCAGAAGATTTTAATGGGTTTAATTAGGAAATGGAGATATAAATGGATAAAGCAAGATTGGATGAAGTTAAAAGAAGAAATAAAATACTACAAGCTTGTAAAGAATGGGAAAATAATGGGATAAAGATTTCTATTAATGATTTTTATGACCTTCATACTACTTTACAACTACAGGAAAAAATAATTGCTAAGTTAGATGAATTAGATAGTCAGAAAAAGTATATTATTTGTAAAAATAAAGAGGAAATAGAAGATTTTTTGAACTATACAAATAAAGTAATATGTAAATCTATGAAATATGCTTTTTTTGTGGCAAATGCAACGAAGCTTGGAGCATTAAAATTGCAGGGAAATATTATTTCCAATAATATTGAATATGTAATAAGTAAATCGGAATTTTTAAATGGTGGATGCAGCATATTTATTTGTTCATGTGGCTTAGAAAATGGTGTATGTTTATGGAGAGGAGAGTATGATAGTAGAGTTTACTTTTGGCAGTAGCAGCTTATTTGTTAATAAACATAATGAAATTAATGACCAGCTATGCCAATTAATGTGTAGTTGGTCTGACGCATTATAATAATATAAAGCTGATTCCAAGGGGAGTAGTTTCAGCCCCCACTAAATGTTTTATTTTGATACTTCTAATGGATTAATAGTAAGAAAAAACAATACCGGGATGCCGTTTCAGGCAGTATCCATATGGCAGTGACTTCTGCAACCGTCTGACAGAGATAACAGACGGCATCAGACAGGTGAAGCACTATACCTACGATAACAGCGGAAATATGCTCTCAGATGGTGAGATGTCTTATCTCTATGACGGTTTCGGAAGACTGGAACAGGTGACAAAGGCAGACGGAAGCTTCCAAAAGAACCATTATAATGCAGAAGGACTGCGTGCAGAGATGGAGGAAAACGGACAACTGGTGAAATTCCTCTACAATGAGAACAGGGAGGCAGTAGCCGAAGAGGAGTCCGATGGCAATGTAATCCGCTATATCCGCAGACTGGGGCTGATCAGCTCTGACAGTGAGAAGGCGAAGAGAAGGAAAGCGGGGAGCTTCCACAGGAGGATGTACAGTCACGTGTACTCAACCACTATGAATACGATGCATTCGGCAATACTATCAGATGTGAAGAACAGGTGCACAACCGCTTCCGCTATACGGGAGAGCAGTACGATCCTCTGACGGGACAGTATTACCTGAGGGCAAGATATTATAACCCTGTCAGTGCCAGATTCACACAGGAAGATACCTACTATGGTGACGGACTGAACCTGTATGCATACTGTAAGAATAATCCGGTGGTGTACTATGATCCGAGTGGGTACAAGGATAAACGTCAGACCCCATGCAAGGAAGAAACAAGTGTGGGGGAAAGTGGTGCTGGAGAGAGTGGTAGTAATTCTCTTTGTGAGCGTTGCATCGGGACAGTCAGTGGAAATCTTGTTTGTATTTAAATCGCCGTTTTGGACGAAAAAATACAAAAATGTGGAATTTTACCGTTTGAAAAGTCTCCATTTTCGCTATATAAGCAAAATAAGTAAATTCCGTACAAAAATTTCTGATTTGGGGAATTTTTTGTATGGAATTTGTCGTTTTTATGCTATTTACACCAAAACAACCTTGACTTTACAGGTGCAGACCAAGCTCTCTCGCAAGAGAGAGCTTTTGGGATGCTATATACCCGCTGATTTTTTCGTTACACAAAAATCGCATTTCGTTACATAGGATTGAATTTCAAAGGAAAAGTGGCGATATAAAAAAGGAAATGTTTGAATGGAATAAGATCCGGGGGAGTAGAAGACGAATGCTGAAAATAGCAATATGTGACGATGAACAGCCCATAAGAGAATACCTGAAAAGGCTGGTAGAGAAATGTACGGAGGGGGAAATCCGACTGTTTGCCGACGGCGGAGAACTGTTGGCGGATCCGACGGCGTTTGACCTGATCCTGTTAGATATTTCCCTGAACCGGGAGCAGAATGCGGCGGAACCGGACGGTATGGAGACGGCCAGAAAGATCCGTGAAAGGTCGGATGCACTGATTATCTTCGTGACGGCCTTACGTGAATATGTGTTTGAAGGCTATGATGTGGGGGCGTTTCATTATCTTTTGAAGCCTATCGATGAGCAGAAGTTCACAGAAGTCATGGACAGGGCAATCTGCCAGATCCGGAGTAAAAAGAATGTTGAACCGCTGGTTATAAAAGTAGGCGGCAACTATGTCAGGATTCCTGTGGATGATATCCTCTATGCCGAGAACCAGGCCAGAAAAATTATGCTGCACACCAAGTCAAAGAAGGAGCCCTACTGTTTTTATGAAAAAATGGAAGTGCTGGAGCAGAAGCTGGGAGATCGCTTTTTCCGCTCCCATCGGGGATTTCTTGTGAATCTGCAGGAGGTCGCCCGGTATGACAACAGCAACATAGAATTGAAAAACGGTGAGAGCGTATTTTTAGCAAAACAGAAATACAATGACTTTGTCACCGCATACATGAAGTATCTGAGAAAAGTGTAAGCGGTGATGCTTCAGAAAGGAATCAGCGGGTGATGGGCCTGCTGATTTTTTGATGTTTCGTTACATGAAAAGATCGGTTCGTTACAAGACATATTAAGGGTGAAAGAAAAGCGGCGATATAGAAGACAGAGAGAAAAAATTGCAGATCAAAGGAGGTCGCAAAATGAGGATCACAACCCAAATGCTGGCAAATTCCGCAGCAAAAAGCGGGATTCCCATTCAGAGAACGTCGCTCTTGGACATTATCAATAACAAGTCATCCCAGAACCTGCTGGGAACCATCGGGAAGAGCATGAACACCACAAGTACCGGTGCCACGGACATTCTGAGGAAAAATAATTATGCAAAGCTGGAGGATCTGTCGGAGAAGTTGAGCCAATCTGCGTCAAAGCTTGCAGGCAGCGATAAGGATTCCATCTACGACAAGGCAAAAGAGAGCGGAGACACCACGGACATCCTGAGTGATGTGAACAAAATGGTGGAAGCGTACAATGCTACCATGAAGCAGCTTAAGACCACCGGCGGAATCATGAATGAATTTTACCAGCAACAGTTAAAAAACATTCCAGCGGGCAGTAAAGAATCACTGGAAAGTATAGGAATCAGTCAGGCAAAGGACGGAAGCCTGATCGTGGACGAGAAAGTATTCCGGAATGCGGATGCGGATACCTTACAGAAGGTACTGGGAGGAGAGAATGGCATCTCCTCCAAAATAGGATTTCTCGGTGAGCACATCAATAAGAATGCTTCCGAAAATGTGGTCAGCGCATCCAACCGGTATGGTTCCAATGGGGCAACCTATATGGAAGCTTTTGAGGCTAACAAGTATAATTTCTTTGGGTAAGATTGTGTTGTAAAAAAGGCATTGTATTTCAAAAAAATTGAGATACAGTGCCTTTTTGCATATCTGAAATGGAGACCGAATTCTGGAATTAACATTTCTGCATCAATTCTAAAACATTTCTACAAAACTTCCGGGATACATAATATACAGGATAGGAAAATCGAAGTATAATAAATAAAAAAGTATAGGATACCTCGGAAAGGGATAACAAATGAGAATATTAGAAATTATATTGCCGGTACTTGTCATGCTGGTTCTCGGTATGGCATGCAGAAAATTAAAGTTACTTACCAAAAGCGGAATAGATAATATGAAACTGCTGGTAACCAATATCATGCTTCCGGTGGCAATCTTTCATGCACTGGCCACAGCGGATTACAGTGTGAAGACCTGGAAACTGGTGGGGATTATGTTCGTTATGCTGGTGGTATCTTTCGGAGTAGGATTTCTGTTGAAGCCGCTTATGAACGGAGAATACCGCAAGTACCTGCCGTTTATGGTCAGTGTATATGAGGGTGGCCTCATGGCGTATCCTTTGTATACCAGTCTGTGCGGGCAGGAAAATCTCTCACAGATCGCAGTACTGGATATTGCAGGACTTTTGTTTGGATTCAGCATCTATATGGGGATGCTGGGACAGGTGGAAAACGGAGAGAAGATCAATGCAAAGAAACTATGTATGAGTGCATTCCACACACCGGCATTTATTGCAAGTGTGCTTGGAATCCTGGCAGGACTGTCCAAGGTGGTGATTTGCCTGATCGACAGTCCCTTCGGCGGTGCATATCTGGCGGTGGAAGGGATCCTTACCACATCCGTGACAGCAATCATTCTGATCGTTGTGGGATATAGCATGGAACTGACAAAGGAACTGATCCGGCCATGCCTGAAGACAATCCTGATGAGAGTTCTGCTACAGACACTTATGGCAATTGGAGTGCTGTGGGCAGTGCATTTGTGGATAGGAGATAACATGCTGTTGAATCTTGCCATCATTTCCTATATGTCGGCACCGGCCACTTTCAGCATGCAGACTTTTCTGAAAAAGGAAGAGGGCAGTGCCTATGTATCAACAACCAATTCTATGTACTGTATGGTGTCGATTCTGGTATATATCATTCTGGCAGCAGTGGTTTATTAGAAGTGTGAAAAAGGCAAGCAGGATAATTATATATATCCCTAAAAGCAGGATTTGAGAATATCTGCAAATTCTTCGATATAATATTCGGAATTATCTTTTTCCCAGAAGGCACAATATGTTTTTTTGACAGGAACCTGGTTCCTTACAAGCGGTATCCTGCTGTCCGGTCTGGTTGATGACAAGAATGCAGGGGGTATTTTTTAAATCTTCGGTTTCCAGGGAACTTAATTTACTGAGTGGATTTTTGGAGGAAAGTTCAATATAAATTTTACTTTCTGCCAGCACTTCATTATTATACGCATCCGAAAAAGCTCTTCTCTGGTTGTTGATGGCAAGATCAACAGCGTCATTTTTCCATAGCATGATACAATTCTTCATGACTTCCCACCATAATTTTTACTTCTATGGTAGGATATTAATAACTTAATCTCTTGATAAATAAGTGGTCGTTTACTATAGTAAAAAGTAATCGGTCACTTATTTTATTCTGAGGAAGGGAAAAACATTTATGATAAAACCTGCCCCTGATTCCTGTCATCTCCTGCTGGACAGCAGGCTTGCGAACGAGGAAGTACAGAAAAATCCATACACTTACAATAACATCAGAGAAGTCCTGTCGGATGGAGCACTAAACGCAGCAACTGTGGAACACCCGGTGACGGTCTACATTGCTCCCGGCATCTATTGGCTGGAGGATCCGCAGTCGGAGGCGGTGATCGTAAGGGAGGATCCGAAGGATCTTTACCCTTACGGATGCAAGGTAAACTGCGCAAATCTGAAATTGGTGGGGCTGTCGGAGAACCCGGAGGATGTGGTGATTGCCGCCAACCGGGGGAACGACCATGGAGCGAAGGGGAATTATACTCTGTTCCATTTTTCCGGGGAACAATTGGAGATGGAAAACCTGACTCTGGGGAATTATTGCTGTGTGGATCTGGATTATGCATTGGATCCTGCGCAGTCTGTGAAAAAGAGGACAGAAGCCATTACGCAGGCACAGCTGGCGGATACGAATGCCGATAAGTTCCATGCGAAGAATTGCCGGTTTGTCAGTCGTCTGAACCTGTATCCCGTATGTGGCGCGGGCAGAAGCCTGTATGAACATTGTCATTTTGAACAGACGGACGATGCTCTGAATGGAAATGCAGTGTACCTGGACTGTGAGTTTGATTTTTACAGCGGAATGCCGATCTATCAGGCTTCCGGTACGGGAGCGGTATTCTTAAACTGTACATTTCATTGTGAATATCCACAGGATGGGGAGACTCACGCACAGTATTTTACAAAAGTTGGAGGACAGATCGCACTGATCGACAGCAGCTTCGCAGGTCTGCCGGACACCAAAGTTGCGGTCTTTTGGACGAAATATCCTTCCGTAGCATTGAAGTGCTATCAGGCGAATGTGACATATCCGGAAGGCCGGTTTACGCCTCCGGAGGTTGCGGATTCCCATACGGTGGACATTGACGAAAAGATGCTGGCAGAGGCCTACTATATCCGTAAGGATGGAGAAACGATCTACAATGTCTATAATCTGCTGGGCGGGAAAGACGACTGGGACCCGTTGGGGAACGGAGAAGTGATCCGCTTTGCCGGAAAAACAGATATTCCTACACAGCTTCTGCTGGAGTCAGAGGCTTTTGAACTGGAAGCAGGCGGATCTTCCATAAATATAAAGGGAAAATGCCTGACCTTTGATGGGCGTGAGAGGAAGTGTGAGATACATTTTAAAATAGAAGGAGACAGTGCAGACTCCATAGAAATACAGCGTGTGTCGGAGAGGAGCTGTCTGCTGCAACTGAAAGACAGTAATATAGACCATGAGACGGAAGTAGTACTCACGGCGCAGACCAAAGAGGGATTGCAGACCGGTGCGTATGTCAGAATTCATCCCCGGAAAGTGGCGGCACCAAGGCTTACGGGCAATCCGGTGATCTGTCTTGAAGGCAAAATGCTGCGGCTGTCTTATGATTTTACGGAAGCGGAGAATGACTGCTCGGATATTATCTGGTATCGAAGCAGAAACATTCGGGGAGAGGACAAAATCGTGACGGCAATCTCCCAACCGGATCAGCCGGAGAAAGTTTATGCCCTCACCGGAGATGATGTGGGATATTATATTTTTGCACAGATAAGACCCAGAACGAATCGCAGCGAATACGGGGAAGCAGTGCAGTGCTTTTATGAAAAAGCTATTTCGCCGGAAGATGTGGAAACAGACAGGATCTGGACAGATTTTCATAACCTTCCCCTTTACAGCCATGCCGGAAACGAAAAAGGTGTATGGAATTTTGATGCGAAGCGTCCGGCGGATACCTGTGATTTTGAAAAGTGGGATCGGGAAAAGACGCAGGTCTCCTGGCACTACGGTGCAACAGGGGACGGCAGTAAGGGCGAAGGGCTCTATCAGGGAATGCAGGGGGCCAGGATCCGCTATACGCCGACCACGGCACCGGAGATGGGAACGGAAACCAAACGGAATATGGAAGTCTTGTTGGAAGCCGATCCGGCAAAGTCTGCCGGACAGGGTTTTGGAAGCGCCGGACAGTATCTGGATGTCTGCATCAAGACGGACACGGACACTCTGGACGGTTATGGACTTCGGATCATCCGTACGGCGGCCCATTCCGATGCGGTATCCATGTATCTGATACAGTATGTGCGTGGACAGGCGCAGTGCATTTCCCGCGAGGTCGTGACAAACTGCTTTGTAACGGGATGCAGAATTTGGGTGCGGTATGAGAACGGAATATTATCGGCAAAAGCATGGACGGTTACGGAACCTACGGTGGTACAGCAGGAAAGGGGCTATGCCCGGGGAGTGGAGCTTACGGCAGAAGTAGGCAGAAGAGAAAATGCCGAAAACACCGGACTACTGATCTGGCACACCGGATCGTTGGGAACGGAGAACTGGAGAAATACCACGATGTTACATGGCGTAAGCATTCTTTATTTTTAAAAATTTCAGACAAAATGTGGTGAGAAAACACAGGAGGAAGGGCGGTAGGATTACCGGAGCTGCTTTTCAGGCGCATTCGGATGTGGATACTGTAGTGAAATATAAGGAGACTGCAATTAAAGAAAGGAGAGAGCAAAGAACGGTTCTTTTTATAAAAGAAATTAGAACAGGTAGCCAAATTCCAATAGCCAAACTTCTCCTAAAGCACCAATCTGCCGGATATTTGAAAGTTGGTTATAATAGTATCTGAAAAAACAGGCAGTTGTGGATAAAACTGCGGAAACTCAAGAATGTCGAATTGTTGTGGATCCTGATAAAATATGCTATGATATTTTTCAATTAGATCAACTTGCGGATGTTTCATCATGCCCGTACGGGGATGGGTAACAGCAGGAAAAAGTTTATATCAGAAAACGAGGAGGGTGCTGAAATGAAGAAGAAAATGGGGTATTTGCAGGTGATTTTAATGATCGGCTGCATTCCGATGCTTGCAACGATGGTTGCTCTGACTGTATATGCATCGGGCAAAATGAAAGATGAACTGGTCGACAGTACCTATCTGCGGCTGAAAGCATGTGCTACATCAGTGGAGCAGTATTTCACATGGGATATCCGTGAGGATATTCTGGAAAAGGATGATATCAGTTATCAGTTTATAGATTCTTTGCAGGATGAGCATATTGAACAGACGCTTTTCATGGAGGATGAGAGATTTATTACTTCCATTGTGGACAAGGATGGGAACAGGGCAGAAGGAACCAAGGCTGATCCACAGATATGGGAGACGGTCAGAGCCGGTAACGATTATGAAACTGATGGAGTAGAGATTCAGGGAGAAGAATATTATGTCTATTATATGCCGGTATGTTCCGATGACGGAGAGATTCTGGGAATGGCTTTTGCCGGAGAACGGGAGAGCATAGTTCAGGATGCAATATCCGACATGTTAAGAAGTCTGGTTCTGCGCTCAGTATGTCTGAATGTTCTTTTTATTGCTGTCATGGTTTATCTGTCATTCAAAATACGAAAACCATTACTGACGACCGCAGAATATATTGACCAAATTGCCAATGGTAATCTGTCAGGCAATCTTGAAGTGAAATCTGTGATCCGTGAAGTGACCACTCTGATCCGGGCATCTGTCAGCATGAGGGATAAATTGAACAGTATTGTCACCGAGGTGGATGGACATGCTGCACAATTGGATAGCAGCATGGAATTATTAAATACATTGGCATCTGCAAGCAGTAAGGGAACCAACCAGATCAGACAGGCCGTGGACGAGCTGGCCGCAACCGCTACATCACTGGCAGAGAATGTACAGACTGTTAATTCCAGAATGTTGGAGATGGGGGACAATGTTAATGCGATCCATTCGGAGACAGTAACATTGAATGAGAATTCCAATAAAATGGATCGTGCCAATCGTAATGCTTCAGAATCCATGAATCTGGTGCTGGAAAGCTCGCATACCTCTTCGGACATTATTACTGAGATGATCGTACAGGTAAAGGCAACCAATGAGGCCATTGCATCCATTAGTAAAGCAGTGGAACTGATTTCTGATATTACCGCACAGACGAATCTATTGTCATTGAATGCTTCCATTGAAGCAGCGAGGGCAGGACAGGCAGGCAAAGGCTTCGCTGTGGTCGCTACAGAGATCAAACAGCTCGCCGAACAGAGCAGCCAGAGTGCGGATACGATCAAGAAAATTGCTGATGATATTCTCGAAAAATCTAATAAATCTGTAGAGTTAACTGAACGGATGCGTGCACTGGCAGAAAAAGAGCAGGCAGACATCGGAGGTGCCAAGAATGGTTTTGATGCTCTGAGCCAGATTATTGAGGCTAATGTTACGACAGCGGGAATTATTGCGGAAAAAACGAAGAATCTGGAGGAATTGAAACAGACTATTATAAATAGTATAACAGAACTGAGTGCGATCAGTGAAGAGAATGCAGCCAGCAACGAGGAAGTAACGGCAAACGTATCTGATATCGCAGAAGCAGTTAACAAAATTTCGGACGATACAGGAACAATTAAAAAGGCATCCACGGATCTGGAAGAGTTGATGCAGTATTTTAAGTAGTTTGAGATATTTGGAGACATTCGTGGACGGGTGCTGCTTTATGTGCTATTATGCAGAATGTCATCAGAAAACAGTAATTGTAGGAAGTAACAGGGATTATAATGAAAAAAAGAATGTTCATGGCACTGGCGGTCGCTCTCACCGGAGTCAGTATGGTGGTGGCAGCAGGAAACGGAGAACTGAAAATACAGAGTGAAACCTCGGTACAGAAAGTACATGCGGCAGAAATACATCAGATCGGTGTCGAGCCGATCCCGGCTACCGGACAGATTACCATAGAGGATCTGCTGGCGGTACAGGGTGGCGAGACGGAGGATCCCAGAGCACTGGAAGGGGTGTCGGATCCGGAGGATGTCCCGGTAGACGAAGCTTCCGTAGAGGATACGACCGCAGATGAATATGCGTCGTTAGCGATCGCCAATGTGACGAATTACGTCAATGTCCGGACAGAACCGAACACAGACAGTGCCGTAGTGGGCAAAATCTATGACGGAGCGGTGGCACAGATCCTGGATGTGGCAGGAGAGGATCAGGACTGGTTCCGGATCATCTCCGGTAATGTGGAGGGCTATATCAAGGCAGAGTTTTTCATTTACGGAGATGCAGCAGCTGAGGTTGTAGACAATTATGTGACCAGATATGCTGTGGTTATCGCAGACCGTCTGAATGTGAGACAGGATCCTGTCACAGATGCAAAAAGAATTGGTTACATTGACAATGGAGAAAAGGTAAAAATTCTGGAGAATGACGGAGACTGGCTGAAGGTACAGTACACCGACAGCAAGGAAGGCTATGTCTCTGCGGAATATGTTACGATCTCGGAAGAATTTATCTATGCGAAGACAATAGAAGAGGAACAGGCGGAAATTGCCGCACAGAAGGCATTGCAGGCAAGAGAACAGACTGCCGAGCAGGATGCCCCGGAGGTGATCACGAGCATCACACTTCCCGCAACTACTTATACCTCCAATGCGGAACTCAGACAGGGAATCATTGAGTATGCCATGCAGTATCTGGGCAACCGGTATGTACACGGAGGTTCCAGTCTGTCAGGAGGTACAGATTGTTCGGGATTTACCTGCTTTATCTATGCGGAGTTCGGATATTCTATCAGCCGTACACCGGGAGGACAGTATTCCGGTGCCGGACGCAGTATCAGTTCTGAAGAACTTCAGCCAGGAGATATTGTATGTTATAGTTCCAATGGAGGGAAGAGCTGTACCCATGTAGGACTGTATATCGGTGACGGACAGATCATCCATTCCGCCAATTCACGGAAAGGTGTCATTATCAGTGCTGTGGACTACAGTCCCATCATCGGTATGCGAAACGTTATTGATTAATAGAATCGGTTTTGAAATTATGGAGCGCCTGATCTTTGGTGAGTACGAAATCACCGAGGATCTCGTCGCTCCATTTTTGCAGGTCTTCCAGATGAAGGACCACACCGGCATAATTGCGGATGCCGTGGGAGGCCGCCAGCTCTTCGGTATATTCTTCCAGCAGATAGACATTTTCAAACCGTACCGGTCCGGAGGTGTACTGACAGACCAGCGGGATCACACCGGTGGTCTTCCGCTCGATGGAGACACCGTCCTCTGCAACGTGAAAAGTCAGCCAGGCCATACCCTCTAACATGCTGAGAGCATTTTTCTGGGTGGACACATAATTGCCCAGCGAATAATAGCACAGAGACTCATTGCCGTTTTCTGCGGTGATCCATTCCACAGGCTCTACCACATGGGGATGGGTTCCGATAATGACATCGGCACCGGCTTCTGTCATCTCCAGTGCCCATTTTTCCTGATAGCTTGAGATTTTGGAGGAATACTCAGTCCCCCAGTGAGGACAGACGATGACGATATCTGCCAGTTCTTTTGCCCGGGAGATATCCTCTAAGACCTGCGGGTTCAGCGTGGTGAAGTCCATCTGTCCGGTTTTCTCATTTACGGCACACAGAAGATTCAGATGCCCCAGCAGATCTAAGGGGAGTGTCTCGGTATTGGCACCGTAGGTATAATTTAAGATGGCGAAAGTGACATCATCGATGGTAAGTAACGGAATGTCATCTGCCTGTGAAGCGTCTTCGTGAATACCGGTTACCAGTACCTCCGGGTGCTTGTTTTTCCAGAAATCCGCACAGTACAACAGGCCGTCCAGCTTCTGATCCGCGGTGTGATTGGATGCCTGCAGAACCACGTTGAATCCGGCATCCGCAATCGCATCCCCAACTTCGGTAGGAGAATTAAAATAGGGAAAACCGGAAAATCCCCGGGAATTGCCACCCATGACAGTTTCCTGATTGATGATCCGGATGCCTGCCGCGTTTAAGAAGGGTGAAATCCCCTGAAACAGCATGGAGAAATCATAAGTTCCGTCCTCCTGTTTTCCACTGGCCACGATTCCCAGATGCATCAGGTTGTCCCCGACAGCCATGAGCGTAATGTCATGCTCCGGGAAGGGAGTGGGGGTCGGCTCCGGAGTAGGGACGGGAACCGGTGTGGCAGAAGGCGGTGCAGGGGTCTGTGGAACGACAACAACATCGCTGCCTGCAGCAGTTTCTTCCAGAAAGTAATAGCCGCCCATGCTCGCCAGTAACAGTAACGGAACGAGAACCAACAGCAGATAGAAACGTGAAATCGGTTTTTTCATATATTATTCTTTTGTTCTCCTTTATTATCTCTTACGGAATTCCGGTTACAAGGTCTGTTTACAATCAAAAGTAACAATAATATTATAGCATTGATTTTATTTTTTCGCAAAAAGTAGAAACAAATTACTGTTTTCCTATTGACATAGTATGAAATAGGAGATATAATCCTACCCATAAGTTGATTCGATACTTAAATGAGACATCGAAGAGGAGGAAAAGGATTATGAAGAAGTTTGAGTGGAAGAGCGTTTTGGCACTGGCATTAACAGGAGCATTGGCACTGGGGCTGACCGCATGCGGCAGCAACGATAACGGCGCAGCAGCTACCGGCAGCAACGATGCTGGAAGCAAGGCTGTATACCGCACTCTGGATGAGATCAAGGAAAGCGGTACCATCAATATCGGTGTATTTTCTGATAAGAATCCGTTTGGTTATGTGGATGAGAACGGCGAGTATCAGGGATATGATGTATATTATGCAAGAAGACTCGGTGAGGATCTGGGTGTCGATGTGAACTTCGTATCTACCGAGGCGGCCAACCGTATCGAGTATCTGCAGACCGGTAAGGTAGACGTGATCCTGGCTAACTTCACCGTAACTCCCGAGAGAGCAGAGGAAGTTGATTTCGCTGTTCCTTATATGAATGTAGCACTTGGCGTAGTATCCAAGGATGACAATGTAATCACCACTCTGGATAACTGGAATGCAGATGATTCTATTATTGTGATCTCCGGAACCACCGCAGAGACCTATCTGATTGCTAATTATCCGGACATTCCTTTACAGAAGTTCGATTCCTATGCAACCGCTAAGGAAGCTTTTGAAAACGGTACTTCCGTAGCATGGGCAAACGACAACACTGAGGTCATCGCATTTGCTCTGCAGAATGAAGGCTATACCGTAGGTATTCCTTCCCTGGGCAGCGCTGATACCATCGCTCCCGCAGTATCTAAGGGCAATACTACTCTGCTTGACTGGATCAACGATGAGATCGCAAGCCTTGGTGAAGAGAACTTCTTCCATGCAGATTACGAGGCAACTCTGGCAGATACCTATGGCCTGGATTATGAGGACAGCCTGGTAGTAGAAGGCGGCAAGGTAACCGCACAATAAGTACGGATCGGAATAGAATGATAGAGAGGGGACTGCGGGGCACGTATGTTGCCGCCGCAGTCTTTTCTTGCATCTGGCTACTTCTTTTGTTATAATCTAAAAAATTGTGTGTAACTATTCTGAATAGTTACGATTGTTGAAAAGCTTCCTGAAAGGAAAGAAATACATGAACTGGGAATTTATGAAAAGCTGGTTTGGAGATTACGCGGGACTTTTAGCAGGCGGATATGCGGTCACATTTGTGATCACCATCGGTCTGTTCCTGTTCTGCTGTTCAAAGAAATTCCACCGGCTGATCTTCCGGCTGCTGGATATCGTAAATCAAAAATTCCACGGAAGATTTGAAATAATGGAAGCGGAGATCAAAAGACAGTGCATGATGCTTGAGGATGCCTCGAAGCATTTACTGAAAAATAAAAAAGCAACCACAGGCGTGATCTTTCTTTGTCTGTTGAAATGCTGTTTCTGGTATGGAATCCCGTATCTTCTTTTTAAAGGCGTCCAGTTTCAGGGAAATCCGGCATTGACTCTGTCGCAGGTGCTTGCGATCACGTCACTGTCCGTTATGCTTGCGGCGGTGATTCCGTCTCCGGCGGGAATTGGCTCTACAGAGTTTGTGTTCACGACACTTTTTGCCGGAATCGTCGGCACGGGCATGGCGGGGTCAGCAGCGCTTTTGTACCGCTTTGGCACATTTGTATTTCCGTTTCTGGTGGGAA
>ERZ791579.236-NODE-236-length-47364-cov-5.487497_pt1 | contig 47364 bp, 63 predicted proteins | sample MGYA00509968_ERZ791579 | MGnify/ENA primary metagenome ERZ791579 (study PRJEB30046, sample SAMN00791924) | human gut metagenome | study: EMG produced TPA metagenomics assembly of the A metagenome-wide association study of gut microbiota in type 2... | reverse complement strand
ACTATGAAGCTGCTGAGATGGCTCTTATTGATACAGATGTTAAGAGAACATTTGCTACTGGTATCGCTGGATTCTCACACGTTGTAGATTCACTTTCAGCTATTAAGTATGCAAAGGTTAAGACAGTACGTGATGAGACAGGTATCGTTGTAGATTACGAAATCGAAGGCGACTTCCCTAAGTATGGTAACGATGATGACAGAGCTGATGATATCGCTGTATGGTTACTTAAGACATTCCTTGAGAAGATTAAGAAGAGACATACTTACAGAAATTCAGAGCCAACAACATCTATCCTTACAATTACTTCTAACGTAGTATATGGTAAGTACACAGGTGCTATGCCTGACGGACGTAAGGCTGGTACTCCACTTTCTCCTGGTGCTAACCCAAGTTATGGTGCAGAGCAGAATGGTCTTCTTGCTTCACTTAACTCACTTACAAAGCTTCCTTACGAGTGGGCATTAGATGGTATTTCTAATACACAGACAATGAACCCAGACGCTTTAGGACATAATGAAGAAGAAAGAATTAACAACCTTGTTAATGTTATGGATGGATACTTTGATCAGGGCGCTCATCACCTCAATGTTAACGTATTCGGTAAGGATAAGTTACTTGATGCTATGGAACACCCAGAAAAGCCAGAATATGCTAACTTCACAATCCGTGTATCTGGTTACGCTGTTAAGTTCATCGACCTTACAAAGGAACAGCAGATGGATGTTATTTCTAGAACATTCCACGACAGAATGTAATCAGTATGCTTCAAAACGCCAGAAATACAGTGTTTATGCGATTTTGAGATAATATCAAATTATCGTAACTTATCATAAAATGGTGTAAAATCTTATATGATTGGTGTAGTAAATGGTGTAAAATTGGTGTAGTAGATCAGAAAGAAAAGCATAGATATAATTAAATATTAAGACATATAAATAAGTCCATATGCTTGCATTATTGCAGGTATGTGGGCTTATTTTAGTGCCTTAAATACATAGCTGATAAAATCCTCACATAATACATTTAAAGCTGTATTTACTCCATATAAGCGATTTTAAACCCATATATAGCACGTAATAAGAAATGATTATTTCATTAGGACATAAGAACACAGAAAGGAATTAAGACAATGAATCAGAAAGTTATTAAGCCGGGAATTGTAAGAAGAATGGTAGAAAGAATTGAAAGCAGCGGTCAGAGTGTATCACCAGAGATGGCAGATATGTGTATTACAGCATTTTTAGATACTGTAGCAGATATTTTATCTGAAGGTGATACAGCTATACTTAGAGGTTATATGACCATATATCCTAAGTATTGTAAGAGCAAGGAAGTAAAGAATGTTATGGATAAGTCAAGAGTAACTATTCCAGCACATTACAAAGCAGGGATAAAAGCAGGTAAGAAATTAAATGAAGCTTGCCAGAATCTAATAGAACAGGAGGTAAAAGATGGAGAAGATTAACAGGCACGATATGGTAAAGAAGATAGTTGATAATCTTAGTGATAAGAAGATTGTTATAGGCGGTAATAAAATATTGTATAAGAACAAATATCATTTAAAGTATACACAGCAGATAGTTGATAATGTGTTAGAGGCATTATTTGATACTGTTATGGAAGAACTTGAAAATGGTAATATGATTAATTTTCAGAATTATTTTTCAATAAAGCCAGAGTTACGAAAGCCTAAGAAAGCAAGAAATGTTGTTACTGGTGAAGATATGATTATACCAGAGAGGTATCAGTTTAAGGTTAAGGGTGGGTTGTTATTAAAACAAGCTTGTGATTATTTTAATGACAAGAGTAAGAGTGATAATGATATATAATCGGCAGACATACACCGATTCAAAACAAATGTATGGATATTTCCCAACAGGCAGGAAATAAAAGAAAGTCTGTATCAGAGTTCAGGAATATCTTGTGAGGTTATTTGAACTTATCATTAGTGCTATTCAGCATATTTTCCAATATGAAAATAGAATATTATAGGTCTGCTGCCAAATAGCAGTTTATTAAGACGCGTTTTGATTAGGTGCTTTCTTGACCTCTGATTTATCAAAAAGGAGAAAAAGGAATTATGGCTTATATAAAGGTCAAAGATAGAAGAAGATTAGAACGAAAAGAGTTTAGAGATTACATAAAATTATCGGATGATAAAGTGCTTGATACAAAAAAGAATAACATAGGTTTGCTTGGCGATGATGAAATATTCGTGCAGTTGGAAGATACAGAACATTACTGGATTTCAAATTATGGCAGACTTACGAACAATATGAGGAAAGATAAGACATTCTTTTTTCATAAAATGGATAGTGGTAATCCAGAAAGAAGTGTGCATTGGACGATTGTAACATATGATATTGACGGAACAGCAATACATGAAGAAACAAAACCGGAGATACTTGTAGCAAAATATTTCTTAATCAAGTCGGCAGGATGTAGTAAAATATGGCACATAGACGAGAATATGAATAACAACCATTATAAGAATCTGATTTATGTATCTGCGGAAGAGTATGAGTTGTTGAGAAAGCACGTTAAAACAGTTGCGGAGCTTGGAAGAGAACAGGAATATTATGATTAAAATACTGTAAAGGGCAATCCAGCTTATTCTATATGGACTGGTATTTATGCAAGGTGTCATGGTGATAGTTCGTTGTATGTGAATCAATGCTACGATGATGCTTATATGTGTGACGAGTGGAAGAATAGCAGAGATGCTTTTGCTGAATGGTATTCTGCTAATTATTATGAGTGTGGTGGTGAACGCATGGCAGTTGATAAGGACTTATTATGTCGAGGTAATAAAGAGTATGCACCAGATAAGTGTTGCATATTACCTGAGACTATAAATTCTGCCTTGGCAAGTGCTACAAAGCGGAGAAGTCGTTATAAATCAGCAAAGGTTTATGCTATCGGTGTTGATTATGACAAAGGAAGAGATAAGTTCTTTGCAAGAATTACACCATTTGGACATGACAAACAAGTTAAGTTGCATTACTGGAATACAGAGGGAGAAGCATTTCAAGAATATAAGTTATTCAAGGAATCAGAGATTAGAACATTGGCATTAAGATATAGGGATAAGATACCAGACAAGCTATTTGATGCATTGATTAAATATGAGGTGCGTCCTTATAGTCCGTATGAGGATTGACGTTTCCAAAGAGGAAAACGTTATAAAACTGAATTAAACCAATAGTTTAATGACAGATAATGCTTATAGGCATAAAATTAAATATAATTTAGAGGTACTATCAGATAAAATTACTGGAAGAAACATTGAAATAATGCTAAAATATGCTTGTGTATCGGGATGGAAGATGTATAAGGAGGAGCAATGTGAAGCCTATATATTTATCAATCCAACAAGAAGCAACAGGAAACAGAATCAGAGAACTTTTATTGAATAATGGATATACAGTAAAAGATATTCAAGAAGTTATGGGATTTGAAAATCCACAGGCAGTCTATAAATGGCTTTCTGGTAAATCATTACCGAACTTGGATAATCTGCTGATTCTAAGCAAAGTGTTACATACCAGTATAGAAGATATCCTCGTCATTGACGGGGATATTACTATTTTGAGGGAAGGTGATACACAATGGATAATGTATGGAATAAAACAGATTTTTGGTACGAAAGAAAAAGACCGTGGAAGATACCTGGTCTGGTGTTGCGGAATATAAAATACAGCTTTCAGAGAGTGACAAAAGGCTATTGTGATAAGGATTTATGGAATATTGATTATTGGTTTATGAATCTTATGCCAGATATGCTGCAACAATTCAAAGATACAAAACATGGAAGTCCAAGTTGTTTGGGGACAGAGTACATGGATGAACATGGGATTTCTTGCAATGATGAATGTCATGCAGAGTGGGATAAGATTCTGGATGATATGATATTCTTGTTTAGAGAAATGAATGAAGAAACGTGCCAGAAGAAAAATCTATATCAGAAAGAGCATGAGGATGTATTACAAGAGTTTGAAGCAAAATATGGAATCTTTGGAGAAAAACTCGAAGAAGGAAAGAAAAACAAACTTGGTAGAGTTTTACATTTCCCTAGTGAAATACCAGAGTATAAGGATATTGAGGAAAAATATTATGCGGAAGAAAAAGCATTGAAACAGTACAGGGAAGATTGCAAGAATGAGGCATTGGAATTATTTTCTAAATGGTTCTATTCGTTGTGGGATTAGAGATTGGGGCATATTGGATATTAGATTATCTGATATGTCCTATTTTTTTTATGATTTTTGAGTTTAGTATGATATAATTATTACAAGTAGAAGTAATGTGAACACTTAATAATGGGGGTATGCTTATGTATGATGGTGGTAATCATTTTCCGCATGATGGCAAGCAAGGAAGATGTGGCTGCGGTGAAGGATATAGTTGGAATGATAATAATTATGGTCGGCATAGTGGCGGTTCATCTGGTGGCGGCGGTAATGGTATAAAAATATTTTTGATTGCAGTTGTCGTGTCCAGCATTATTGGTGCATTTAATGAATTGCTTGGGGCGTTGATACTTATAATTGTTGGCTTCTTTTTGATTATGAGTAGATGAAATATGTAGTGACGATATTTTTTTAAGCTGTATTTTTTACAGTAGCCCTGTATATGTTAGGTACTTAAATTTCTGTGGTTTAAATGTACCCCTCCCATATGCGTTATCGTATACTATATCGTTTGTTAAAGATGTAAATGATATAATCTCATAAAATAGGGCATTGTGACTATATATGATAGAGATAAGTGTGTGTAATGAAGCGATATTTGTAAGATAAGGGAGTATCGAGATATGTTATCAGTATCATATGATATATGAATGGGGATGCTGCTTTATAGAATTATATGATAAATGCCATTATTGCTAGGTAAATAGTGGCATTTTTGAGGATTTATAGGAATAAAATGTTATCGTGTATGAATATAGTTTGATAATCAAACTAATATATATATTTTATATCTGCTGCCATATTTAATGGTTGGTCTGAATCAGAGGGAATGTATCTAAAATTTATATCAAAAATAAAAGGACTACTATTCAGCAGTCCCATTATTATCTACTTTATTCAAATAATCTTTTAATACCATATTTATATACTGACTGAATGACCTATCATCACTCTCTGCCAGTTGCTTAATTCTTTCAATTACATCTTCATCAAGGGTAATACTTACTTTATTTTTTAATGGCTTCATTCAATCACCTACCTTAGTAATTAATATACCACCATATACTACTTATTATTGAAAAGTAGGATAAAGTATGATAAAGTAGTATTAATGTAAATAAGACACGTGTTTACAAAAGAAAGGGTGGTAGAATATGGCGTTAATTAAATGTCCTGAATGTGGGAAAGAGATTAGTGATAAGGCAGCATCATGTCCTAATTGTGGGTATCCTATAAATGCTGCAACTATTCATACAGAAAATGGTAATGATGAAATAGAAGATACTAATAGTAATACATCAAGCAGGTTATCGAAATTTAAAGATATTATAATTGGTAGTCATATTTGGATTCCATTAGTATGTGTTGTAATTATTGCATTTATAATATTAATACTTGTATTTTCTAGGAATAGGCAGCAAAAAAATATACAATATAGCAATAATAATAATGCAAATACAATTTTACAATCTTCAACACATGATATATCTACTACAGAAGATATAGAACAAACTTCAACAGAATCTACTACAGAAAATACGGAAGAAATTTCAACGGAATCTATACAGGAAGATATAGAAGTAGAAGATACACAGATAGAAAAAAATAATGTAAATCGAGAAAATAATGATAATGTTAATGAAAATGAGATATTACAGACAGAAAATCCAATAAGAAATAATAGTAATAATAATGTTACAGACAAGAAAACTGAAAGAGTTCATGTGTTAAAAGCAGCACAGTCTTTACCTTTAAATGACTTAAAATATTATGGTATAGGTAAACAAATATTAACGAAAGCAAGTGTATTAGGATTTGAGTATAAAGCACAGAAATATTCAGATAGAAAAGATTTATACACTATACGATTAAGAATAAAAATGACATATAATGCTGAAAATACAGCTACATCATCAATTCTTTTAATGTATTACATATATGATTCTAATGGAATTCAGGTAGATAGTAGACCAATTTCTGTATCAAGTGCTCAATTAAATAAAGAAACAACATATGAATTTCTTACGTATTTAGAGCCAGGGGTGTATACAATAGAATTTGCTGATTATCAATAATTAAAAATTGATATTGATTTGCAGCTACAAATGCTTTAATTTTTGTCCCTAATCCCTTAAAGGCATTGCTTAATCCAATGGTTGCAGTAGTAGCAGTACCCTCAGATGTAGCCATAACATTAATAGCAGTAGTATTAGCAAGTTCAGCAGTAGTAGTTTCAAGAATATTACCTGTAAGACCTTTTTGACTTAATATTGCCCTAATCTGCATTTCATTAAGGGTTGACTCTGAAATTGAAGCTTTAATAGCTTCAATAGAATATCCATTAAGGGCTTCGGCTAATTGTAAAGATTGAAACTTAGAACCTGCCATAGTATTGCCCATTGCTTTAGTTTTTGTTATAATATCTTCAATAACTTTTGACACTTCTAAGGACTCTCCAACAGTCTTTAGTTCCCTAAAAATAGAAGGTAAAATATATGAAAACATTATTAGAACAATGGCAAGATAGTCTTTGCAAAAATGAAGACTTTTGGAAAAATTATCAAGGAAAAGAGAAACAAGCGTATATAATTTTATTAAATATAGATAAACATCCAATACTAGGTACTGTTAAAGATTTTTCTAATAAATTCAATATGGATATAATAGAATTTATAGGATTTTTATATGGTTTGAATGATAGTTTAAAAACACCTAATAATATAAAAGAATTGACAGAAGATTCTATAATCACATTAGACTATGATGAAAATTTATTATATAAAAACATGATGTCAGCAGGGTATGATATGTCTGTTTGGAATAATCATGAAAAACCCATTCCTAATCCCGACCTTACCCCACAGCAAATCGCCCAAGCTAACGCCCATGCACAAGATTGGTTAAATAAGGTTCATTGTCCATATTGTAATTCAACAAATTGTAAGAAAATATCAGGAGTATCAAAAGCGACATCAGTAGCAATGTTTGGTATATTCTCACAAAAGGTTAAGAAACAATGGCATTGTAATAATTGTAGGAGTGATTTCTAAGGAAATGGCTATGAGATAAATATATCCAAGCTCTAAAAATCAACCCAGTGTATAGAACAACCAACTATATGCTATTACAGAATATAACATACATATATTAGTTTAAACCACCCCCGACACTCCATATTGTAATATCAAATAGCTACATAAACAGCATAAAATAAGAGTGTAACCACATAACGGCTACACTCTTTTATAATATAATCTATTCTGTTATATGTTATATAATTATCCAACTATAAGCCTTTTAATAAGTCTATAAGGATATTGAGGGGGCATTTTCTATATATTCATTTACACGCTCTGCAATCTCATTTATATTGTATTCTGATAAAACATACTCCCATCCGTAACCATAATCACATAATAATTGATATTCAAACATAATATATATACCTCTGCTTTCTTTAGATTTTTATATTCTGGGTGTAGGCTTGTTATTGTCTACACCCATTTTTTTACGCTTCTTTAATTCTTTTTATTGCTTCTGTCTGTACTTCAGTACTTCCATAATAGTTTCTTATATCATCCATTGATAAAGCTTTCTTACCCTTCTTTCTAAATGCTTCACTATGCCAATACCATTGTTTTTTCTTTGAAGCATATTTTAATCCGTATTGTTTTAACTCTTTTTTATGTGGGTATGTGTTACCAGATACCCATATCCAAGAGCCACATACCTCTATTGTTATATCTGATAAGTGTATTATATTTTGTAGTACTTCTCTTAACTTCTCATCCTCTTCAAAGTTATATTTCATATCATCATATGATGTTTTATTTTTTGTTTGCTCTGCGTTGCTTTCGTGCTTATCTTTTAATAATCTGAATAACTTATCATATTCAGCATTTATATCTTGTGTTGCTTCTGTAGAGCCTTGTGGGTTGTCTGGGTGATACTTCTTTAATAGTTCTTTGTATTGCTTTCTTAATTCTTCAAGTGTGTTTACATCTTTAAAATATGTCATATTATATAACCTCCTTAAAACTAATGTCTTATTGATTTGTTAATATTATAATACACGATAACGTGTACTTCAACAATGGTAAAAGTACACGAAAAAATGTATAAAAATTGTTAAAGTTAACTATAACGTGTACAATATGCATAAATAAAAGTAAACGTATACGTGTATTTATATCAGTTTTGTCAATAGACAAAGTACACGATAAAATGTACAATACAATTACAAGGTAAGCAATTACTGATAACAAATATCAATATTTTAGGAGGTACAAGATTATGTGCAATATCAAAAACAAAACAGAGTTAGAAAAGAAGATTGAAGAAATAAGAAAGTACAAAGCTATGGCAGAAGAAGCAAGTAACATTGAAAAAGCTCTGGAAGCTGAGGTTATTTCTTATATGAATGAAAATAATTTAACAGAAGAGTTTACAGATTCAAGCAAAATCAGTTACAAAAAGCAAGAAAGAAGAACTTTAGACAAGGAGAGATTAACTGAAAAGTTGGGCGATTTATCAGAATATGAAAAGGTTACAAGCTACAAAGTTTTACGCATTAAATAATTAACAATTATATCAAGGGTGAAGGGTGGAGCAATCCATCCGACACCCTAAAGAATAGGAGGGATTGACAATGAAAAAATATATAACCTATGAAGAGCCATTACAAGGAAAAATTTTTACAGATAAACAGATGTATGAAGTATATAGAGATTTAGCAGACAAGAAAGAATATCCAGACTTTGAATGTTGGTTTACAGATATGTTGAGAAGCGGAGTATTTGAGGAGGTGCAGGCATGAAAACACAGACAATACAATTTGCAACAGTTACCAAAAACGGAGTAGTCCAGAAAGTCGGTAAAAGTATTATATTACAGCCTAAAACCAACTTTAAAGGCGGTTCTATTAAATGGTACGAGGATAAGAAAAAAGCAGATAAGTAACCACAATGAGGCAAGCGGTCAAGCCGTGGTATTCAATTACAACTTGCCAATCGGCAGTAATGCTATATAACAATAAATCAATATTTTAAGAAAGAAGAGGTGCTGATTATGGTAATACGTTACGCAAGTTACACAAACAGACAGTTAACAGAACATGAAAAAAAGGTTCGCAGAGGAACATCACAACTTAATGTATAGGTATATGAGAATACATGAGTTAGATTTTGAGGAATGGTATGACATTCTTATAATACCTTATTTACAGGCTGTTAAGAAGTATCACGAATACAAGAGGTTACAGCAGTACAAATTTGAACAGATATTTTTTAGAACGCTTGACAACGCAAGAAGCAATTATTGGAGAGATATGAACAGACAGAAAAGATGTCCTGAAGGTGGTGTATGGAGTTTGGATGCTATGTCATCTGAGAGTTGCAGGAATGGTGAGGAAGATGATAATGATTCTTTTAGTTGGGTAAAGGGAGTATCACCACAAGACTATCTGGAAGAAAGAGCAATAGATAATGTTATTATACAAAATCTGTTGGAAGAATTGGAGCAGTACAAAGCAAAAGAGATTGTAAATATGCTATTAGATGGAAAAAGCGGAGTGGAAATAAGGAAGATATTGGAAATATCATCCAGTACATATTATAAGCTCATAGCAGAAATAAAGAGAGTTTTATTACAGAATGTCTAATCACTTAATAAATGGAAGGTTGTCAGCAGTTGGCAATCTTCCAGTATAAAAAGGAGCGTTTATATTATGGAAAGAATGTCAGATATAGAACGGAAATTCGCAGAGGAAAATCATAATTTTGTATACAGCTTTCTACATAGTAATAAGTATAACATAGAAGATTTTTACAGTATTGCTGTTATGGGATATTTAAAGGCAGTTCAAGCATATATAAAGGATGGAAATATTAAGGGAAATTACAGCTTTAGTTGCATTGCCTGGCTATATATGAAATCGGAAATAAAAGACTATTTCAAAGCGGAAAGCAGACAGAAACGAACAACGGAAAATATTATAAGTCTGGATGCAGTAGCAGATGAAGATGGAAAACAATTTGAAATAGTAGGCATTGGAACGATAGAACAGGATCAGATTGATGATGAATTTATAACGGAAATATTTATGAATCTGTCAGATGTTCAAAAGGCTATATTACAAATGAGAATAGCAGGATATAGCAATACTGATATATGCAGAATAAAGAAGATAGCCTCATCATCATTCTATGCGGAAATGAAAAAGATTAAGAAAGTAGCAAAAAATATATTGAATTAAGGGAATCGGAGGAAATACATATGTTTAATTTTAGAATAATTACAACAGCAGACGGAAAACAGATTATTGATAGAAAGCTTAAGACACCTTATGAATCATTAGATATATTCCAGTTTATGGAATACTTAGAGGCAGAAGAGAGCATGGAGCATATGGATATAATGGAAAATAAAGCAAGACAGATGGCAGAACGTAAAAGAAAGCTTGCAAGGAATCCGCTGTATAAATTGGCTTGTGTATTAGGATTATTTTAAAGGAAGGATGGAAGAAATATGTTAAAGTCAGAATTTTTTAATATGGGTCAGATAGTAGTTACAAAGTCAATTAATAGCTATATGGCAGCAGAGACAGTATTTGCAGGAGAGATAGCTGATGCACTAAAAAGGTATGCTAATAAGGATTGGGGCGACTTAGATAGTGAAGATAAACAGTTTAATGATAACGCACTTAATTATCCAGAAGATTTATACCTTTTAGCTGCTTACAATACTTCTAAGGGTAAAGTATGGATTATAACAAATAGAATATCAGAAACACCAGGAGATAATGCAACAACAGTTTGCTTCCCAGATGAACGATAAAAATAAGATATGAGGATAGCTTGAAATATAGCTATCCGCTGGAAAGATAAAGAGGTATAGATATGGCAATAGTAATAACAAACGGAAAATTATATATGTATTTGAATGGGTACGGAAAACATAGAAAAACAGATGATATAACAAAGGCTATTCGGTATAAATCAAAATGTGAAGCTGTATCATATATGTATAAAGCACCTTCAAAAACAAAAGGATTTTATGTATATGATACAACGGATAATATAGTATTATGGGAACGCAAAAACGATGGTGCAGACAATATAAAAAGAAATAAAAACGGCAAGATTAAACGTAAAAAATATTCTAAGTCAGCACGTAAATTAATATATAATAAAGCAAATGGTTGTTGTCAGTTATGCGGTAGGAAAATAACGTTTGAACAAATGACAGTAGATCATATTATACCATTAGTTATGAATGGTGTAGATGATGTAAGCAATCTTCAATGTACATGCGAAGTTTGCAATAAGTTCAAAGGTGCAATCCTTCCAGAAGATTTTTTTAATAGAATAACAACTATATTTATGTATCAAATGGATAAGAAGAATAAGCATAAATTGATATGGAAGATCACATATAATATATTAAAGCGGATGATATAATTTGAAAGATTAATTAAATGCAAAAATAATGTCAATGTGGTATACTATAATAAAATTAAGATATTGTCTTGATTCAATATAGGGAAAGTGAGGAAATGATGTTGGCACTTAAAGAAACGTTTAAGGCTATTACAGGAAATAAAAAAGTAACACAGCTTGAAATGGCTACAGCATTAGGAATCAGTAAGCAAAATTTTAGTAATAAGGTGCAACGAAATACATTCTCACCAGATGAATTAGTAAAGATAGCAGATATGTTAGATATGGAACTAGCATTTATAGATAAGAATGCAGAATTTAATGGTGAAAAATATGTAATAGAGCAAAACAAGGAAAATGAGAGCGAATAATGGCATATAAAGAAATAAAGATTTCTTATGAAGATTTAAAGGAGATATGACCTATGACAGCATTAAGAAAAGAAGCTATTGAACTATTAGAGCAAGTACCAGAAGATAAGCTTGTATATGTTATTCAGATTTTAAGAGCTGTTAATGGCTTAATAGGTGTACCAGAAAAACAATGTACAAAGAAGGTTGATTTAGAACAGTTTGTTATGTCTGCGACAGAGCGTAGAAAAATGTAGATGAATATATGAGAGAAATGCGTGAGAATGATAGATTATAAAAAGATATTAGCTGTTATATAATTGATTAACTGAAATATAGAAAAGGAAAAGGGCACTTGAAAAATCAAGCACCCTAGTGTATAATCTACTTGGAAAGGTTATCGGATGTGTTATCCGATTGCCCTCAGTTGAGTCTCTGAAATAGCATCTAACTTTAGACGGTTGGGATGCTATTTTTAATATATAGGATAAAAATAGAGATTTGATTATTAATATTTTACATATATGAGGAGAGTGGATGAACAAAAAAGAAGAGTTGTTAAAGGTTGGAGAATATAATTCAAAATTTAATGATATATTAGGAATTAATATACAAAAATTAGAAATATATAGATCAAAAGGTCTTCCGTCACATATAGTAAAAAGAAAACATTATAAATGCTTAAAGTATATTGATTATATACCTGATATTATTTCTGAACCAGATTATATAGGGGTTAATCCCAATGAGCAGGGAACGAGTATAGAACTTATAAAAAGATATGCTGATAATGTTATGATAGGAATTAAGTTAGATACGGAGGGAGAGTATCTTTATGTTTCAACTATGATAGATATACAGGAATCGAAGATTGAAAGACGTCTATATAGTGGTAGAATTAAAGAAATTTCCGTTGACAATAGTAATGAATAATGGTATATTATTAATGAGAAAAGAATAATATAGTAATGAACATAATTATTTTGAGGTCGGAAAAGGTTCCCGACACACTCTGAAAGGAGTACCTGAGATGATGGATACACCGCCCATCCAAGATAATTATGCTTTTATTATAAGCACCAACAGAGTAAAATCTGAAGGTGCTTATTTTTATGTCTACTATCTGTTATGTATATTCTCAACAGCCTTTTCAAGTTCCATAGTCTGCCATTTACTATGTGTAATTTGCTGCTTAAGTTCATTTAAGCGTTTATTGGTGTATTTATCCATCCAGTTTATAATACAAGCTGGCGTATATTTTTTTGGTATCTTTAGGAATAAATTAAATCCAGTTTCTTCTATATTATAGTGTATCTTATGTAACATATCTTTGAAGCGGTTCGGCTTCTTAATCAGAATATAAATATATTTCACCTCTTTCATAAAATTATTGGAGTAATTAAATACGAATGTCCTATATATAAAGTGTAAGGGAATTCTATTAAAAAGACAATGGATTTTTATAATATGACCTTATATGAAAACAAATGCTTTCGTGGAATGTAAATATCATATGGATTTACATAATTATGATAATGAAAAACATACATGAAAGTAGTTATGGATTTTGTGGAGGATTTATGGAAAACAAAATATTTGCCTATATGAGAATATCAACTAATCATAAGACACAGAAAGTTGATAGGCAGCAACAAACAATCATAGAGTATTCTGTAAATAATGAATTCAAAGTTGACAAGTTCTTTTCAGATATTATTACCGGTGGAACTAAGGCAGAAAATAGACCAGGCTTTCTTGATATGAAAAATCAATTAAGAAGTGGTGACACAGTAATAGTATCTGATATAGACAGACTTGGTAGAAATGCGGATGATGTTATTGTAGAAATTAAAGACCTACAATCAAAAGGAATCAGAGTTGTAGCTTTAGATATTCCATTTCTCAATGATTGGCAGAAGATGAATGATGATAGTTTGTCAAAGATGATTATTGATATTTTCGTAACCTTAAAGGCACATATAGCACAACAGGAAAAAGAAAAGATACATGACAGAGTAATGCAGGGTTTGAATACCGCTAAGAAAAAGGGCAAGAAGCTAGGCAGACCACAAACAGGTGTACCCAAAGAATTTATAAAAGAATATAAGAAATTCCAGACTGGTGAGTATGGAAATATGTCTGTGGTTCAGTTTGCAAGGTTACAGGGTGTTGCAGTAAGTACATTCTATAAATATGTAGGTTTACTTAAAGAAATATAGAAAATGTAAGGAATTAAATGGTGAAAATATATGACAGATAAGCAATATGCAGTATATATGTTTTTGATAAAATATATTAAAGAAAATGGATATCCACCAACCTTAGAAGAGATAGCGGATGGAGTAGGCGCAAAAGCAAAGTCAACTATAAGTATAAGATTGATGGAGCTGCAGGAAGATGGGTGGATTGAAGTTAAAATGTCATCACCAAGAACAATTAAAGTTGTAGGATATAATTTTGTAGAAGCATAAGGAGAGAAGCTATGATAAAAGATGATATGCAGCAGACATTTAATACAGGTGTACAGCTTGGTATAAGTATACTTGAAAGAAAAATAGTATATGCTAGTGAGCATAATAAACCAATAGAGATAGATGGTAAGGTATACTGGATTGAAAGTGATATCCAGCACCTTAGAAAAATTATGGATAGAGTAGAGGTGTAATACATATGAATGTTATAGATGCAAGAGATATTTTTAGTAAGAAGAAAAATAAACAGAAAGATATTGAAGATAAGAAAAGTATAATGAATATAGAAAATGCTACAATAGAAAAGCTTCGCTTATATTTGCATAGAGAAGACTTTACAGAACATCAGATTGACATAGTAGTTGATCTATATAAATTGTTTACTATGAAGTAGCATATTTTACAAGATTATGTTATATTAATATGGTATCAGCAGAAGTAATTCTGTTTTGATATAGAGGAAAACCTCTTAAAAAAATATTGATTTGTTGTTGAAGGGCGGTACTGTTTAAGCAGTATCGTCTTTCTGCATATATTTGGTTCGGTGTTTAGTTCGGTTAAAACATTTATGCTCTTTAATATGATAGCTATAGGAAAAATGGTATTGGTTCGGTGATTTGAAAAAATGTGTGTATTGTGTAAATGAAAGTTATAATATATTCAATCTTCGTCAGCGTGTAGTTGGGAATGCCAATCCTATCAAACTTGGCAAGTGTTTTCAGTTTTTGAACGATTGGTATGGATTTGAAAAAGGTGGTAATCATGGAAATCAATACACAGTGCCAAAAGAAAAAATTTTTACTTTGCCAAAAACATCAAACGAGCCTACTACCCAATCAGATCTTGCTACTGCATATGGAATCACAAAGCAAACCATGAACAATTATATGCGTTTAGCAAAAGCAATTCCTGAATTAGAGGATTTAGTTGATACAGGTATTCTTGCACCTACTAATGCTCTGGCGGTGATGCAATCATTATAGAAGTTATGGAATGGATGTTAGATATTCAGCTTGGTAGACGTAATCTCTCTCCTATTCAAAGAATTGCTGTAACTGAGAAATATAGACCTATTTACGAAAAACAAGCAAAAGAGAATTCATTAAATAATTTAAAACAGAATAAAACTGCCGATAAGTCAAATTTGACCAATCGAGAATTTAAATCAACAAATAAGAAGCTTGCAGATATAGCAGGTGTTAAACCAACTACATATAAGATGGGTGCAAAAGTTCTTAATTCAGATAACAAAGATTTAAAGCAGCGTGTTTTATCAGGTGAAACTTCTATAAGTGCTGGATATAAGAACGGAGAAATGGGCAATGGTAGAAAGAAGGAAGTCCATAACGGACTACCTACTCAACTTACACTTGACCAAATAGCCATTAAAATAATATACACCTTCTTGTTGAAATAAATGTTATTATAGACAGTTGAGAGAAAACTAATGACTTTTTTTATTTAGTCTGAATATCAATATGTATACCCAAATTTGTAAATAATGCAGGCGCAACAATATTATTTTTTATCATTACATTTATTATATCTAATAATATATTTGAATTGATTGCCTCAATAGTAGATGCATGGATTTTACCCACTATTTTATTTATATTCATAGATGATATAATTCCCATTTTGGATAATTGAATGTATCCATTTTGGGGATCATTATTAATTTCAGCCTCTTTAAAAGGAATGTCAAAGATACATTCACAATCTAAATTTAACAGAATAGGCGCGATAAGGTATTTTTGTGAATTTATTGATAAATTTTCAGGTTGAACTTTTAATATAACACAATATATAGGAGATGTTGCATTACGTGCGGTTCTTGCTATTCGAGTTCTAGTTGAACTAACCCCAAGAGATATGCAAGGACACTCAACAATTGTTCCTATTTTTAAATACTCTGTAGGAATTGTGTTGCCCTTTTCAGGTATATGTATAACAATATCGTTGATATTACAATTAAATTCAGAACATATTTTTTCTATAATTGTTAAAGTGATAGGTTCATTTCTTCCTAATTTTGCAAGAGTAGCATTTGATATATCAATTCTTTTAGCAAAATCCATTTTAGAAATATGCAATTTTTTTAATAACATCCACAATGGTTCATAAGATAAAGACATATATAATTCTCCAAACTCAAATATTATACTATTATATTACTATGTATTTCTGTAAAAGTAAATATTATAAATAAAAACAGAATTAATTATTGACATATTATTTTTATTTGATATAATGAAAATGTACAAAAACAGAAATGATTCACAAAAACAGAAATTACTAAAAAGAAAAAAGAAGTAACTATTTGGCGATAGTCACTTCCTGAAAAATCTTCATAAAGAGTATTGGCGTACTCAATATGATATGTAATTGGTACAGACTTTAACATCTGCCATATATAATTTATCAGTTCATATTATAGCAGATGATATTAAGAAATTCAACTATCATTTTTTAAAGTCTCTGGGTATTTTCACCCAATAATTCCAATTATAAAAAAGTAACAAAAACAATGGAGTATTCGAGCAGCCGTGTCCTATATATATATAATAGAACAAAAGTTCGATAACAGGAGAGTGATGTGATATATGATTTTGTGATAACTGAATAGAGAATGATTATTTAGGCAGTTAAATGAGCCTTTTATTTTTTCAATATGTATGAACAGATAACTCATATAAATTCACACATATTGTCAAGAAAAAATACAATTAAATATAAGGAAAGGATACGTCTATATGGAATTAGATAGGTTCGATTATGTGATTCTAAAGTTGTTGAATAAGCAGCACTGTACAAGTTGCTTTGAGAGTATGTCTATACAAGAAATAATCTCTATAACAGGAACAACAAGAGTTACTACATATCGTAAGATTAGAAAACTTATTGAGCAAGGCTATGTTAATAAAGGATGTAAGACATGGAATGCTGACACCTATTATTTAACAGATAAAAGCCTTATGTTACTTGAAAGTATAAGGAAGGGGAACATTGAAAATGATTAAAAATAATGTAGCAGTAGTCACTGCAGGGCTTTGTGGTAATAACAATGGATATAGATTTCAGCAGAAGAATTATAATTCACTTCTTATTAATGGTTCTGTGCAGGATAATAAAGCAATACCAGAAGCAAAGAACATATTAGTATTAGAAGGGTACGATGGTCTGGGAGGTGATAGGTCACTTGCCTACGAAGCATTGAAGAATAACAAAGAAATTATTAAAAAGATACAGGATATAAAAGAAAAGGTTATTTTGTTCATTGCTTCTGGTGGAGGAACTACAGGTTCAGCGTGTATACCTTTACTAGCTGATATAGCTTGTCAATTAAAAGATAAGATTGTGTGTGCAGTATTGGTTATGCCAAGGAGAGATGAGCCGATTCAGAAAAGATTAAATGCATACAATACAGCCAAAGAATTAATGGAAATAGATGAAATGGGGGCAATATTCCTTGTGAATAATGAATATAGTACTGACTTAGATAAGATTAATTTCCATTTAGTAAATATGTTAGATGCTTTCTTTACTGATAATTCTACATCAAGTGCATCAAACTTTGATGATTCAGAAAAATGTAAAATGTTGTCAGATCATGGCTGCTTTTATATTGCTATGCGTTGTGATAAGCCAGATTCAACAGAAAAAGTAACAACGCAGGATATGATAAATGCACTTACAGCAAAAAATATATTTCTACCTTTTAATAATGATGGTGTAGTTACACATATAGGAATTATAAATCAGAAAGGTAATCATGTTAATGAACAGGAAATTATTAAGGCAGTAGGTAATCCAGAAAATATATTTATAGGTAATAATGGTACAGCCAATATAGTGTGTGTGTCTGGTTGTAGTTTTCCAGTTGAGTATATAAGCAGTCTTGGAAAAAAGGCATTAAGTGAACAGAAAGAGAGAATTAGTAAAAGGAAGTCTTTAAGTTTGCTTGATGATTTGGAAGAGATAGAAGAAGAGATACCAGTACAGACAAGTAAAATAAATAAGCGTAGAAAAATAAGCTTAGACCTTATGCGTGAATTAGATTAGTTAGTGAACAGAAATGAACAATAAAGTTGTTAATAAGTAATGATGAGATAACACTTATATATAAGGAAGGAACAGGTTTAATAATATGGAACTTAAAGAGTTAGGACAGTTATTAAAAGAATATAATAGTAGGGTTTATAGAATAAGAGGACTTACTATGGCAAAGAAGTTTTTAAAGTTAGATGGTGACAAGCTATCACAGGTCTTAGAGTTTAAAGACGGACAGCGTATTGAAGTTCCATTGAATATGGATGGCAGCATTCGTTGGTATAAAGACAAGATGAAAAACAATGATAAAAAGTAGCGTTGAATAAGAGAATTAATAAGAGAGGGTTAATCAGTTCGATTAATAATGAATATTACAAGCAAGGTGCTTAATTCGCCTATCTAATAAACGGAGGATTATATATGTATAAGTTTTTAAGAATTTATGATGTAAAAACAAAAGGTAATGAGGTATTAGCTGCTGGATATGAAGTGTTAAGTGAATTTGAAGAGTTTAATTATGACGAATTAATGGAACAACAGCTTATAAATATATGTAAGAGTAAGAATATGCCTGATATTAATGAAGGTTGTATATATTCAGTTGTTAAATATGAAAATGATATTCCAGTAGCAGATGAAGCCCAGCTTTTCTATCATACAGATAATAATAGTGAATCTTTCTTAGATATAGCAGATTGGGATGCAAGAATTATTACAGGTGTAGCATTAGGATGCGATTTATCAATAAGTAAAAATTCTACATTAAATAATAATGTACATAATGATAAATTGGAGAATAGCTATGAAGAATATAGAAAACTATATGATGAATATTCACAGAAAGTAAAATATCCTGAATACGGTGAATGGTGCAAGGAAAGTATTTTTAAAATTATTAAGGAGCAAGGTATAAGCGACAATGAAGAATATCTTATAACAAAGGTATTCAACCCTAATAGTGACTTGTACGAGTGCTTAGATGGTAATGATCCAGAATATGTTTTAGCTTGGATTAACTCTAAACCACAATATAGAGAAAGCCTGTTTAATACTATATATGATGGATTTTATGATGTTTATGCGGATAAGTATGAGGCTATGAATAAAGAACTAGCTAATATGGAATATGAATGTTGTACAGGCAAAGATATTCTTGCTGAACTTATAGGAAAAAATGACAATTCTAATATTGATTTATTCTATAAAGCACTTGAAGAAATTGGTGTAAATGGATTTAAAGAATTTATTTTGCAGTTAGTACAGAAGCAGTAAATAGGTCTTATTTTTACGGACCATATGAAAAAGGCTTTAAAATAGGCATAACAAGATGTAATTAATCTATTTTCATAACAGAGAATAGTATTAATAAATGGAAGTCCTGACAGACATAAGCTTCTGTCACATTAAAAACATAGAGGTGTATGGCGAAATGCTGTATACCCAATAAATGAAACAGAGAATGTATATATATGTTTGCGGTGAAAGTAGCAAGCTAACTATTGGTGTAAATAGTAAATCTTCTTTCTTAAATTTTATAGTAGCAAATATCAGTGATGATGCTGGTAAATTGAAGAGTACGGAATAACAGGCATAGTGTCAGAAATGGCATTATGCCTATAACTGATTAGATAGGAGGCAAAGAAGTATTGCAAAGAACGATTGACAGTAAGCCAGTATATAACTATGACATAGAACAGTGCAATAGACTATTTAAGAAGGGTATAGTCCCTATAGGAGTAGGAACTAATAATAATTCAGGTAGTGTATTTGTAGTATTCAGGGCAAACAGGAAGTACTTTGACACAATAAAGTTATTAGAGTATGAAGATACACAAAGTGTTGAGAAAAACCGTATCTGAAAATACGACATTTTGATGACATTTACACTATAGTGCAACACTGAAAATACGACATAAAAATGTCGTAACTTAGAGTCATATAAGTAATATAAAATAAATAAGTAATATAAAAGATAATTAACGTACTGCTTTGCAGTACTCTGTAATAAATTCTTTTATTGTTTAATGATTGATTATTTAATATTGTATTTTAATGTTAAAGGAGAAAATATTTGGAGATTTATTTAAACAACGATATTATAGATGATATGCAAATATCAGATGAAGAATTATGTGTATACATTGCTTTAAAATCCATTTATCAATCAAGTAGGAATAAGCAGTATATTATATACAATATGATATTATATGAATTAGTTGGAAATTTTAGCTTTAAGCGTTCTCTTTATAAAAAAGTCAAGTCTGCTTTTGAATCCATTGTTAATAAAAACTTAATATTGATTGATGATAAAGTTTCTGCTAGTGAATTTATAGTTAATCTCAGTGGGTTATATTTTACTTCGGATTTTACTACTGGCAAAGGTAAGTATTATACGATTGTATATAGTGATGAAGTTCAAGCTATTTTAAATCTTGATAATAAGATAGATAAATTAAAGTTGCTTAGATATTTTGTTGTATGTATGAGAACTATTAATAAGACAAAAGGCATATATAAAGACACATTTACCGCAAAAATAGATTATGTTGGGTTTATGTCACAGGAGTATTTATGTCAAAAAAGTAGGATAGATGGAAATACATTATTGAATTATAACAAGATTCTAGTTTCCAATAAGTTGCTTTATGTGTATAAGCACACTGAGCTGAAAAGAGATATTAACACAGGACAATTTAAAAGCTTTTCTAATCATTATGGCAGATATAAAGATAAGGAAGATATTATTATTTTTGCCAAGAATTATGAGAAAACATGTGGAATAACTGAAAAGATAGTTCAATCAGAAAAAGCTAATGTTAAGCGTAGTATATCCGCAAAATACAATAATTTACGTTGGCATTTTGATAGATATTCAAAACAATATTCTAATAATGAACTGATTGAAATATATAAGCAGATTCATCATGATAATAAACTTATTAATAAGGAAATAAAAGGTGCAATTCCGGGATCTGATTATCAAAAGAAACTAATGAAAAAGATTAGAGATGAAAATATATTTAATGATATTCCTTGTATAGTAGATTATATAGAAAAGAAAAAAAGTAAAGCTGTTATATCAAGAGATAATAACTATAATGAAGACATTTGGGGTGAGCCTGATGCAATAGATATGTGAAGGAGATTTTAATAATGGCAAATAAGATAATAAAGTTTAATACAAAAGTGATTCGTAATAATAATGTATATCTGAAGGTATCAGATGTTGCAAAAGTATTTAATATGAAGATGGCAGATTTTAAGCAATCACATTCTGATATTATAGAGAAGATACCTTCTTGTGGTGATTGTATTTTAGAAACAGAATTCAATAAATTATTATCAGAAGATTCTAGTGCTATGAAGAATCAAGGACAGTTAGAGATTACTAAAGTAGAATCACTAAGGGCAAAAACTGATTCTGTTATAAATTTCCAACCATTCAAGATGCTGCTTGGAAGAAGTATGTTGCAGCAACTAGCAGATATGAAAGGCTGTAAGTCTATAGAGGAATATATAACGACATATGAATTACCAGAAGAGATGAACAAAGCACTTAAGGAATTGATGCAAAATTCTGAAAGAAATACCGGATATATTAAAATGATTGATTATACATTTCATAAGACAGATGAGTTTGATATAGAAAAGATAAGATCATTTGGATTAGATGTGCAGGTGCTTACATCTATTAAGTGTGATGGTAGGATGAACTTAGACGTATTTGTTGTTGGTAAAGGAATATTCTATGGAATAACAAATTATGGAGATTATGAACAATGGGACAATCTATATACAGATAGTAAAGGAGATTTGATACTGCCATATTATGACTTCGATTCTAACAGTCCAGAAGAGATAGAGATTAATCTTTCTCAGAGTGGAATAGATAGAGATTTTCGTGAGCATACAGTTATTGAAAATATGCTATGGTGCATTGAGAATCTTCCAGTTACTGAAATAGAAGATTATGAATATGATGTAATTGGTTGTGACTTGGAAACAATTAAATTTTCAGTATCTATAGAGCTTCTTATTAAAATGATAAGACCAGATGCGGTCAGTACATTATTTATTGATAAGGTTGTTGATGTTGAAAATGAATATTACTTGACTGATGTAAAAGATATGAAAGTATTTTCAGAGTAAAAGGAGATTATATATTATGAATGAATTAAAATATAATGATGATTTAGAACTAAAGATAATAGAAAACAGAATACTCAAGTTTAAAAATGCAGCGGCTCAAAATCTAATACAGCTTGGTAATGAATTAAATAAAGCAAAGGAAAAAGTACCACATGGAGAGTGGGGAACTTGGTTAAGAAAAAGAGTGCAGTTTTCTCAACGAACAGCCAATATTTATATGAGAATAGCCAAGGAGTTCGGTTCAAATTCGCAGGCGGTTTCCAATTTAGAAATTACAAAGTTAGGATTGTTATTAGATGTACCAGAAGAAAAGAGGACTAGCTTTATTGAGGAACATAATGTAAGAGAGATGTCAACCAGAGAGTTAAAAGCAGCCATTAGAAATAACACTGTGGAATATAATAAGTCAGATAGCGTTATTGATTATGTAAGAGATAGTGCAAATATTGAGATAGATGTTGATTGTTTAAAAGAATTACCAGAACATAACAAATACTTCTTTAAAAGAACAGGAAAAGATTGGATAACATTTCTTAATTCTGTGGATAAATATGGAGTATATGAGCCTATTATAATTGCAAGAGATAATACAATTATTTCAGGACATGAAAGAGTTAGAGCTTGTAAGGACTTAGGTATTAAAAAGATAAGAGCTTATTATGCCTATCAGTCAAGAGAAAAAAGAGAAGATGTTAAGGATGATGATGAATTAAAATTAAAATTATTTATCCTATCAAATTACAAACCAAGATGTGTAGATTGGTATATTGCACAATTCTGGATGGATGAGCTATTTAATACTTCATATGGAGATTGTAGTGGTGATATAACACATTATCTTACTAATGATGTGATTGAAAACCTGAATCATAATAGAGATGTTATGCAGGAAATGAAAACAGTAATAGAGAAGTATAAAAATGATGAAATTACTGAATCAGAAATGGATGCGGAAATTACAGTATTACATGAACAATATGTATAAAGGTAAGGTGATAATAATAACAAATATAACACATATAAAATTTATAAAAGTATTAGATAAGTTATATAGAGTAACAGATATATCATTATCAGAAATGAGCATAAGTGCATCTGAATGTGAAAGTGTAACGCCAGCGGCTTCGAAAGATGTATTTTTGCTTGAAGAGTTGCAGGAATTTCATATTACTCTGTATAACAAACACGAAAAGCCCAATATTACGGACTTTTCAGAGTGGAAAGAGCAGCATAATTACCAATGAAATCGACATTTCTTTATAGTGTATATGCCATTATATATATAGGGATAAATTACATAAAATGGTATCAAATACGGGTGATATTGTTTTAGATAGTAAATTGTGTATCTGGCAGATAAAAGTGTCTGTTTAGTCTGTCAGAAGCGATTTCCCCCTTGTATGGGAGGGTAATTATAATATGTGTACATTGATAATTGAATATTATTGATGAAATAAATATTGATTGTAAAATTATATATGATATAATATAATTATATTAAATGAATGGAGATGATATTATGGATGATATAATTAAAATATGTGATGATTTAGAAAAAAATAAAGATAAAGATAAAGAATTAGAAGTAGTAAGGGCATATAAGATGGTAGATGATTATATAAATCATGATAAGAATAAATTACTTCAATTAAAAGCAGATTTAAAAAGACATGAAAATTTTAATGATAACACTATTAAAATATTAAGTTTTTTGATGTCTGCAATAGCATTAATTCTAACTATTATAAATGGATTTGGTGATAAGATATTATTTATAAAATCAGCTTTAGTATATTTGGGTATTTTTACATTTTTGGTGTTGATAGTTGTGTTTTTTTCTAACAGGAATACTGCTAGATCAAAATGGTTAAAATATATATCTGTTGCACTTGATGAAATAGAAAAAAATTTTGATAAAAAAGAGATTGTAACCAATAAGAAAAGAAAAAATAAAAAAAGATGATTAAAAATGAAAATGCCAACCATCAATATTCGGTGGTTGGTATTTTTTTTATCCAAAATCACAACAAGAACAGAGAATATTATATATAGAGAGTACATTATAATGAAAGGCGGTTGAGTATTATAGGACACGTTAAAGCAGGAAGAGTAAGGATATATAAATTAAATACATTCAAAGCATTAACAGATGAAGAGAATGAGATTTATAATGACAAGAAGAAAAAGAATGCGGATTTATTAGAAGCCATTCATAATAACAAATCTGTCAGAGAAGTATCAGATAAATACTTGAATGAAAGAAATGAGATTGCAATATTTGAGAATGATATTGTCAGACTTGCATTAGCTGATAGAGAGTGTGAGAAATGTGATTATCAGTTGTTGGATGAGATAATTTATATGGTAATCAACCATAATGAAATCTTGTGGCAGATTCTAAGAGATGGAATCAAAATCGGTGGTAAAGAATATCTGTTATTTACTGCCACAACAGGACAAGTCAGAAATGTTACTGTTACTCTTATGAGGAAAGATTTTTTTGAAAAGCACAAAGATTTTTTGATGGTTGGATTGACTACTGAAAGTATCAATGCTAATGGTGGTATGAATGTAGGAAAGTATTTGTCATATAATGCGTTATCTTTATCATCAAGTGTAAAACCTCAAACAGTAATAGACATTGACCGTTGTATTGTTGTAGAAGGTCTTGAAACTATTGTTACAGACAAGGTTAAGTATATTGATATTAGGACAGATGATAATGGACAATGCTATGTAAATGATACACCAAAAGAGTATCAGACAAAGAGTATTTCTATTGAGCATACAGATGGGGCTGGTATGTTTATTCCAGGTGAATTACCATCAAGTTGTCAGATAAGAGGTGGTTATATAAAGGGTGCTATGTTCCCATTTGATTTTAGATTGTTTACGCATGAAGTATCTCATAATAGTATTTTGGTTGATCCGTGGGGAACTCCGCATGATGTAGAAGAGGAAGATATAAGATACATCATTACAATAAGTCAGTTGAAAATGTGGAAACAGTATGAATCATGGGAACATTACAAGGCTAAGTTCAAGGAAAACAATCTGGAATTATCTATAAATTCTTATGCTAATCCTCCGAAAGAAGAGGTTACATTCTCTTATCAGTTCTTACAGACACTTCCATATAATACCGATATTACAGAATTATGTAAGCCAGCCATTGAAGATTTAACAAAGCTGAAAACAGATTTTGATTATATGAAGTCACAGCTAGGATTGACACTTGATGAAGTGACAGATGATGATACAGACGAAGAGACTAAAGAGCAGGAATCACAGACAGTAGATACAAATGTTGAAAGAGCCAATTATTATATTGCAAAGGCATTAGATATATACCCTCCGCTTATTCACGATAAACATATTATGAATAAGGTACAAAGTCTATTCAAAGCAAAGAAAAGGGCATATATGGGCGGTAAACTTCCAATGAGAGGTTACTACAGTTATGTTGCACCAGATATGTATGCTTTTTGTGAATATCTGTTTATGAGTAATACTGATCCGCAAGGCTTAGTTCCAGAGAATTGTGTGTATAACAAATATTATGCTGAATGTGAAGATGTGGAAGAAGTATTATGTCTTAGAAGTCCTCATTTATCAAGATATGAATATCCAAGAAGAAAATTAGTATCTTCTAATGAATGTAATAAATGGTTTGGATATATGGAGAGTGACACAGTTGTAAGCTGCCATGATTTAATTTCCAAGTCATTACAATGTGACTGGGATGGTGATGAGATTTTAGTAAGCCCCAACAAAGCATTGTTGAAAGCAGCAGAATCATTACCACAAGAGCCATTATATTATGATATGCAGAAAGCAGAGCCACGGCAGATAACGAATGAGGCAATTTATAGCACTTTGGTTAAAGGCTTTAGCAATAATATCATAGGTGAATCAAGTAATGCTATTACAAAGTTGTGGAATGTTCCTGAGTTAGCAGATAATCCGCTTATGTATGATGATATGATAAATGTTATATGTGCATTATCAAATTATGCAATAGATTTTCCTAAGACTGGTAAGAATCTTGACATAGGCGAATATCAGAAGTTGTATAAAGATTTAGTTCCACCAGAGGACATAAGAGAAAAATTCGAGCCACAGAAGATTAAATATCCGCAGTTTTTTAAATATGCCAAAGGTAAGAAATCGAATCTCGCCGAATACACAGATAGTCCAATGGATAGAATTGCACAATACATTGATAAAACAGTCGGTAGCAAGCATTATAAATATGAAATTGGAACTAATAAAGAATTTGATTACAGACAGTTGATGAATAATTCTGTTGACGAGAATAAAAAGCCACTATATGAAGTGAACCGAAAAGATGAAAGATACTTGAAAGCATACAATGTCTTGAACAGCAGGAAGAAAGCAAAACAGAAGTTATGTCAAGATATTAAAAAGGAAATAGACAGGAAAAACACAGATACCAAAGAGATAACAGCTAAGTATGATGTATTTCATTATTACTGTATCAAAGAGATTAAGGATATTTTCACGGATAAAAAGGGTATATTCAATGTTAATCTTGCAGTCAATTACATAATTGATATGGAATATAACAAGGGTGATTTTTATACTACAAGTAAGGATATTTTGTGGAAGTGTTTTGGTAATGTGATTGTAGACAACCTCAATCAGAATCAGAAAACTGGTATAACACTAAAGGAAAGACCAAGAATGTGTTATGAAAAAGCGGTTAGTAGCAATAACAATGATGAATTAGACCAGATGGTTACTAATCGGATGGAGCGAAAGAGCGTTGATATAACACAAGCTGATATGAATTATATGGGAGCAGCCCTTCAGACAAAGAAAAACGGTTCATATTATCAGAATGATGTTGGGTTACTATTTGCTTTATTATGTCATTATAAGTATGCTAAACAGTCTGGACGATTAAAAGAAGATGGTTCATTCTATATCACAAGGAAAAAGCACAAGACTATTATTAAGCCGAATGCTAAAAAGAAGAAAGTAGACATATCCTATAATATGAATAAGATTATGGAAATGGTCGGTGCTAAATCTTATGCAGGAAGTTTTACAAGGTTTATATATAGCGGTATTCAGATTGAAATGGATGAAAATAAAATCAGCATAAATCTTGATATTGAGGAAGAAGATAATAGTGAGATACTATTTACAGTCCAAGATATTTACAATCCGATGATATATTTGCAAGCATATAATGAGCACAAGGAATTGTCAGAATGTGTTGTATGTGGCAAGCATTTTATTAAGGATAGAAATAAAAAGACCTGTAGTGATAGGTGCAAGAGCAAATATCATACAATATGTGTTAATAGAAACAATGATAAAAATAAGTCTGCTGCCATAACAGATAAAAAAGCAATTTAATATTTTTGAATAAGAAACAGAGTATCAAAAAAGCCTAGAAAATAAGGAAATTTTGGTACTCTGATTTTATTTTTACAAAAATTATATAGGGAGAAGAAGTAAAGACTTTTGAAATTTATTTTATAATAGCCGAATTATCGGTAAATTTTAATTAAGGAAAGGAGTTTATATGGATTTACAAACAAAAGTAAAAGACCACTTAAAGCGATATGGTATAAAGAAAATATATCTTGCAGCTTTAATAGGTATCTATCCTTCTCAGCTATCAGAATGGCTATCTGGTAATTATGAGTTAGCAGATGAACAGATAGATGTTATTGAAAAATTTTTAAAAAATAAAACGTAAAATAAACCCAATTTATATTAAAACAAATAATAGTAAATGGCAATATGTAATGTTTAACAAAAAATATTAACAATTATTGTTGATATTTATCTATCATTTCAGATTATTCTAATCAAATTATCCCTATAAAAATATGAAAATAAAAGTTAATGACAAGGTTCTTTATGATGAATCTATTTATACAGTTGTTGCAATAATCTATGCAACTATCTATTTACGAATCAGTTATGATTCAGATTCTTATGATTATGATATTAGCGAAGTATATAAGAAATACAATGATGTTGAGTTCTTATATACATAGGAAGGAAATATGTATTGAAAAATAAATATGATGATGTAGATATGCTATTGAACGATATTAAGTCTGATATGGAAGATGTATTGTCTAAGGAAGTATTTGATGAAGCAAGAGAAATTGAACTTGAACATATTCAAATGGAAGTTATTAACAGAAGCACACCTACTATTTATAAAAGACGTACTACGGGCGGTATTGATGATCCTAATAATATCGTAGGTTCTGTTAAGAATATGACACTTACTGTAGACAATGTTACTCAGTTTAACAATGGTTACGGCACATATAATCATGGCTATGGATTACCACAGTTAATAAATGATGGCAGTAGAAGTAATGGCTTTTACTATGACTTCCCCGGGGAGCATAATCTGCCAAGACCATTTGTTGATTATGCTGTAGATGAGATTGAAAAGTCAGACAGGATAGACAAAATATTTCAGAGAGCAATGAGGAAAAGAGGCTATGATGTTAAGTGAAAATTGTAGAGAAAATTATGGAAAGGAGCAAATGATTGAAACAAATAAACATTAAACCAAATTTGGACGAATCCGAGTTTAGGAAGAAACTTAAGGATATTGAATCTGGTAAGTATGATATCAATATTAATGTTAATAGCAAGAATACTGTACAAGGTCTGAATAACATTAGTAATTCAGCAAAAAATACTACAACAGTATTTGATAGATTAAAGAATGCGGTATCAGGTACATTTTCGAGTAGGAAAATAGAAACAACTGCTTATTTAGCATTATTAAAAGAGATAAATGATGCTGCTGAACGTGCAAAAGATACTATGGTACAGCTTGATAAGGTTGTAACTGATTTATCAGTTGCCACAGGAGATAACAGATCAAGTGTTAAGGACTTACTGAAAGATTATAACAGTATGGCTAAACAGCTTGCAAGTACAGCAACACAAGTTGGTCAAGCAGCAGACGATTACTTAAGAGCAGGTAAGTCAATGAAGGAATCTAATCAGTTGATAAAAGATTCTATTATGCTTAGTAAGTTAGGTCAGATTAATTCTAGTGAAGCAACAGAGGATTTGTTAGCAACTATGAATGGATTTGATATGTCTGTTAATCAAGTTAATGATGCGTTGGATGCTATGGTTGCTATTGATATGGCAGCTAGTACGTCATCTGGTGACATAGCCACAGCATTAAAGTATTGTGCTAGTAGTGCAGACATAGCAGGAGTATCATTTAATAAGCTGGCTGCTATGATAGGTACAGTACAGGATAAGACAATGCAATCAGCAGAAACTGTCGGTACATTCTTTAATACATTGTTGTCAAGATATAGGAATGTTAAGATAGGTAATTATCTATCTGATGATGGTGAAGACTTATCAGATTATGAATCTGTATTAAAATCAATAGGTATTCAGTTAAGGGATAGTCAGGGTGAGTTTAGGAATTTTGAAACAATCCTTGATGAAATGGCTCAGAAATGGAATACTTTATCAAGTGTACAGCAGGCGTCGTTATTGAAAATTGCAGCAGGAACAAGACAACAGAATAGGTTTTCAGCGCTCCTTGAAGGTTATAATAAGACCTTAGAGCTTACAGAGGTTGCGGCTAATTCAGCAGGAACAGCAGTTGAGAAGTTTAATAAGTCTTATAAAGAATCGCTTGAAGCTAAAACTAACACTTTACAAGCCTCTTTTGAATCTATGATAATGAACTCTGATATGTCAGAAGTATATGGTGGCATTCTTGATGCAACAACAGCACTTGTAAATCTTGTTAATAAGACAAATGCACTTAAAGGTGCTATGGGGGCATTAGCAGTAACAGGTGTTACAAAAGCATTCCTATCTATAAAAACAGGAGCATATGAAGCATATGTTAATCTGAATAAATTCAAGAGTGCAATGGATATAGTAGATGCAACAAGTATATCTTCAAAAAGCTTTGATAAGTTGTTATTACTGTCTAATGGCTTATCGAAAAGCCAGTTACAGTTAATGCTATCAACGGATGCACTCACTATTAGTCAGAAGAAACAAGTACTTGTTACGACTGGTCTTAGTGAGGAACAGGCACTTGCACAGCTACAATCCTGGAAGATGGTAGCAGCTAATACAGGTCTTACAGCTTCAACAACGACAGCTTCTAATGCTATCAAAGGTTTTGGTGCATCATTAAAAGCACTTGCAGTTGCACACCCGGTATTACTTGCTATAACAGTAACTTTAGGTGCTATTGCAGGAGCAGTTAAGATAGTAGATGCGTTAACAACATCTATGAATGAACAGCGTGAAGCATTTGAAAATGCACAACAGGACTATACGGATGCATGTACAAAGCTTGATGAGTTAAAAACTAAGCTATCAGAGACTACAAGCAGAATTGCTGAATTAATCGACAAGTCTAATAATGGTACTATTACATTAGTAGAACAGGCTGAACTTGATAAGTTGAAACTCACTAATGAAGAGTTAAGACTTATGATACAGAATCAGGAAGAGGTTAAAAAGCAGAAAGCAAAGGAAGCCTCTGACGAAGCATATAAAACATACACAAGAGAAAATCGCATGGAAACTGACGATACTGCTAGTAAACAGGAACAGTATTATCAAGCATCATCTGATGCAGAAGGTTTTCATGTCGGTGCATTCTTGGATAGAGCGAGTGAATTATCTGATTTTGATTATGCTATTAAAGCTAATGAACAGAAATTAGAGGAATTCCAGAAACAAAATGAAGAATTCCAGGCACAATTAAATGCCACTTCTGATGAAAGTCTTAAAGCTCAATACCAACATAGTATTGACCTCAATAATAATCTCATTTCTAATTATACAAATTCCAATGAAAAGTTAAAAGAATCTGCTGAAAAGATGGCAGAAGAAACCTTCTCTGATAAGATAGAGAAGTATGAAGCATTTAAGCAGACATTAATGAATTCTATGAATTCTGATGGCACATTTGACAATCCACAATATCAAGCTATGTGGGATGATATGCAGAAGAAGGAAATGGATTTATACCGATATACTGGTAGGTCTGCTGAATGGAATACAGTTAAACTAGATTCTATTATAGATGATAAAAGTTATCAGGCAATAGTTGATAAGCTTAAAACAGCACTTAATGAAGGTACTCTTACTGAGGATGATATTAAGGTGATTGATGTTCTTAATGATAAGCTGAATGATACTGATTTAATCTTAGAAGATGGACAATCAGCAGCTGATATATTTATTAAATATCTTAACAAATTTAAAGAGACAGGAACTAATGCAGCACAATCTGTATCTGGTGCATTTACTGATTTAACTTCTCTTCTCACAGAATCAGATGATAAATCACAAACAGCTAATCTTGCTGATCTTCAATCAGAAGCAGATTTATTATCTACAATCCAAAAAGAATTAGATGATAATGGACGTATAGGTGTATCATCTATGCAAAGCATTATCAAGAAATATCCAGAAGCAAAGGCAGCACTTTCAGATTATATGCAAGGTATAATATCTGAACAAGAGTTATTTTCACAGCTTGAAACTATTTATGAGAATGACAAAAATCAGTACATACAATCTGTAGTAGATAAGTCACAGACTGATGAAGAATTCTTTAATGCAGTTATGACTAATTACCCAGAATTATATAATGAACTTTCTAGTTTGTATGGCAATGACGTTGATAACTGGTCAAATATGGAACAGGCTAAGCTAGAAATTACCAATAAAGCTATTAAGGAATTAGCAGGTGTCTGGTCTGACTATTTCAAAGTTGTTCAGGATGCAAATGGTAAATTGATGGTACAGACAACTGGCTGGTATGATGCAGGTATGTATTCGGCAGATCCAGATGAAGTACAAGCTATGGATGAAGAATACAACAATATGTACAACCATTTCCAAAGTATTGTTGATGGTGCTAATGCTGCGGTAGATGCTTTAGATAATTATAGCTTTAAACAGGTTAGTTCAAGCATTAATGTCGATTGGAAGGGATTGGGTAAAGATTCCTCATCTTCATCTAGTGGAAGTGATTCATCCTCCGAACCATTACCACAGGACTTTAACTGGGTAGAACGTCTCTTATCCAAAATTTCCAAAGCATATGACCGTTTAAAGAATAAAGTATCTGATACAACACGTACATGGCTTAATCGTAATAATGCCCTCTCCGATTCTATGGAAACATTGTTATCAGAAATTAACGCACAGTCAGATGCTTATGATTTCTATATGGATAGATTCAATTCATATGACCTTGACGGATATTACAAGGATCAGATTGCAAATGGTTCATTTAATATAGAAACTGTCTATGATGAAGATCTCAAGGATGCAATTTCAGATTGCCAGGATTTATATGATAAGGCACAAGATGCTGCTGATTCTGTACAATCATTAAACATAGAGATAAGACAGCTTGCTAAAAGTAGATTCGATAATATTCAATCACAGTTTGAAGAAGTTCTTGGGAAAGTAAATTCTATTAAGGATTTATATAGCAAGGATAATAATCTCTTAGAAGAACAGGGCTGGTTTGCTTCTACTCTACTTAATAATTCTATGATGGAACAGGAGCAGAAGAATCTTGAAAAGCTTGAACAGGAAAGGGATACACTTACAAAGGCACTTAATTCTGCTATGGCATCTGGTAAAATTGAAGCCGAATCTGAGGATTGGTATTCTATGCAGTCTGCCATAGATGATTGTACTTCGAGTATATATGATGCTAAAAAGGCATTAGTTGAGTATGATAATGCTATCAGACAGATTAATTGGGATGCTTTCGATAGAACTAGGGATGATGTTAGCAACCTTATAGACGAAACTCAGTTCCTTGTTGACTTACTAAAGGATGAAGATATTACAGATGATAATGGTAATATGAATGACAATGGTAAGGCTGCACAAGCATTAATTGCACAGAAGTATCAATTATATCTTAATCAGGCTAAAGCTTATAAAGATGAGATACTTAAGATTAATGAAGAATTGGCTAATGATCCTTATGATAAGGAGTTGCTTGATAGAAAGCAGGAACTTATTAAGGCTCAACAGGAGGCTATTAATTCAAGCATATCTGAAAAAGAAGCTCTTAAGAATTTAGTTCAAGAAGGTTATGATGCATTTCTTGATAAGCTTGATGAAGTCATCCAAAAGTATAAAGACCTTATGAATCAGCAAAAGGATGCTTATGATTATGAGAAATCTATAGCTGAGAAAACAAAAGCTCTTAACGCTTTAGAGAAACAATATTCTGCCGTTCAAGGAGATAATTCTGAGGAAGGTAAGAAGAATATCCAGCAGCTTAAAGACCAAATCAATACTGCAAAAGATGATTTAAAAGATACTGAGTATGAAAAGCTTATAAGTGATACTCAAGCTATTTTAGATAATCTTGCAGATACTACAAAAACGTGGCTCGATGAGCGACTTGATTCATTTGATATAACTATGCAGGAAATTATTGAGCAGTCTAATGCTAATGCAAGTAATATTGCGGATACTATTACATCTACTGCCAATGATTATGGCATTAAACTCAGTGAATCTATGTCTTCTATATGGAGTACAAATGCCAACAACATAACAAATGGTATTAATTGTGTATTAGGTGACTTTAGCAATAAGTTTGTAGAAGGCAACAACGCTATTAATAAGGTTTGTGGTGATATTAATGCTGCTGTACAAGGTTTATTGAAGAATAGTAATGATGAAGCACAAAGAGTTGCCGATGAGATTGCAAGACAGCAGGCAGAACAGAATGCTAATACCAATGGTGGTTATTCTGATGGCGGTGGTTCATCTGATAGTGATAGTGATTCTAATGATTGGTCTGATAATTGGGATAACTCTGATAGTGGCTCATCCGACGATAGTGGGTCTGATGGAGTTAATTGGATATATGAGGAGGATTCATATCCAAAAGATTTATTGGATATAGAAAATTCAATAGTTGACCGCTTGAAATACAACTCGATTGCAAGTAGTTTTGGTGCAAGAGCTGGTTATTATGAACAAATAACAGGCGATAGTGACTACTACGGTACTGCGGAGCAGAATATACTTTTATTAGATTATCTTAAGTCTCACGGACTAAAGAAAGGCTCTAAATCTGCTCATGGTGGTCTTACTCTTACAGATGAAGATGGTCTTGGTTCAGAAGTTATCTTCTCTAAGAAGTATGGTACACTTCGCAAGTTAGATGCTGGTGATATGGTATTTAATGCAGACCAAGTAGAAAAGCTTTGGAATCTTTCTAAAGGTATCACAACACCAAATATGTATATGGATAACTTAGGTGCTAAGTTGCCTGATATTCCTAATATATCGAATAACTTGGCTAATAAGGTTGATGTAGAATTTGGAGATGTCACATTATCATTACCTAATGTTAAAAATTATGAAGATTTTATGAAACAGATGGTAAGTGATAAGAGGTTTTTAAAAGCAGTACAGGAAGGTACATTGGGTCAAGTGTTAGGACGTAATTCACTTAATATGTTGACATTTAGATAAGGTTTATGAGCGTACTAGCTTTATGTTGGTATGCCCTTATATTGATTAATAAATCAGATTTACAAATATATGTTCTTGTAGTATTCTGTCGATTATTGGTATATAATATTGTATTGTATATTGATAATTGGGGGATATATTATGAGTATAATACAAGCTGTAATAACAGATAATTTTTGTTTAATGTCAGGCGATAGTCGTGCAACATATAGTAACAATAATACGTGTAAAAGTGGTTTTAATAAGGTGATTAAATTAAATAATCAAATATTATTCGGGGTTACGGGAAATCCAATACATTGTTTTAAATTATTTGATGGCTATTGTTTTTATGATACAAAAAAGGGATTTGTAAATTCAGATAAAGAGTTTGATGATCTATCCTATATAGAATTTATAGGTATTATTACATCCAAATTTTATAAAATGCTTAAAGAACATATAGAAGGAATTAGCAAATATGAATTGGGTGTTATAATATGTGGATATAATGGTAAACGATTTGAAATAACAAGTTTTTCTATTGGTTCTAAATTTGGAGTTCCCAATGGAATAAATGTAATACATAAAGCAGATGATTTTCCATATAAATGTGCAATGATAGGATTATCAAAACATATTAATAAATTCGAGATTTTAACAAATGAATTACATGAAAAATATTTATCTGAAAATTTTTCAATTAGACAATTTAAAAATATAATGCAAGAAGTGGTGGATGATGGTTCGAAATTTGATTATACAATAGATAATAAATTAAATTTTGAAACCATTAGGAAATTAAATAAAAATGATGATATTATTTTCAAATGATTATTGGATGGGGTGTAAAACAAATACATATAATTTAGAACGTATGCGATATGATTTATTCATTAAAAAATATCCTGTTTTTAAAGATATATTAATAATTATTAGAAAAATTAATTTTAATATAAAAATATATTCTGAAAACATTGTAAATAAATTATATATTTAGAAAATAAAGCATAAATAACCTCCCCTGCTCTTTTCAATTACAACTAAATACAAAACACACAAAGACACATTAGTTTAGGCTAGTGTGTCTTTTATTATGTTAGAAATTATTAAGAATATTAAGAATATTAAAATTAAGGATAGATTGGAGAAAATAGGATGTCAAATAAATTAGTAAAAAGTAAAAGTAATATGGAAAAGAAGCTGGAATATTATGAAAGACATTGTAAAACTCTTGAAAAAGAGATAGGAATGTTACAGGCTGAAAAAGAAAATCTTAAGAAAGAGAATGTTGAGTTGCAGCTAAAGTTAGGTATAGACTTAGAGCATATTAAACAGAATAATGCAATGGATAGAAAGGTTATTGCCAATGCTTTATACTCACAGAAGTTATTTAACGATGGTAAAGCGGAGATGGACGAGGCATTAGCAGTATTGACTAATGAAATAGAGAAAGCTAAAGAATTGAACAAAGAATATAAGAATATTACAGATGCTTTATTAGAAGAAATGTTTAATAAGGATAACTATAAAAAGTAAAAACAGCATATGTAGAGTAGATTTATGTACCCCTGTCCGTTATGGATGGGGGATTTTTAATTATAATTAGTAATTATAGGGAGTGACAACAGAATTAATATGACAGAAGAAAAATGCTTATTAAATATAAAAGAATTATGTGATTATTTAGGAATAGGGCAGACAAAAGCGAGAGAACTTTTAAGAGGGCGTAATGGATTTGGTATTCAGATAGGTAATCGCTGGTATGCAAATAAGAAAAAATTAGATAACTGGGTTAATAAACAATCAGCATAATGTAATTCTTTTATTGAAAAGGGTAAGTGTAAAATGGTATACTAAATAAGTATATCTATGCTTAACTTTTTGATTAAAGAAGTCAGAAAGGATTAATTATAGATGGGTAAATCATTAAATGGGAAAGAACTTGGACAAGGTATATCTCAAAGAAAGGATGGGCTTTATCAAGCAAGGTTTACTAATAGGTTTGGAAAAAGACAGACCATATATTCAAAATCAATAACAGAACTTAGAACAAAGTTAAGAGATGAACAATATGAGGATTCAAATGAATTGAATGTAATTGATAATGAGATTACATTAGATGAATGGTTCGATAAGTATATGAAAGTACATTCACCTTCATACCGACCTAATACAATATCTAATTACATCGGTGGTTATAATCGTGTAAAAGAGGATCTAGGATGGAGAGTTATGAAGGATATTAATGTTATAACATTTCAGGAATCATTCAATAAACTAACATCTGATGCTAGTAGAAAAAATACGAAAAAGGTGTTAATGAATCTTTATAAATATGCTTTAGATTGTAATATTGTTAAATCTATTAACCCTATTCAACAAGTTAAGACCAAATTAACTGATGTAGGAGTTAAGATAAGGGTTTTAACAAGAGAAGAAACGAAATTATTCTTAGATAATGGTAAGAATATAGCACATTTTCCATTGTTTGAATTGGCACTTGAAACAGGTATGCGTATCGGGGAAATTTGTGGGCTTCAATGGGATGACATAGATTTTGAACATAAAATGATATATGTAAGGCATACTTTAACATACGCTAAGAAAGATGGTTTATGGGGATATGAGTTTCAACTAAACGAACCCAAAACTGAAAATGGAATAAGAAAAATTCCTATGACTAAGAAAGCAGAAGATTTATTAATTGAACAACATTCAAGATGGGAAAATATCAATAATCGGTGTGTTGCTGCCATAGGATATGAAAACTTGGTGTATATTACAAAGAGAAATACTCCCATATGTACTAGGAATACAACTGTTTCAATTAGAAGAATAGAGGAGCGTATAAGAGCTAAAGAAATTGATTTTGAACCAATAACGCCACATACTTTAAGACATACATTTGCAACACGATGTTTGGAAAATGGAATGAATGTAAAAACACTTCAAAGAATTCTTGGACATTCAGATATAAGAACAACAATGAATACTTATTGTCACGTTACAGATGATGAATTATACTCAGCAATGAATATTTTTGAAGAAAAAGGAATTCTGAATACTGATATTCAAATTGGTGTAAAAGTGGTGTAGTAAACAAAATAATGTTTGAAAAAAGCCAGTATTTATGCGTGTTTGGAGATATGATAGAACATTCCATGACAGAATGTAATCATACGAATAGTATAAATGCTTGAAAATTAAATGGGATAAAAGTGGCTTTAAGTTGCTTGTTTACTGGTGATAAGTTACATTAAGTTATAACAAAAAATGAAAAAGCCACCTGTATTCAAAAAATGCAGTACAATCTGAGATGATTGTACTGCATTTTTGAATTTCATTATACATTAGAAAGTCCTGTACGATATTTTTTATGAAAAAGTTGTAAAGTGGTGTTATACAGGAATGAGGCAGTAATCGCAAACACAATCCACAATACAAGATGATATTCTTTTTTTCTGGATGTTTCTGTGATATACTTATACGCAGTCGTATCAGACCGGAAAGGAAATATTATGTTACAAAAATTATATGTTTTTTTCAGGAAAGAAACTGTTTTGTCAATTGCAGTGATCCTGGCGCTTCTTTCTATGTTCTGGGTCAGACCGGATAAGGCTTATTTTACTTATATCGATTTCAGGACTCTTGGGCTTCTCTTCTGTTTGATGGCAATTGTAGCTGGTTTGAAGGCTGTTGGTGTTTTTGATATACTTGCCCAAAAATTGCTGATGGGAACATCGGGAACTGTGGGTGTGATCAGGCTGTTGGTACTCTTATGTTTCTTCCTGTCAATGGTGATCACCAATGATGTGGCATTGATTACGTTTGTTCCTCTTGCACTGATCATTGTGCATAAACTGCCAAAGTAACTGGGCAATTACTGGCTTCTTAAAATAGTAGCCATGCAGACAATCGCTGCTAATCTCGGAAGCATGCTCACACCAATCGGAAATCCGCAGAACCTTTATCTATATGCCAGAGCAGGGATGTCTGCGGCAGAATTAATAACTCTGATGCTTCCATATTCCGCCACAGCACTTATCCTTCTTCTGATATGGATACAGGTAGCCGCTGCCAAAGCACCTCACGTATGCGGTTCCGAAAAAGATAAAACTCTTTTGGGATTCTCTGACAGAAAAGAACTTAACATGGAATACCTGGTCGCTTACCTGATCTTATTTACAATCTGCCTGCTCACTGTTGCACGTATCATTCCATATCAGATTCCTTTTGTATTGGTTCTTATATATATGCTGCTAAGAAACAGGGAAAATATAAGCAGGGTGGATTACTCCCTGCTTGCCACCTTTATTGCATTATTTATTTTTATCGGCAACCTTGGAAGGATTCCGCAATTCAGCAGTTTTCTGGAAAGAATCATGGCAGGAAGGGAAACACTTACTGCTGTTCTTGCCAGTCAGATTATGAGCAATGTTCCCGTTGCGCTTCTTTTATCCGGCTTTACAGATAATTACCTGGCTTTAATTGTCGGAACCAATATTGGAGGTCTCGGCACTCTGATTGCATCCATGGCAAGCCTGATAAGTTTCAAATATATTGCAGAAGAAAACAGGAATCTGAGAGGGAAGTATTTGGGAATATTTACAGCCTCCAATATTATATTCATGATATTCATGTTGATATTGTATTTTTTTCTTAGATAAAGGTTTTCTCGGAATTACAAAAGCTATAACAATTCTTTCTTCGCAAAAAATTCTCCGCGGCACTCTCTTATCCTGGAAGAAAAGCCGCGGAGAAATAAATATATTTTCGGTGCCAATACAAAGATCATTAATCTTTACACCACTTTATCACTTTTTCATAAAAAATATCGTACAGGGCTTTCTGATGTATAATGAGTTTGCTCCAAAACATTTTATTTTGAAACTTTTTCTGCTCCAACAGCAGATACTTTGTTTTTACTCGTTTTATCAATACTAACATTGGAATCTGTACATTCCATTCGATTTTTATATCAGCACTTTTTGTCTGGGATTACCACAAAATCCCTCAATACCCTTTACCACGCATGTTCCTATGCAAAAGTTGATTATTCCCACTTTATGAATATCACAGCTAAAGTTGCTTTGAGAATAGTTGTACCTGGTAATGAAATAGGTGAAGTTGGGGATATGGGAGAAAGATTTCTGGATAATCAGCGAATTGAAGGAAATATAGCAGAAATGCTTGATGGTGCAATACAATTTGTTAATAGGAATATGAGAGTGAAAACAATAGTTGACTCTGAAACAGGAAAACGTAAAGACCGTACAGATTATCCAATTACAGCTATTAGGGAAGCTATCCTTAATGCATTAGTGCATCGTGATTATAGTATTCATACAGAAGGCATGCCTATACAGATTATTATGTTTGAAAATAGAATAGAGATTAGAAATCCAGGTGGAATATATGGAAGAATAAGAATAGACCAATTGGGAAAAGTACAACCAGACACGAGAAATCCAATAATTGCATTAGAACTAGAGGTGTTGAAAATTACAGAAAATAGATATTCAGGTATTCCTACTATAAGAAGGGCAATGCGTGAATATAATTTACCTGAACCAGAATTCTTGGACGAAAGGGGCTGCTTTATAGTTAAATTATATAAATACAAAGAAAATGAAGATAATAAAATGATTGAAAGCAGCGAAGAGAAAAATTTAATTATATTCTGTAAGACACCTAGAACAAGAAATGAAATTTGTCATTATTTAGGTATAAATTCAGTGTCATATGTTATGAAAAAATATGTTATGCCATTAGTTGAAAGAGGAATATTAAAAATGAGTATTCCTGATAAACCTAAGAGTACGAAACAGTTATTTTATTGTGAATAGGATTTATTGATGGTATATGTTTGGATATGTGATGGGGATTGAGTAGATGGAAATAGGAGTTATTGGTCTGAGTAAATTTATTTGTAAGCGTTAACATATAGTTACAAAAGCTAGTAACATTGCAATATGAACAAATGCAATGTGGATTCACAGATTTTAATGAGCAATGTATAAAGGAGAGGTGTCCGTTTTATGAGTAATGTAAAAGTAGCTTTTATTTGTGTTCACAATTCATGTAGAAGTCAGATTGCTGAGGCTTTTGGAAGGCATCTGGCATCAGATGTGTTTCAAAGTTATTCGGCGGGTACAGAAACAAAACCACAGATTAATCAGGATGCTGTCCGTATTATGAAGGAATTATATAATATAGATATGGAAGCAGAAGGACAGTTCAGTAAGCTGGTTAGTGATATTCCAGATCCGGATATTGCAATATCAATGGGATGTAATGTAGGGTGTCCATTTACAGGCAGACCATTTGATGATAATTGGGGACTTGAAGATCCAACTGGAAAAAGCGATGAGGAATTTAAGATAGTCATTGAGCAAATAAAGAAAGATATTTTGAAGTTAAAAAGTAGATTGAACCATAACAGCTCATCAGTAACCTGATTATTAAATAAAATGATATGAAAATGATATGAGATAAAATTAAGTAATGGAAACAGATAATTATTATGTTATACTATATATGAATATGTATACTATGTAAGCATATGATATGTATTTATATATAGGGAAAGAGAGGATATAATGTTGGCAAAGGCTACAGATGAACAGAAAGATAGCTTGAAAAAATACATGAAAAAATTAAAGACATAAAATTGAGAGTGCCAGAGGAATATCTTGAACCTATTAAGGAATATGCAGAATAAGCAAAATGAGGGTGAATAATTTGTAATTTTGAAACATGCGTTTCATTCGGAATTTTAAAGGAGGTATGACCTATGACAGCGTTAAGACAGAGTGCAATGATGGAACTGGAAAAGATACCAGAAGATAAATTATCCTTTGTGATTCAGATAATGCAAGGGGTAAACGGATTATATAACGATACCAATAGCGAAAGGAAAGAAGCATTTGCCAGATTAGAACAGTTACGCAAAAAGGGAACTGTTACAGATGATGCTGCAGAATTAGCTTCTTATAGGGAAGATAAGTATGGCAGGTAAAATTCTGATAGATACTAATGTACTGCTTGATTATCTTCTGGAAAGAGAGCCATTCTTTGAGGATGCAAAGAAAGTAATCTTGTCATGTACCGAAGCGGATACAAAAGGCAGTATTGCAGCACACACAATATCTAATATGTTCTTCATATTAAGAAAAGATTATACAGCAAAGGAACGCAGAGTAATATTGTCAAGTCTATGTACAATTTTTGATGTTGAAGGCATAGACAAAGCAAAATTATTATCTGGTCTTGCAAACGAAGATTTTTCTGATTTTGAGGACTGCTTACAGATGTAGTGTGCAAAGAGTTATGGTGAAGATTATATTGTGACAAGAAATGTGCCAGATTATTCTATATCAGACATAAATGCAATTTTACCAAGTGAATATTTAGGATTATAACAAACAAAGCACCAACGGAGCTACAAGTGAAAATGGAAACTGTCTATAAAGGTGTCATTTTACGGAGAATGTATATTATGTAGTAAAATGTATTTGTAAAGGTATCAATATAATTTACAGATATATTAGTAAAGTTAGTATGCCGACTATTGAAGAAATTGAAGCAGAATTAAATGAATAACTTTATGCTATAGAAGGAGAATAGATGGTGAAAAAACGAATTATAAAATGTTATTTTGGAAGGAATGTAGTTTATTTATGAATGAATATGTAAAAAATTTAAATCGAATTGAATTTGTTGTTACAATGGCGTGTACTGGAAAATGTAAACATTGTTCTGAAGGTGATCATATAAATTGTAAAGGACATATTGATACAGAACTTGCAGTGAAGTCCGTTCGACAGATTTGTGAAAAATATAAAATTGAATCGTTGATGACTTTTGGTGGTGAACCGCTGATATATCCGGATGTTGTTTGCACTATCCATAAAACGGCAACGGACATGGGAATCGAAAAAAAACAGTTAATTACCAATGGCTTTTTCTCTAAAAAAAGGGAACGCATAGAAGAAGTGGTTACGATGCTTGAGAAAAGCGGGGTAAATAGCTTATTGCTGTCTGTTGATGCATTTCATCAGGAAACAATTCCTCTTGAACCGGTAAAATATTTTGCTGAATGTGTTGTGAAATCAAAGATTCCCGTTAAATTAAGTCCAGCATGGCTTGTTAGTGAAGAAGATAATAATCCATATAATCTTAAAACGAAAGAAGTATTGGGAAAATTTAAGGACTTGCATATTCCTATAGGAAGTGGGAATATTGTTTTTCCGAGTGGAAATGCATTGAAATATCTTAGTGAGTATTTTGAGGATGGTGTCGCATATTCGTCTCCTTATGAAGAAGATATATTTGATGTTCGGGCGATTAGTTTTTCTCCTAATGGTGATGTGTTGAATGGAAACATTAATAATAATGATATACAGGATATTTTAGAATCATATCGACCATAAAATTGAACATAACAGGTCATCAGTATCCAGATTATTAAATAAAATGATATGAAAATGATCTGAGATAAAATTAAGTAATGGAAACAGATAATAATTATGTTATACTATATCAGAAAAATTATATTTTATAAGGAGGATTATTTATGTCAGAGATTAATATAAGTTATTTTAAAAGTATCATAGATCAGGATAGAGCCGCAGTCGTTATATGCAATCTTAATCATGAAATAATATATATGAATCCAGCTGCAGTTGTTAATTATGCAAAGCGTGGCGGAGACAAGCTGATTGGCAGAAGCCTGCTGGAATGTCATAATAAGGAATCACAGGAAAAGATAAGACAGGTGACAGAATGGTTTGCACAGGACGAAAGCCATAATATTGTGTATACATTTCATAATGAGAAGCAGAATAAAGATGTATATATGGTGGCGCTTAGAGATAGTGGCAAGCTGATTGGATACTATGAAAAGCATGAATATCGAGATAGAGAAACAATGAAAATGTATGATTTATGGTGAGTTCCACCTAATGAGGAAGTTGTATAAGTGTAAGAACCACCATAGGCTAAGAATCCTGCTTTGCAGGATTTTTTTTTATATTGAGAAGTCAGATAATGAAAATATAAGAAGGCTGTAAATAAGATAACATCTAAAAAATAATCATGAGAAATTCTTTAAAAAGTATATGTCGAAAGATGAATATTATAATATTTAGTTATTTACGATATAATGTACTTGAATTTATGTACTGGAATTTAATAAACATACGTATGCAAAAAATAAAAAATATTGTAGAATTGAGATTAATATGATAGATGTTAATGCTTTAAGTGAAAATAAAGTATATAATACTATGTTAGAAAGTATAGGGAGGGACAAGGTAAAGATATATGAATAATAAAGATTTTGTAGAGCATTTAAAGCAACGTTTATTTATAGAATTTAAAAAACAGGATAGAAGTGGTGTGTATGGATATACACAACGCAGTATGGCATATAATTCTAATAAAATAGAGGGAAGCACACTTACAGAAAAACAGACTGCATCTATGTTTGAAACAGGAACATTATATACAGATGATCCAGATATTATATTCCGGACTAAGGATATTGAGGAAATGAATGGCCATTTTAAAATGTTTAATTATATAATGAAGAATATGGACGAGCCATTGTCAGAGGATTTAATAAAAGGAATGCATAAAAATCTTAAAGAAGGTGTTTTTGAAGATTTTGCTAATGGTTATGCAGTAGGAGAATGGAAGAAAAGAGAAAACAGGGTAAGTGATATTCATGTAGCATTACCACAGGAAGTGCCAGAAAAAATACGTCAGTTATTGAATGCGTATACAAGTAAAGAACGCATAGAATTAAAAGATGTAGCTGTATTTCATGCAAAATTTGAAAATATACATCCATTTCAGGATGGCAATGGAAGAGTTGGAAGGATGATTATATTAAAACAATGTTTAGACAATGATATAGTTCCTGTTATTATAAGGGATTCAAATAAAGCAGAGTATTATAGATTCCTTAATAAAGCACAGCATGAAGAAGATTACAATGGACTTGTAAGATATTTTGAAAAAGAACAACAATATTATATTGAGAATACTATACAAATGTTATATACACTAGAAGAATTAAATATCATTAATAATGATATTATTGATGATGTGACGTTTGAGATGAAAAGCTAAATGGCCTGTAAAATGTCAGTGAATCAAATAAAAAAAACGAAAAGCATAGTTAGGAATAGAAGGAAAATGAAAGGGAAAAGAGTTATTGCAGGTATTCTGCTTGCGGGGATTTTAGCAGTTACCCTGGCAGGGTGTAAAAACACAGATAACACTAAAGAAGAATCAGAAAAGCCTGTTATTACCCTCGGCAGTGACAGCTATCCCCCATACAATTATCTGAATGAGGATGGTATACCGACGGGTATAGATGTAGAACTAGCTACAGAAGCCTTCAAAAGAATGGGATATCAGGTGAATGTTGTCCAGATTAACTGGGAGAAGAAAAAAGAACTGGTAGAGAGTGGCGAGATTGATTGTATCATGGGCTGTTTTTCCATGGAAGGACGCCTTGACGATTACCGCTGGGCGGGACCATACATAGCAAGCCGTCAGGTGGTCGCTGTAAATGAGGACAGTGATATCTATAAGCTGAGTGACATGGAGGGAAAGAATCTGGCTGTCCAGTCCACAACCAAACCGGAAGGTATTTTTCTTAACCGGTTGGATGACAGAATCCATAAACTGGGAAATCTGATCAGTCTTGGACACAGGGAGCTGATATATACATTTCTTGGGAAGGGATATGTAGATGCAGTTGCCGCACACGAGGAATCAATCGTCCAGTATATGAAAGATTATGACATAGACTTTCGTATTCTGGAAGAATCGCTGATGATTACGGGAATAGGTGTTGCTTTTGCAAAAGATGATGACAGAGGAATCTGTGAGCAGATGGACAAGACCATTGAAGAAATGCGTAAGGATGGCACATCCTTGAAAATTATTGAAAAATATCTGGATGATCCCCAGAAGTATCTGGAGGTGGATGATTTTGGATATTAAGAGAAAGAAAAAAGAAAAACGAATCCAGCTGCTTGGAGGTCTGATGGGAATCTGTGTGGCTGTAGTCTCTCTGTTTTATTTCTTCCACGCAGAAAAAGCGGAAGCAGAGAAAAGAATGGTGGAGATTGTAAACTATGTGAAAGTGCAGTGTTCCACCTACACCCATTATAATGAATCTTCGGAATCCAAAAGTCTTCTCCGTGCCATTGAAAGTGCCAGACAGATGAGTACAAATATTAAAATGGAAATAGAAAACGGCGGTCAGCTAAGTCAGGAGTTCCTGAAAGAAAATCTGCAGACTCTCTGGGTGGATGGTATCATTATACTGGATAAAGAAGGAAAGACGGACTGTGAATACAGCACAGATGAATCTTTGACTAATGAGATTACGGAGTATCTGCAAAAAGAAATTATCATGGATTTTGCCGGATATGAAGAAAGAAGCTATTCGGAACGGTTTACCAGGGAAGATGGATCCTTTATTGACATTGCAGCCTGCGCCAGAAAAGATGCACCGGGTATTGTGGCAATCTACTATTACACATCTCCTGAATTTGCCAGAAACTATACACTGACGATACAGGGGCTTTTAAATGGTTATAGTATCCAGAAAGATGGAACGATTATTGTTGCAGACGATGGGATTGTTGTTGCCAGCAATGATGAGAGTCTGTTGGGACAGAATACAGCCGACAACGAAGTTGTTCAGGCAATGAAAAAGCATACAGACAGTCAGCACATTTATCACTTGAGGAAAGAAGGAACCGGATGCTACGGAATCATGCTGAAGCAGTGTGATTATTATATCTATGCGTATCTTCCGGATACGGAAGTGTTCCATAACCTTCCATTAAGTATGATAGGCGTTATTTCTCTTTATTTCCTGATGTTCAGTATATTTTGGTTCTGGACCTACAGAACCAATCTGGCACACCGGAAACAGGAACAGGAAAAAGATGAAAAATATAAAGCAGAACTTCTGATAGCTGCAAAAAAGGCAGAGGCTGCCAATGAGGCAAAAACAGAGTTTCTCCAGCGGATGAGCCATGATATCCGGACTCCCATCAATGGAATTCGCGGCCTGGTCAATATGGCAGACCATTATGCAGAGGATATGGAGAAGCAGACGGAATTTAGGACAAAGGTGAAAGAGGCATCTAATCTGTTGCTGGAACTGGTAAATGATGTCCTG
>ERZ791579.206-NODE-206-length-50201-cov-4.134108_pt1 | contig 50201 bp, 76 predicted proteins | sample MGYA00509968_ERZ791579 | MGnify/ENA primary metagenome ERZ791579 (study PRJEB30046, sample SAMN00791924) | human gut metagenome | study: EMG produced TPA metagenomics assembly of the A metagenome-wide association study of gut microbiota in type 2... | reverse complement strand
AACGCATGGATATCCGTAATGTACTGTTCTTTCACAATCTCGAACTTCTCTTCATACCGATAGAGTCCCGTGTACACCTGCTGCCGTCTCGCATCCAGCATCGGGCAGATGAGCGCCGAAGCCCCGTACAGACAATATCCCATCGCATCCATCGTCGGCACATGGATCAGCGGCTTCCCAAGCGCCAGTCCCAGTCCTTTCGCTGTCGCAGAGCCAATCCGAAGCCCCGTAAAAGATCCTGGACCGCCGGATACTGCGATTGCATCGATGCTTTCCAACGGCACCTCCAGCATTTTCACAATCTCATCAATCATCGGAAGAAGTGTCTGCGAATGCGTTTTTTTCAGATTCACCGTATATTCCGCCGTGATCACATCATCCGTAACAATAGCAACCGATGCCACCAGGGATGCGCTTTCGATTCCCAAAATTCTCATTTTCTCTTTCCTCCTGTCGCCGGCTACTGCTCGTTTACTGAAATTTTCCGGTAATCAAAGCCCTTTTCCAAATCCTTTTCAATCGTGATCTGGATCGGATGTTCCGGCAGGATCTCGCGGATGCGCTCCGACCATTCGATCAGGCAGATGCCCTCGCCGTAGAAATAGTCCTCATAGCCAATCTCATCCATCTCGTCCACATCGCCGAGACGATATACATCAAAATGGTAGAGCGGCAGGCGCCCATCGTCGTACTCCTGCACGATCGTGAAAGTCGGGCTGTTGACCGGTTCCTGAATTCCAAGTCCCGCGGCAAACCCCTGCGTAAAAACCGTCTTTCCTACGCCCAGATCACCATTCAAACAATACACCTGCCCTGCCTGCGCTTCCATTCCAAGCTTTTTTCCAAACGCATACGTCTCTTCCGGGCTGTTTGTTTCTATCATCATGCTCGAATTCCTCTTCTCTTTTCCTGCGGCAGATTTCTTGTAAGCATACTGAGAAAAATCTGCTCCTCCGAACCTCTGAACACGCGCTTCGGCATCAGGTACGCCTTGTCTCGACCCAGGTAAAGCACATAGATTCCCGCGATCTTTTTCACTTTTACCAGCTTATCCCAGCTGATCTCACCCTTGCCGTTCGCCTGGCGGGCACGGATGCCCTCGTCTCCAATGTGAAATACAATCTCAGCTCCCGTTTTCGCATCCCTGGCGGTGCGCTCTGCCTGTTTCCAGATTGCAAAAATCTGAAAGCCTGTCAAGGCAATCACTCCCAGAATCACCAGATTCGTCACCTGCGTTCCCAGACGTTCCTCGCTGGCTGACGCTGCAATAATAACGAGCACCGTCAGTATGATGCATCCGATTCCACGCAGTCCCGCCCAGAAATTGTACATCGAATAAATAAAAATCTCTTTTGGCTGTATTTTTACACGTAAGTCCATTTTATCTTCTCCCTAATTTTCTATGCCTTATCCGCCGCCCCATTCCAGTCAGCGCTCCTGCATCCTATAACCAACGGCTGAATCTGCCGTGGTTTACTTCGTCTCCCGGATTTTCATCGTCAGCGAAATGCGCTTCTTCGCCACATCAACCGCCAGCACCTTGACCTCCACGATATCCCCGACGCTGACCGCCTCCAGCGGATGCTTGATATAGCGGTCTGTCATCTGGGACACGTGAACCAGACCATCCTGATGCACGCCGATATCCACAAACGCACCGAAATCAATGACATTCCGCACGGTTCCTTTTAAAATCATGCCCGGCTTCAAATCCTTCATTTCCAGCACATCCGTGCGGAGAATCGGCTTCGGCATCTCCTCACGCGGGTCGCGCGCCGGTTTTTCCAACTCGCTCACGATATCGAGCAAGGTCGGCTCGCCGATCGAAAGCTCTTTTGCCAGCTTTGCCGTATCCGCGATCTCCTTGCGGATATTGCGGATGCCGCCCGCCGCGATCTCCTTCGGATCATGTCCAAGCTGCTTTAAAAGCGCCTCCGCTGCTTTATAGCTCTCCGGGTGCACACTCGTCGCATCGAGCGGATTCTTGCCGCCCTGGATCCGCATAAATCCGGCGCACTGTTCATACGCCTTCGGTCCCAGCTTCGCCACCTTCAAAAGCTCACGGCGCGTTGAAAATGCGCCATTCTCCTCCCGATATGCCACGATATTTTTCGCAATCGTCTTGTTAATGCCGGAAATATAGGCGAGCAGCGGCGCCGATGCCGTATTCAGATCCACGCCGACCTTATTTACGCACGTTTCCACCACGCCCTGCAGCGCTTCGCTTAAATTTTTCTGGTTCATATCATGCTGGTACTGACCGACTCCAATGGATTTCGGATCAATTTTTACCAGCTCCGCCAGCGGATCCTGCAGGCGTCTCGCGATCGATGCCGCGCTTCTCTGTCCGACATCAAACTGCGGAAATTCCTCCGTCGCCAGCTTGCTCGCCGAATAAACCGACGCGCCCGCCTCATTGACGATGACATACTGAACTTTCTCCGGAATTTCTTTTAAGAGTTCCACGATGATCTGCTCAGATTCTCGGCTTGCCGTACCATTCCCCACTGAGATCAGGGAAATACCGTACTTGCGGATCAGCTTTTTCACGATCTCCTTCGACTCTTCCACGCGGTTCTGCGGCGCAGTCGGGTAAATGACCGTCGTATCGAGCACTTTTCCCGTCTCATCCACAACTGCCAGCTTGCAGCCCGTCCGGAATGCCGGATCCCAGCCGAGCACCACGCATCCTGCGATCGGCGGCTGCATCAGGAGCTGTTCCAGGTTCTTGCCAAATACCTGAATCGCGCCGTTCTCTGCCGTTTCTGTCAGCCCCGCGCGGATCTCGCGCTCGATCGCCGGTCCGATCAGGCGGCGGTAGCTGTCCAGAATCACTTCTTCCATCACGCGCGCCGCATCCCCATCCGGGCGGATAATAAGCTGTTTCTCCATATACCGGACAATCTGCTCCTCCGGCGCTATAAGCTTCACGCTCAGAATCTTCTCTTTCTCACCGCGGTTGATCGCCAGCACACGGTGTCCCGCCAGCTTTTTGACTGGTTCGGAGAAATGATAGTACATCTCGTACACCGACTGTATCTTCTCATCCTTTGCGGATGCCTCCAAAAGACCGTCCTGCATCGTCTTTTTACGTGCGTAGTTGCGGTATTTTGCCATCTCGCTGATCTGCTCAGCCAGAATATCACGCGCGCCGTCTATTGCCTCTGAAACATCTGCAACACCCTTTTCTTCCGACACGTACTTCGCCGCCTCCGCCTCCAGGCTGCCGCCCGCTTCCTGCTTGTAAATCCAGACTGCTAACGGTTCCAGCCCTTTCTCACGGGCAATTCCGGCACGGGTGCGCCGTTTCGGGCGGTACGGAAGATAAAGATCTTCCACCGCAACCAGCGTCGCCGCATCGCGGATCTGTTTCTCCAGCGCCGGAGTCAGCTTCTCCTGGGCGCGGATCGCACCGATCACCTGCTCCTTTTTATCCTCCAGATTCCGAAGATAGCGCAGACGCTCATCTAGCTGGCGCAGCACCTCATCATTCAGGGAACCGGTCGCCTCCTTGCGGTAGCGCGCGATGAACGGGATCGTGTTTCCCTCATCGATCAGCTTTACCGCCGCTTCGACCTGATTTCTCCCTATCTGAAGCTCTTCTTTCAATGCCTGTATAATATCCATGCAAAAACTCTCCTTCAATATCAATACGCTGTTTAATCATACCATTCCAGCGCATATTTCGCAAGTCAATGCCTAACTGGACAAGCGGCACCCTGATTATATGCGGAGCTCCACCATTTACGCTCCGGATCTTCTTCAAGAAGTGATCTATAGATGGGTCTAACCAACTGTTTCATACGCTGCGAAGAGTAAAGGGCCTTTGCTTGCCATGGGCCACCAAAATCTCGCATTGTATCCCAGTTATTCCATGCTCTAAAATAGAATGTGTTGATGATTTTTTCCTCAAGAGGCAACTGTGGATTGGTGCTGATATTTTTGATGAGATACTGACTCTGACGATCATGCTCACGACGAACATTGCAGAATTTGTACTGCTGCAGAACTCCGTCATTGGTCCATGGAGCTTCTTTGTGAAGAACATCTTTGCGAAGATGGATCTTATAACGCTCTGTAACAAAATCATAGAATCTTCGCATATTCTTAAGATTGTATTTTGGATTTGCAACTCGGATCGAGATCCTATTGACACCACAATACAACTTGTCTCTGGATTTTGTTCTCATGTCACACCGCCTTTGCTTCAAGTATTACATATTATACTCCCATATCGGACTATTGTAAAGAGATTTTTTCGTCCTTGTAGCAATACTTGAGAACATCCTTTTTAACAGTAAGTAGCTTTTCAGTTCCTCTAGGCTTCCTACCATACCCATGAACAGCTCCGCCACGACCAATGATCACTTCTCTGACACGCATTATTGTAGTGTTAAGGAAATAGCTGAAACTGACCTGCATCAGTCCATTGGAATCAACATACCAAACAGATTCGATAGAGTTAAAGCTGACGCTGTCAGAATCTGCCACCTCCTGTTTCAGCTGTGCCCAAGCAGCCATCTGTTTGGCATTGGGCTGACCCTCATTCTTAGAAGACTTGGAGAAGTCCACAATCACCTGTCTCTTTGGGCTGGTGTCTCCTGTGGAGGACTTTTCCTCCTCGTGAGTAGTTTTCTCTTCAGGCTTCTTATAGAGCTCCACAGGAGGAGCTGCTACAACAGCAGAGACACGTCGTGTGCTGAGTGATTCAGGGTCTACACCCAGGATTATGGCTGTGATGGTCTTGGCCTGAGTGGCGTTTTCACACTTCACAGACCCAAGAACTTTTCCGTCTTTGACCATATTATAATAGTATACTCGTATTCTCATAGCTCAGCCCTCCAAAGACTCAGACCAACGTGCAAATCTTGCAGTGTAAGACACATATGTGATATTCTGCACCTTATTATAAAGACCCAAATCAAGGTCTTGGAGTCGGGTTTTCATGTGGAAGCCCACAGTACTTAGTGGCATGCAGAAGTGATCTGCTGTTCGTCTATATGTTGCCCAAGTCTCAACGATGTAATTGGCTTCATCCAGCACCTGCTGATCAGTATATTTTCTCTTCTTCATCTTAAACACCTCACTTTTTCAGAGAACGTGCATCCATACAAGCACGACCATCGTAGATGCCTTTGTTGTACGCATCAAAGTTGACGGAGCCGGAGCTGGTCAGACCACCCTTGTGGGTAGAGAGCTGAGGGAACTTGTCATGAAATTTGTTGTCTACATCCTGAGGAACGATCAGCACAAGAGCCTGGCACTGCTTGTCCAGCTTCTCACGAAGACCACCAAGGAACCCCATCACATAGCTGTTGAACACATTCTTGGTGTCCTCACAATTTCGACGAGCCTGACCAACACAAGCATCACCCTGCTTCTTTGCGAAGTGATATGCATACTCAAAAGCGGATTTGGCAATCTTTGCATCTGCAGCATGTCCAAAGAATGCAACCTGCTTGTTGCTGAGGAGGATAGTCTTGCAACGGAAGTTGCGGGCAATGATCACTGCAAGCTGGCAGCGGAAGCCTTTGTTGCCTTTGTGCTCACAGGCTTCCAACCCATAAGACACAGGCTCATCGACATTGACTTCCACATCGCTCATCTGAACCCCGTGTTCAGCCATGAGTTGCTGAGCCTTAAGAAGCGCTGCCTGAGCTTCAGCATCGCTGTCATTGCGCTTGCTATCAGCAAGAGCGAGCAGTTTCTGAATTTTCTTTACGATTGCATTGTTTTCAGTCATGATAATTCTCCTTGTGATGTCATTTTAAGAGCCATCCGCTCTGAGAGGGTTGCTACATACAACTCCGACACCCTTTCGGGTGTTTCGTCGCAATTTTCAGCGACTCATCAGGGAGCTTATTAGATTTGTACACCAAGCTTCTCAGCTGCAGCAGAAACGACTTTCTCAACCTCTTCAGGATTTGCTTCGTTCCACTCATCCTGCATATCAGCTGCCATACAAAGCTCAGCACAAAGGTTGTAGTCCCAAAAATCAAGCTGTCGGATGTCAGCAGCAATTTCATGGGGATCACGCATTTAATCACCTCAAATTGGTCCAGAGTATTTAAAATGCGTGAGCAAATAGCCATCTGCATAATACTTTTGAAGTGTTTTGATGAGATCTTCCGGTTCACAAGAAGTCACTGAAAGTGCATCTTTCTTTGCAAAAACCAAGTGACACATAGTTGCCTCCAATTGTTTGAGTGTTTATTGCTTTTCCTTACAATTACATTGTACTCCTATTGGCAATAAATGTAAAGAGGTTTTGTGAAAAACTTTAAAAATTTTTAGAAAGTGTCCCGCAAAATGTATCCATAGATGACCGTGGCAATGATCAAGCCAATTGTGAGATACAGTGGTGTGCATCCACCAAATACCCATTGGGCGATTCTGTAAACCAGCAGGACCACAAAGGCAGTGGCAACTGCAGAAAGGAAACATCCCCACACATACTTGATAAACCTCTTGATGAAACCCCACAGGTCACTCAGGGCATCATGCTTATATCTCAGCAACTGAACAAGTATACTATCATTGATCTTCATTTTATACCTCCATTTCTGTTCTTCTATTCCAAAGCGTGATGACTCTCTCTACTGCACTTCCAGAAGGAACGTTGTTCCCGCTCCTCATATCACACAGGATCTGGGTCTGAGCGTTGCAGCAAGAGCAGTAGACTTTCACTCCAGAGTCCACAAATAGATATGCCTTGCCACCACAGAATGGGCATCTCTTGAGCTCAGGCATTTCGACTTTCATCATGGTTGATCTCCTTTCTGGGTAGTTCGCACTCAATACAGTCTCGGTTAAGGTGTGTTTTGAGTGGACAGACCATGTCTTTGGGCTTGTTGTATTTTGGACACATGTTAGTAATATTCATTGCTATACTCTCCAAGTTTTAGATGGTATTCCCAGTACTCCTTTGGGATCAGTTCAACGACTGCCAATTCATTATCTATTGGCTGTATCTGTAAAATGATGGGTGTATCATCTTCTGGTTTAGGTTTGGACGTATTGCATAACTGCAAAATGGCTTGCCGATTGAGGCATCGGAAATAGCTGTGAACGAATGTTTTCTTCATCTCAATACTCTCCGTGATGATGTTCCTGAACGATTGGTCGATCATAGTTGTAGCTGTTGTTATTGCGCATGCGGCGAAGTTTGTTGACAACATCGTCATGGCCTTTCTCGTAGCCATAGGCATAGCCAACATAACAGGTAAAGGCTGAAATTGCGAAAATGATAGTGATTGTGATTGCCTCTCCCATCAACATAAGTTATTCCTCCTCAGGTTCAATAGAAATGATTCGTTTGTCGTCTTTCTCGAGTTCTCCAGCGAAGATGATGCATCTGCCATAGTAGGGACTGTCTACAATATAATAGTGAGACTTTTCAGTGGCTTTGCCAACAACAGTGGCAGGGGAGTTGTCAATCATGCGAACATGATCACCAGGCTTGAACTTGGGGAGTGGTGCACGTCTTTGAATCATAGGGTTGTCACCTCTTTCTCTTTGAGCAAATCATAGATAGAAGTAATGTCAGCATTGACTTGGGTGATCCAGAACAACTGGTTATTGCGCTCAACAACATATGTTCTGTAGATCCTCGAGCGAGAACTTAGATATTCATCAGATTTAAGTCCAATGATGGTGTTTGCCTTGACAATGCGTCCCTCAGAGAGGAGCTTCTTTGCAAGGTTCTGAATATCAATAGAATTCATTTGTCTGGCACCTCCGTGTTCAATGCTTTGTGGAGCTCATACATTGCCTCGTCCTGAGACATGACTTTGAGCATAACATTTTGGAAGATCTCAGTGTATGCCACTAGAACTGTGTATTTCACAGGCAATAGAGCTTGACGGATTTTCTCAACAAGTTTCATATGCATCAGGCTCCTGTATTAGAACAAAACTGGTTATTGAGAAACTTGAGAACTTCCAAGCCAATCTGTTGATCTTTGATAAAGTTGCTGAGCTCCTCCTGATCTAAGCAGCTGGCCATCTGTACATGAGCGCGAAATTCTTTACAGATAGCGTCATAGTAGATAATAGGAAGATCAAAATCTACTGGGCAATCAACTTTATAGGTAGCAGTGATATCTCCTACAGAGTTGGTAATGAGACTCTCAGTAACTTTATATTGAAAGATCTCGTATTTGTTATGGGCAACGATGGCCTGTTCAGAAGTAATGATGTCCTGATCAATAAGATTCATAGTAAGTTCCATGTATGTACCTCCATTTGTTTTCTTGCTTCTTATTGTGATTACATTGTACTCCTATTGTACAGAAATGTAAAGACCTTTTGTGAAAATTTTTAGAGATTTTTCAAAGATTCTTGCAGCTCCTGCTTCAGCTGTTTGATTCTTCGTCTTACAGTATGTACTTTGGTGTTTGTCATACGGGATATAGTAACTGCTGAGTAGCCTTGAATATGTAAGTGAGCAATCTTGAGAAAGACAGAATTACCTTTACATATATAATGTATTTGAGCATAAATGTCTGATGCTTTATAGTCATCTCGTGGGTCAGGGATGATGCATTCAATAGGGATCGGAGCTTGTCCTTCGTTGCAGACTGTGTCGTTAAGGCTGACTGTTGTATGAACTTGTCGTTGTAGCTTGCGCCACTCCATGTTGATCATGTTAGACATACAGGCGAATGCAAATACAGAAAACTTTCCGTTCTCTGGCTTGTAGAAATGTGCTGCACGACATAGGCCAATAGCGCAGATATCGTAATAGTCACTGGAAAGATGGAATTTGTTAAGGTACGAGTAGATGAGTTTATGATTGTTAGTCACGAGCTCCCGCTCTTCATCCGTTAGAGTGAAAGGCTTCACTGGTGTAGACATAAGAGTTCCTCCATTATAGAGTATGAGTTTTAAGATAATTATACTCGCAATGGAGTAAAAAGTAAAGTAGAAAATAAAAAATCGGTAAAAATCGGTCTAAAAATCGGCGTAAAATTGCACTTGAAGTACTCAAAAATCGGTATTTTATTGGAAGAAAAGTTCAAAAAATCGGCGGACTTTTTGACGTTGTATCGTCATCCTATTGTAGAAAATTTACGCCGTTTTTTATTTTATATATAAATAGAATTAGATAATATATAAAATAAAAATAAAAATAAAAATTTAATAATAAAAGGGTAGGGGAGAAAAAAATCGGCCGGATTTTTCTGCAATAAATTCACGAACTGTGCAATAAGTTTTACGCCGATTTTTCAACTTTTCGGTCCAATTTTACGCCGATTTTTGAGTCATTTTTTCGGGTTTTATTGCACACAAAAATCGGTATTTCGCCGATTTTTCACGAAATTCTGAAAGTGAATTATTGTAAACTCGTTTCAAAAGTTTTCAGAAGAGTAAAGAAAAAATTTACTTGAGTGGAAAAAACTGAGTTTTTTATTGCAAAATTCTGTAACGAGTTTTTACAATAACTTGAAAACTTTTGAATTTACAATAACGAGTGAAATAGGATGAAATTTCTGAAAATTTTGTGTCGGTGTGAAAAGGTGGCGGAGCCATTTTTCGGGTATGCACCCTGGGCTTCGTCAGAGACGGACAGAGAAGTTGTGTAATATAGTGTGCTTGGGTAACTGAAAGAATTTACAATAAGAGGTAGTCGTATTATAATAACTCTAAAGAGTTATTATAATAATGCAATGACTGGTGGTGATATAGTGGGTGCTTTTAAGAAGATCGATGGAAGAAAGGTCTATGTTGATTTTACTTTCATCGTTGCTGAAAAGGACTCCTATGAGCGCACAATGCGTGAAAACATGCGCAAGGTTCATGCCCGCAATAAGGCATTGAGTTTGTTGTTTCCATATCAACATCTTCTGGGTAAACGTCGAATTGTTGAAACTCCTGAAGAAATGCAAGAGCTGTGTGACAAATACTTTGAATCCTGCAATGGACCTTTACGAGACAAATGGGGCAATGCAGTCACTGACAAGGAAGGCCATGCAATTATTGTACAGATCAAGCCATACACGATCTCGGGTCTTGCAGCTGCTATTGGCATGAGTACAATCACGCTCAAGAATTATACCTATAAAAGTTTGGCAGGAACTGTGCATCCCGAGTTTTCCAATGTGATCATGCGTGCTCGACAAAAAATTGAGCAGTACAGTGAGGAGCAGCTCTTCAATCGTGAAGGGGTCAATGGTGCTGAGTTCATGTTAAGGGCAGGCTTTAAATGGTCTACCAAACAGGAAGAAATTGAAATGGCTCGCAATCTTGCAACAATCAAAAAGATGCAGCAGGATTATGAACTGCAAAAGCGACAGCTCAAAATCAAGGAACGTCTCATTGAGGGCGAAGATGTTGGTGACAATCAGGTCGTGATCAACATCGTTCGTGCAAAGCCAAAAAGCAAAGGAAATGAGGTGATAGATGATGACGACGAGTAAATGTGCGTGTGGCTGCAATAGCGATTGCAATAGTGATTGCGAAAAAATTGCAATGCCAATGCAAACGAAAATCGAATTTGCCGATGCAAAAGCAATTGCACCGAAATATGCAACTCCTTGCTCTGCTGGAGCTGATGTTTTTGCAAGGATTGAGAAAGAAATTGTTGTTTGGCCAGGGACAAGAGCATTGATCCCAACTGGGCTGAAGATTGCAATTCCTGATGGCTGTTGTGGATTGCTGTTGGGTAGAAGTGGTCTTGCTCTGAAGCATGGAATCTGTTTGGCAAATGGTGTTGGTCTGATCGATGCTGACTATCGAGGAGAGCTTGGTGTCATCTTGCAAAACAACGGTGGTGAGCCGTTCAAGGTTGAAGATGGCATGAGAATTGCTCAGCTTGTGATCGTACAGTATCAGCAAACGATATTCAAGCAGGATTCTCTCAATGATACAATTCGTGGTAAAGGTGGCTTTGGCTCCACAGGTATTTGAGGAGGCAATATGAAAGGTCTTTTCACAGGAAGAAATGTAATTCCATATGCATACAGCTGCTATGGGTACACTCGTGGTGGCGGGAAAGTTTGGCACGGTGGCCAGGACATTGTGGGTGAGGATAATGATGTTATTCATTTTCCTTATTATACATACGATGATGGCACACAGAAAGCAATTTCTGGTATCGTTCGCCAAGCTCGTATTGTAACTAACAAGAACAATAGAACTTGGGAGTGGGGATATTATGTGAGCGTGCAGCTTGATGCCAGCCAGACTCCTGATGCTGTCAATTGGCTGTACTTCTGTCATTGCTCTACTCTTTTGGTTAAGGCTGGTCAGAAAGTCATCAGCGGTCAGCCAATTGCAATCATGGGCAATACAGGCAACGCTGCTCTCAATAATCCACCATACAAGCACTGTCACTTCGAGGTTCGTGCAACTGCTACTGGCAGAGGCTTGGATCCTACAGCGTATTCTAGTCTACCCAATAGTGTATGCTCTGTGAATATGCTGGGTGAGAGCAGTAGCAACTATCTGGAGACACTGATCGATGTGTCGAAGCATCAGGGCAAGATCAACTGGACAAAGGTTCCATACAGAGCAATCGTGCGTGTTGGATATCGCGGTTATGGCAATGGTCAGCTGATGAGAGATGAACGATTTGAAGAGAATGTTACAGGTGCTCTGCAAAACAACAAGCTCTTTGGCTTCTACTTCTTCTCTCAGGCAATTACAACTGCGGAAGCAACGCTTGAAGCCGAGTATGCTGTTGGGCTGATCAATACGTTGACCTCTGGGCGCGGATATCCATTGTTCTTTGATGCTGAGTGGAGCCATAGCACTCATAATGGTCGTGCAGACTACATCAATAAAGCTCAGCGAACTGCCTGTGCAAGAGCATTTTGTAAGAGAGCAGTGGAGCTCGGCATGATCGCTGGTGTCTATACATTCACGTCCTTTATAAATGGGAATCTCGATTATGAAGATCTGTGCAAAGACTATGTTGGGTGGCTCGCTGACTATCACGCAAACTATGACAGGACACTTCCCAGGCACATTCATCAGTACACAAGTTCCGGTGTGGTAGCTGGCATCACAGGACATGTTGATATGAATCATCTGTTGAAAGCTCTGCCTGGTGCGAAAGATGAAGAGGAGGAAAAAGAGGAGGAAAAACCTGTGAAAAACAAACTCCAGAAGCCAGTCATCTCTGGAGCGTCTGTGGAGGACGTGGAAGCGTTCCGAGAGCTGGCTGATAAATTATCTATCTCGTTCGAAACGACGTGCACAGTGTCCTTCCAGGCCGTTTCTCAGGGAGATGCAGACCAGATCCTGGCTCTTTCTAAAAAGTTGAAACTGAAATATACGAGTAGTTGGGTATAATGTATAAGGAACTCTACAGAAAGGAGGAATGATCTATGTATAGAGGTACAACTCCGGCTTTCACATTCACCTTGCCAATTGATACTACGGATATCTCTCTTGTCTGTAGCATTCAAACAAAATGGGGAACTCAAGTTTAACAAAAGCAAAGATGATGTCACACTTTCGAAAAAGAAGATTGTTGTTACACTATCAGAAGAAGAGACCCTCAGCCTGGATCCCAACTATCCAATTCTGATTCAGCTTCGTGTCGGTGTGGGCAATAGTCGTTTGGCATCTCAAATTTTCAAGGTCGATGTAAATGACATTTTAAAGTTGGGTTGATGAGGAGGATGCTATGGCAACAGAGTCATTGAAAGTTACTCCTACATCACTGGATACAAACTTGAGTAGCTACGATTCAATCAACTCAGCTTATCCGCTACACAATATCCTTGGCAAGGATGAAACAAATACAACATTCACAAGATTTTATATGACCACTGGTACATTGGCATATACATATGTATTTCTAATGTTTGACTTCTCAACTATTCCTGAGAATGCTACAATCAACAGGGTCAGCTGTTCTTGTAAATGCAAATGCAGTAACTCATCTGCACTTGTAGCTGGCAATAATGATATTGCTCTATGTGAAAACTCAGATGTCATTGTAAAATCCAGATCAACACAAACTTTTAGTACAAGCGCTTCTACAGAAACTATTTCTTCAGTAGAAATTACAAGAGCACAGCTCAATAACTTGCGATTTAGACTTTTAGGTGCTCGAGGTTCATTGGGTGTAAATAGAACTCACTATCTTGATTTGTATGGTGTCTCTATCACAGTAGAGTACACAACTCAAGATCAGGTAGAGATGCAGTTCAATGCGAATGGAACTTGGTCAAATGTGACTGAAGCCTATGTAAAATCTGATGATGGTATTTGGATAAAACAAGAAGACTTCACAAAAGTTTTTGATGAAAGTAAAACATATGTTGCAGATTGATGGAAGCACAAGCAATGCTCGTGCTGAAATTGCTTAGAAATCAATTGAATTGGAGTGATTAGATGAAAGTCTATGATGATAAGCTCATGGTAGAGCTTAAAGAGTATGATCTTACAAAGGGTCATCTTGAAGATGCCCAATTGTTTATCAAACACCATGAAGCCACAGAGCGTCAGGTTCACTATGAAGTCATGGAGGGTACAGTAACAAAGGAAAACCCTGAGGGACTTCGTAGAGAGATCGAAGATGCACCAGCATATCCTGCATGGGATGAGTATGAGAATGTAAAAAAATATATTCCCTATACAGAGGATGAGCTCGCTGCTATTGCAGAACGCAAGAAACAGGATGAAGCAAATGCCAAAGCTGCTGAAGAAGAGTTGAAGAAAGCTCAGGAAGAATACGAGAAGCAGCTCAAAGAGGAAGAGGATCGCAAAAATCTCCTTGACAAACTCGATGCTCAGGTAACCTATACTGCACTACAGACAAATACACTATTGCCAAGTGAGGAGTGATCACTATGAAAGAGAAAATTGCTCGTTGGTATGACAAAGGCTGGTGGCCTGATGAAGCCGTACGAAAAGCCGTTGGGGAGCTCATTACTGCAGATGACTATGAGGATATCACTGGCAACAAATACACGGAGGTAAAGTAACATGGCTGATACAATGATCGGTGGAGGTAGTGGTGGTAGCATGGTTATTATGCTCCGAGTACTTGGTATTTCGGGTACAACAATCCGTGCAACTTGCGATAGCAACACTGTTTCTGGTACTATTGGCTCCACTGGCTATCTCTATCTGAAGCTCAAGACCCTGGGTGTATGGAGCGTGACCGCATCTAAGAGTGGTTACAGTTTTACTCAGGATGTCAAAGTTTTCCGTTATGGTATCACTGAGTGTTGGGCTCTTGCCAAGAAAGCATTCTATGATTGCACCACGACTGAAATTCAGGCCATTGCAAAGAGTGGAATGGCCAACCAGTATTGGAACGTTGGCGATTACCATACCATTACCATGAAAACAGGCGAAGTAATTGATGTAGCCATTGCTGACTTTAACCATGATGTCACACCTGGCGGAGTTACAATTCCTGTGACATTAGTTATGAAACAAGCACTTAAAGATGGCGGTCGAATTCATAGCTCTATGTCTACTGTTGGTGGGTATCCTGAATGCGAGTTCAGAAAGAGTGTTCTGCCAAGCATTGTTTCTAATTTTCCTGACGAATGGCAGAATATCATGACTACTGCCAGAAAGAATTCAATTGCTTATTCTTCTGCTGGGCATCCAATTGTAACTTCTGATGATAAAGCATGGATGTTGTCTGCACAGGAAGTTATTGGCTCTACATCGTTTAATAGCTTCAGCTGCTATGATGATGGAAGCACTCTATATCCGATTTTCTCTTCTAATGAATCCAGAATTCGTATAAGTAACGGTGCTAACTGTGCATGGTGGACTCGTTCCCCGAGAGGTTCTTATACACAATATAGTTCTTATTGTTTTGTTGACGCAAGTGGTGGAGTTCGGAGTTCAGACAATAATGCCACAGCGAATAGCATATCTGGTGTGCCAATGAAATATTGTCTTGGCTTCTGCGTTGGGTAAACTTTATGCAAATTACAAAAGCTGTGAATCCTCGATTTGAGGAATTCTTATATGATTGGGACTATCGAACATACTTATTGGTCGGTGGATATGGCAGCTCGAAATCTTATCATATTGCATTCAAGTTGATACTGAAGTGTCTGACTGAAGTACGAAAAGTGCTTGTTGTGCGTGAAGTCTATGACACAATTCGTGAATCTTGCTTTGACCTATTCCTTGAGATTCTGGAAGATCTGGATCTGTTGGGTGAAAGTGCAAGGGAAAAGAACAAAAAGGTTCTGTACAGAACCAGTCCTATGTCCTTGACTTTCCCCAATGGCTCCAAGATCATCTTTAAAGGTATGGACAAGCCAGCAAAGCTGAAGTCTATCAACAACATCTCCATCATCTGGATTGAAGAATGCTCGGAGCTGAAATATGATGGCTACAAAGAATTGCTTGGTCGTGCACGTCACCCAACATTGAGTATTCACTTCATCTTGAGCACCAACCCTGTTGGCATGGAGAACTGGGTGTACACGCATTTCTTCAAGCGAGTTGACAGCGACGGTCAGCAGATTGTCATTCTCGATGATGAACGCCTTTACAAGTTGAAAACTATTGTAAAAAATGGTGTGTACTATCATCATAGCACTGTAGATGACAACTACTTCATGCCCAAGAGCTACATCAAGACTTTGGATGATATGCGGTCATATGACCCAGACTTGTATCGAATTGCACGCTGGGGACGATTTGGCTTGAATGGTCTTCGTGTACTGCCTCAGTTTGAGGTTGCTGCAACTCATGAGGAAGTCATGAATGTTGTATATGGCACGCCACAGCGCTTCTTGTTCAATGGGTTTGACTTTGGTTTTGAAACGTCGTACAACGCAATTGTTCGTATGGCAGTCGACAATAAAAGAAAATACCTTTACATCTACGATGAGTATTATAAGAACAGGATGACCGACCCAGAGACAGCCAAGGAGTTGACCGCTCTTGGGTACAAGCCTGAATGGACCACAGGAACCAATGGTCGAATGATACTCACTTATGAGGGTATTCCTCTGGTTGCTGATTGTGCGGAACCCAAGGCAATTCAGTATTATAAGAATGAGGGCTTCCAGATTCGTGCTTGCAACAAGTATGCTGGCAGTCGTCTTGAGAATACAAGAAAAGTCAAGCGATTCCGCAAGATTATTTGCTCTCCTCGATGCAAGAATACAATTCGTGAGCTTCAGACTTTAACCTATGCAAAGGACAACAATGGCAATCTCATCTATGATGAGTTCAACATTGACCCACATACGTTCTCTGCAATTTGGTATGGTCTAGACAACTACAACGTGGCAAACATCAAGGAGATCAAGAGAGCTACAGTCAAGGGTGGTTAAAATGGAGCTTCATTGGATTGATGATGCTGATCGCTATCGTTGCCCAATTTGTGGTTTTGAGACGGTCAGCCCAGAGTTATATCCTGGTTGCAAATGCCCTGTTTGTAATTTCCAGGACGAAAAGGATAAAGAAAAATAAGCTTTACTTTTCAGATCAAGGGGAGTATAATGAAAATAGAGATGATGAAATATGACCAAAGGTGAACGAGACTTCAATAACTTTCTTCTTACACCGCTTGATATGCCAATGGAGGGCAAATATCATATGCCCATGATCAATGGCATGGTGATGAAGAATTTCAAAGCTCCGGAAAACTTTGTAGAGTTCCACAGTGCTACAAAAGTTCCAATGGAAAAGCGCAAAGACACAGTGGTGCATTTCTTTACACCCGACTTCCTGTTTGAACGAGTTTGGTACCACCCAAACAAGAATCTGGAGTTTCTTCGGCAGTTCAAGGCTGTGTGCAGCCCAAACTTCAGTCAGTACACTGATATGCCCGTGGCTATGCAGATCTGGAACAGCTATCGCAGCAAATGGTTGTCTGCTTGGTGGCAGATTAACGGTTTGCGTGTTATTCCTACTGTGAATTTCAGTGATGCTGACAGTTTTGAGTATACTTTTGATGGGCTTCCTCATCAGAGTCTGGTGATCATTTCCAGCCTGGGTGCCGAGAAAGAAGTTGCTGCTCGTGAGAACTTCTTCAATGGGTATCACAAAATGCTCGAAGTTCTTGAGCCGAAGCAGATTCTGTTCTATGGCAATAAACCCCATTGGCTCGAGGGCAAAGACGAAAATGTGATCTTTATTGCTCCGGCATACAAAGAAAGATTCGGAAAACTCAAAGAAAATTGAGAAAACCTCTTTACAATTGTTTGCAATGGGAGTATGATATAGTCACAATAAAGAAAGCGAGGTACAAATCAATGAGTGGTAGCGGAAGCTCAAGTGGCAAAGGCGGTGGAGGTGCAAGTGCATCTCAGAGACCAACTATGAATCAACGATTCAGTGTAGACAGCATTCCTGAAAGTCCCAGTGTGCAGAGATTTGTCAAAAATGCTAAACCAGGTGATGTGATTGAAGTCACCGCGCATGAATCTGGTGATTACATGGGTCATTACACTTTACGCTCCGATGGCAAATGGGAGCGCACAAATAAATATCGGTCAAACTATGACATCAGCAAAACTATGAGCAATACACCGAAGGGTGTGGCTGCGAAAGTTGGTGGCAGAGATCTTAAACTGGTCGGAACAAAAGAGAATCCCTGGAAACGTCCTCAGCGGACACGGAGATAAAGTCTATGGCACTGACAAATTTTATCAAGCTGTCATCTGAGCAAATTCAGACTCTTCAACGTCAAACTGCTATTCCATATTTCATCTATAATGATGAAATCTCTGGCATCTATGGGTCTACACTTCTTGCTGAGTTGGGCAGTCTCATCAAATACTATGAGATCTATGAAAAGGGAAGCTCTTTTGCGACTGAAGGTAGCAACGGTGACTACACTCCCAGTCAGCTTCGATACAAGAAAATCCATAGTCTGATTGACAAAGAGGCACGATTCCTGTTTGCAAAGACTCCGGACTTCTGGATTGATGTTAAGATGGACACTGAGTTGTCTCAGACCCAGAAACAGCAGATCAAGCAGGAACAGACAATCCTACAGAACCTGGTTGATGAAGTCATCAAAGAAAACAAGGTCTCTTCGAAGCTCATCAAAGCTGCAAAAGACTGCTTCATCGGCAAGCGTGTTGCTCTGTTTATTAACTTCAATGAGAATGGCATCAAGATTACATTCAACCCATCTTTGGAGTTTGTTTTTGAGACAGACCCAGAAGATATCGATGTGATCACCAAACTCGTGTCCTTCTACACTACTGTAGATTCCTCTGATAAAGCTCAGCAGCGTATCTACAAGAAGAAGTATTACATGGGTGAGGACAAGATGTGCCACATCGTAGAGGAACTCTATGATGGCATGGGCAATGTCGTAGAAACGATCACTCCTGACACAGCTACACGGTTCTCTTATATTCCCGCTTTTGTCATCATCAATGATGGCTTGAGCGGTGATATTCAGGGTGTGTCCGAGGTTGATCAGCTGGATGAATATGAGCAAGCATATTCTCGTCTGGCAAACGCTGATCAGGATGCTGAGCGAAAGGGTATGAACCCTGTGCGCTATGCTATCGACATGAACCCAAAGACAACTCAGGGTCTGTCTACAGCAGCTGGTGCATTCTGGGATCTGGCATCTGATGATCAGGGTGCTTCGGAGAGGGTTGGTACAGTCGGTGTTCTGTCTGCTCCTATGGAGTACACAAATGCTCTGACAACAACCCTTAACCGAATCGAAAACACCATGTACAGTCAGATGGACATGCCCAATACAAGCCCAGAAGCGTTGCAGGGTGTTGTATCCAGTGGCAAAACCCTGAAAGCAATCTATTGGGGTCTGATCGTTCGTTGTGATGAGAAGATGCTGGCTTGGAGACCTGCCTTGGAATCCATGGTGAGAACTATTATCGAGGGTGCCAAGCTCTATCCTGAGTTCTGCTCTCGATACACAAACGGAGAAGCAGTTCCCGACATCGAATACTCTATCAGGGTTGACAATCAGTACCCACTTCCTGAGGACGAAGCCGAGGAGAAACAAGTTGATCTGGCTGAAGTAACTGCTCAGACAATGAGCAAAAAAGCCTACATGGTCAAGTGGCGTGGGCTGACTGATGATGAAGCTCTAGACGAGCTGAAGCAGATCGCCCTCGAACGTCAGCTTCTGGAGGATAGTTTCATGCCAACAGAACAGACACAGAGTCCAGATGATAAAACTACTCAGCAGGAAGGACAGAGCTCCACAGGTGAGCCCAGCTCTGCTGAGAAGGATGCTACTCCAGAGGGTGTATAATAAGGAGCCACGACTATGTCTACCAACTTTGATGTATCAATGAGGAGGGGCATGACTCGTGGCTCCTCTTCTCTTTTGAATCTCAAAAGTGCAGAAGAAGTACGATTGAATGTATCAATCAAACAGCAGAAAGAGATTCGAGATATGTACAAACATCTGGCTCAGCAAGCACGGGAACAAGCTGAAAAGCTCAAAGGCAAAGACAATATCAGTTCTACACTGAGGCAAGAGTACCTTAACCAGTTGGCTGGTCAGCTCACAGATGCCAGTGATGAAGTCAATCAGAAGATCAATCGAGTCATCCGGTCAAATATGAATGCAACTGCTCAGGGAGTTGTTGATGCTCAGCGGAAATTTCTATCCAAGATCGGTATGTTTGGTGTTGAGGGTGCATTCTCTCATGTACCAAACGAGATTGTCACAAATATTGCTACAGGCAACATCTATGACGACAATTGGAGTCTTTCGGCAGCAATATGGGGTATGTCTAAGAAAACCCATAAAGATATTGACAAGATCATTGCTGAGGGTGTCGCACTGAACAAAAGTGCTTATGACATAGCCAAAGATCTTGAGCGGTATGTCAATCCTCTGGCTCGAAAAGAGTGGGACTGGAGCAAAGTCTATCCAGGTACAAACAGAGTCATTGATTATAATGCTCAGCGACTGGCACGAACCTTGGTTGCTCATGCTTATCAACAAAGCCTGGAGAAAACCTGCGAAAAGAATCCATTTGTTACAGGGTACAAGTGGGTGTCTGCCAACTCAGATCGAACTTGTGAACTCTGTAAAGAGCGAGATGGTCAGATCTATGCAAAAGGTGATCTACCACTTGATCATCCAAATGGCCTGTGTACATTTATTGCTGTTATCCCAGACAGCATGATGGACATCTCGAATCGTTTGGCAGATTGGGTGAAAGGAAAATCCGATTCTGCTCTGGATGAATTTGCAAAGTCTTTGAGAAAATAATTTCAAAATACTCTTTACATTTCTGTACAGATGGAGTATAATAAAATAGAGTCTATTTGGAGGACTTATCATGAAACAAAATCGTTGTAAACACGATGATTGCTTTACTTGCCCATATCCTGATTGTATTGCTGGAGTTTCTCATCTCAAGGGTAAAATGACTCCAAAAGAATATGACGGGAAGAAAAATGGTTACACTCCAAAGCAAGGCTATAAACAACCTTATTGCTACAAAGGACTCAAAGAAGGATGCTGATCTCGTGCTTCGGCACGTTTTGATGGTTCGGTTCACCAGCTGGGCGAACAGAAATTCAAGCTGGAATAATGCACACCGGATGCATTCTTTTCCGGAGATAGGAGATCACAATGCGCAAATTGACAATGTTTGGGAAGCCCTTTCTGTTCATGATGGCTCCTGATGGGGCTGGTGCAGGTGCTCCTGCTGGTGGTGATGGGGCTGGCTCCGCTGGCGCAAGCGGTACTGGTACAAATCCTAACACTGGCGAGGGTTCTGGACAGGAAGGAAACAAAACCTTTACACAGGAAGACATCAATCGGATTGCTGCGAAAGAGAAAGCCGAGGGTCGTCGTGCTCTGCTGAAAGAGCTGGGTATCGAGGACACTGAGGATTCTCGAAACGCCATCAAGAATTATCTTGCTCAGCAGGAAAGTCAGAAGTCTGATCTGCAGAAAGCCAACGACCGAGCCAGCAAAGCTGAAAAAGCCAAGGCTGATGCAGAAGCCAATGCTCAGGCTATTCAGCGAAAGTATGATGCCCTGGCAGCTGGTGCAAAGGCAGACACCATCGATGACCTAATGGCTCTGGCAAGTACCAAGGTCAATGACAAAACTGACTTCAAAGCTGCTCTTGAGCAGGTGAAAAAAGCATATCCTGTCTTCTTCAATGAAGCTGCCCAAACAGGTACAGTTGGCACAGGGCGATCCACGAACCCTGCGAGAAACACCAATGGTCACCAGATGTCTATGGGTGAGCGACTGGCCAAGTCTCGTATGGGTGACACCCAGGTAGAAAGTCCATTTTTCAAGAAATCTTTTTAAGGAGGAATAAAACATGCTGAATCAGTCTGGTATTACAACCAAAACAGCAACCACTCCCAAGAGCATCCTCTGGGCTCCGGAAAATGCCATTGCCTTTTCTTGTGTCGTTGCAAAGGACAAGAAGCTGCTGGCTGGCACTCCGATCGCTGGTGATCTGACTGCCCGAAACACTGGCTTCACAGCTGCAAAGACCACTTCTGGTGCTTCCGATGCCGTTGGTCTGCTGCTGCACGAGGTTGATGCTTCTGGCGCAAAGCAGAACGGCACTGTTCTGGTCGCTGGTGTGGTAGACCTTAACAAGCTGGATTCTGCCACCCAGGCACTGATCACCACAGAAGTCAAAGCTGCTCTGAAGCACATCATTTTTGTGAAGTAAAAGTCTTTACAACAATGTAGCCAACAAATACAAGGAGGAATACACATATGACAATTTTCGAACTTGTCACTGCCAGTGAGCTGGTTGCCTATTGGAACACCATGGCAAATCAGCGTGGCCCATATCTGGGTGAGTCTCTGTTTCCCGCTCGTAAGAAGCGTGGTCTGAACCTGAAGTGGATCAAGGGTTCCAAGGGTCTTCCCGTCGTGCTGAATCCCAGTGCCTATGATGCCAAGGTCAAGATCCGTGACCGCATTGGCTTCAGCACCGTTTCCACCAACATGCCATTCTTCAAAGAGGGTGTCCTGATCGATGAAGAGACTCGTCAGGAACTGAACATGGTTCTGGAGACCAACAATCCTGCCTATGTGGATTCGGTCATGAACAATGTTTTTGACGACGAGACTCGACTGCTGGAAGGTGCTCGTGCTCAGCGTGAGCGCATGCGTATGCAGCTGCTGACAACTGGTCTGATTGCTATCAGTGCCAATGGCCAGGACTACAATTACGACTATGGCATCCCCAGCACACACAAGGTTCAGACCACCACTCCTTGGTCCAATCCTGCTGCTGATATCATGGGTGATATCAAGACCTGGCAGGATCTGATCGAGGATGAGACTGGTGTTCGTCCTACACGTGCCATCTGTGATCGTGCCACTTTCAACTACTTCCTGAAGAACGATGCCATCATCAAGAGCAACTTCGTTCTGTCCAACGGCCAGGCCGCTCTGAACGAGCCTATGGTTCGTCGCTATCTGCAGGAGAACTTGGGTCTGACCATCGAGGTCAACACCAAGAAGTTTGTTGATGAAGCTGGCGCAACCAAGCCGTTCATCCCTGCCAATACCTTTACCATGATCCCTGAGGGTGATCTGGGCAGCACTTGGTTTGGCACTACTCCTGAGGAGTCTGATCTGATGGCTGGTCAGATTGGCAACAGCACCCAGGTGGCTATCACTGACACTGGTGTGGCTGTTGCTACCCATGGTCAGTTTGACCCTGTCAACGTCGAGACCAAAGTCTCTATGATTTGTCTGCCCAGCTTTGAAGCTGCTGATCAGATCATCATCGCTGATGTTTCTCACTCCGGCGAATGATCGGAGGTGACCTGAATGATCACTATCCGCAAAGGCGATCTGACTGCCAAAGTTTCTGCTGGTGCATTTGAAGCTATCTTCAAAGACCAGGGCTGGTCTATGGACGACCACAAGGAGCCCATCATCTCTGGTATGAACCTGCCTGACCCAGATCAGGAAGACGTCCTGGAGGACGAAATTACCAATGAAGATGAGGATCTCTCCGAACGTCCACTCAGCTCCTTGTCTCTGGGTGAGCTTCGCCAGCTGGCAGAACAGTATGGCATCGATGCTGAGGGTATGCGCTCCAAGCGTGACATCAGAAATGCAATTCGTGAGGCAATGAACGAGGAGGACTGAAATGGCTGCAGGCATTGAAGAACTGAAGATGATCTGTCGTGAAGAAGATGTTCCGTTCTTCAGTGATGCGGAACTTCAGTACCATCTGGACCGTGCTGGCGGAAATGTTGATCTGGCTGCATACAACTGTCTTTGCATCAAGGCAGAAGATACAACCTTAACCATAAATGGCTTGACTACTGCAGATAGTAGCAAGTATTTCCGTCGCATGGCTTCTAGATATAGACCCACGAACAGTGGGATCCTCACGGGTGATAACTGATGAAGACCCCGAAGTTTCAACCCCATAAAGTCAAGCGAATGATTGACACTCTTGGGGTTATGTACCAATTCAATCGTGACAGGTTGAACAAGTATAAAGAATCTACTGGCGAGCAAGATCTTATTGCTGAGCTCAAAGGTGTGCTTCATTCTACTGCAAGCTATGTCACGAAAACAGCTACAGATGGTTCCACAATTACTGCAAAGCAATCTCCACAGATCTTGACAAATGACCCAAAAGCAAAACTCTTGCATATTGATGACAAAGTCATCATTGACAATTGTACCTACAAAGTCACAGGTGTCCTTGACATCAATATGCTTGGGTTGGCTTTTGATATATCGTTGGAAGTGATCCTATGGCAGGTATAAAGTTTGATGCTGAGTCTTTGTTAAACGCTCTTCAAGGAGCTCCTGATAAAGCAGATGACGCAATACGAATGTATGCAGAAACTGGGGCACTCAAGCTTCAAAACTATGCCAAAGAACACCGAAGATGGACTGATCGCACTGGAGCAGCTCGGCAGCGTCTAAAGGGTGATGTCCTTACAGTAGCAACTGGATATAAACTGCGACTGGCGCACGGTGTTGATTATGGTATTTGGCTGGAACTGGCCAACGAAAAGAGGTTTGCAATAATTCAAGACACCATCCGAGAAGTTGGACAAAATGAAATTCTGCCAGGGTTTGAAAACCTTTTGGACAGATTGAAATAAAGGAGTGACACACTATGCCTGGTGAAACCCGATATATGGATATCTATGATCACTTGGTTGCCAAGGATTTTGATGTCTATACTCCGGCTCAGCACAAAGGGGAGTGTGTCACTCCTTATATTGTTGTTAAGGGAGCCGGAATGAATCAAGCTGGGAACTATTCGTCTAACCAGCATTTGTATGACATTCTTTGCTATGTACCCAAAGACCAATACACTTATCTCGAGAAATACGTTGAGATGATGGAGGATGCGATGCGAGAGCTGGAGCCTATGATCCGGCCAATGCATTATCAAACAGCTCCATATTACGATGACTCTGTCAAGGGTCATATGACATCTGAACAATATTGTAACTATCGACGAATGAAATAATTTTACAAGGAGGAAATAATTATGGCTACAAAAAAGGGCAACGAAGTTGCAACCATTGATGTGGCAATGGTCACATGCAAGCCCAAAGGCAAGACTGATGAGATTGCCTTAACAACTGCTACAGAAGTTGGTCTGTCGGTTCAGTCCGAGACTACTGATGCTGTAAAGCTGATTGTCAAGGGTGTTCTGATTGCTCAGAAGCGTGAGCAGGTCACTATCACTGGCAATACCATTACTCTGACCGACAATGTGTTCAACGCTGAATTGGTCAAGATCCTTCAGGGTGGCACCATCAAGTATTGGACTACTGCTGAGCAGACTGCAGAGGGTGATACTGATGCTGGCTTTGGTGTCAGCAGCTACACACCGCCTGTCGCTGGTTCGAAGGAAGAGGTCGATGAGTTTGAGTGCAACATCTACACTGCCATCTATGACGCTGCTGGCCTGATCACTGGCTATGAGAAGTGTGCTTATCCGCACTGCAAGGGTGTTCCTGTTTCTTTCAGTGCCAAAGATGACGAGTTCCGTGCACCAGAGTACACAATTAACAGCGCTCCAGCAAATGGTGAACCACCGTACAAGATCACCTATGTCAAACAGCTGCCAACAGTGGGGGAGTAAACAATGGAAGTAACAAGTCTTGAAGCTCTTAAGAGCTATTCTATGGGTCAGCTGGTTGAGCTGCCACCTTTTGCCGAGGGTCAGTCTTTTGTGGCTCGTCTGAAGCGCCCATCTATGCTGGCTCTAGTACGATCTGGTCGAATTCCAAATTCTCTGCTGCAGTCGGCAAACACCCTCTTCATCAATGGTACAATGGATGAGAGCAACAAGAGTGCCATGAGTGATGTCATGGATATCCTTGATACCATTTGTGATGCCTGTTTTGTTGAACCCACATATCAGCAGATCAAAGATGCAGGCATTCAGCTGACTGATGATCAGATGATGTTTGTATTCTCTTATTCTCAGCGAGGTGTCAAAGCACTGGAACCTTTTCGTGAAGAGTCCAAGGATAATCCAGGTGCTGGGAGTGGCACAGAGGTATAAAGTTCGTCCTTCCCAATTATTGGGTAATTTGGATGAATACACATCATATTGTTTTGATGAGGCATGTGCTCTGATCATGTCTCATCTTGACAATAAGGAAGAACCAAAATTTGTCACACATGTACGGTCCCTGAGTAGCCTGTACGCAAAGTATGGTTGATTGGAGGTGGTTATTTGGCTCTTGATTTGGGCTCTGCAGTTGGCTATCTGCTTCTTGACACAAGTAGTTTCAAGAAAGGCTTGACAACTGCATCGCAGGATATGCAGACATTCTTTGACAAAAGCGCAAAAGCTGGAGACAAGATGACTGCTCTTTCCTCTGCAATGGGGAAAGTTGGATCTACCTTAACAAAGACCGTGACACTACCTCTTGTTGGCCTTGGTACAGTGTCTGTAAAAACAGCTGCTACATTTGAATCCGCCATGTCTCAGGTTCAGGCAACAATGGGTCTTACTGCTGATAGTACTGCTGAGCTAAATGGTCAAACAGTAAACACCATGGACTCTTTGAGCTCCCTGGCAAAACAGATGGGTGCTGAAACAAAGTTTTCTGCCACAGAAGCTGCTGAAGCTATCAACAATATGGCCATGGCTGGCTACGATGTCAATGAGATCTATGGTGCCTTGCCTGAAGTCTTAAATTTGGCTTCCGCTGGTGCACTTGATCTGGACTATGCTACACAGCTTGCAGCCAATGGTCTGAATGTTATGGGCTATGGCACAGACCGTTTGTCTGAGCTGTCCAACAAATTGGCAGTCACAGCATCTAGTGCTTATGGCTCTGTATCGGATTTTGGTGAAGGACTTCTGGTTGCAGGTGGTGCAGCAAAATCTGCAAATCTTGGCTTCACAGATATTTTTACTGCCTTGGGTATCCTGGGTGATGCAGGTATTTCCGCAGCAGAGGGTGGTACAAAGCTCAGAAACGTGATCTTGAGTTTGTATGCTCCTACAGACACTGGCGCTGAAAAGCTCTCTGCACTGGGTGTGAGCACTCAGGACACCGAAGGAAATGTTCGGGACTTCCAGGATGTTCTGAAAGACCTGTCTGGTGCTCTTGATGGGTTGTCTGAATCTGATCGACTCAACGCAATCAACACTATCTTCAACAAAGCTGATATCGCTGGCGCCAATGCACTTCTTTCTAATTGTACAGATCGCTGGGACGAGCTGAGCTCTACAATTGACAATGCTGGTGATGCTGCTGGGCAAATGTCTGATACACAGTTGAATAACCTTAACGGTCAGTTGACCATTCTTAAATCTGGTCTTGAAGGCTTGGCAATTGCATTTGGTGAAGCTCTTTTGCCTCTTGTTAAAGATGTTACAACATTTATTCAAAATGTTGTAACATGGTTGAACAACTTGAGCGACGAGCAAGTTCAGCTAATTTCAAGGATTCTTGAAGTTGCAGCAGCTGTTGGTCCGATTCTCCTTATTGGTAGCAAAGTTGTTGCAGGTATCAATTCTTTGGTTACTCTGTTTACAACTTTTGGTCCAATTGTATCTGCTTTTGCATCCACAGTTGCTGGTATTGCAACACCAATTCTTGCTGTAATTGCAGTTGTTGCTGCACTGAAGCTTGCTTGGGACACCAATTTCGGTGGTATGCGAGATACAATCACATTGTTCATCGATACAGTCACCGATCGTGTATCTGTTATTGCTGAGTTTTTACAGACAGCTTTTACAACACTAATGACTTTCCTGACAAATCTCTGGCAAAGTGACTGGATGAATATTCAGCTCATTTTTAGCGATGTATGGAACGCTATCGAGACAATCTTTGGCTCTGTTGTAGAAGTGCTTACAAATGCTCTTTCTCTATTCCTTAACATTATCACAGGAAACTGGAGTGGTGCTTGGGAAAATATCAAAGCAATCTTCAGTGCTGTATGGGATGCAATTGCTTCTCTGCTCACTCTGGCTTTTGATTCAATCCTTAACATGTTTGTTGTTATTATCCCTACATTGGGTCAAGCAGCAACAAACACTTGGAATTCTATAAAGGATGCATTTTCTCAGGTGTGGGATGCCATCAAAAGCTGGTTTGAGGAAGCCATCAATGATCCTGTTGCAACTGTTGAAAGTATTGCAGGAGCTCTGTTTGATGCAGGTGCAAATATTTTCAATTCCCTTTGGGAAGGTCTTAAAAGCATCTGGGAAGGCATCTCTTCCTGGGTCAGTGAAAAAGTTCAATGGCTGAGCGAGAAAGTTCAGTTCTGGAGAAATGAGAGTAACAAAGTTGCAGGATCTGGCGGATCTAATGGCTCTCATGCGAGCGGTCTTGACTATGTACCATTCGATGGGTACAGAGCCACTCTTCATCAGGGTGAACGAGTTCTCACTCAGGAAGAGAATAAGCGCTATAACGATGGCTACAGATCTGGTGGAGACACATTCAACTTCTATAGCCCTGAAGCCATTGATGCAGTTACTGCTGCTCGTGAATTCAAAAAAGTTCAGCGACAACTCGCTGAGGGTGTTTCGTGAGGTGATCATGTATGGTTGATTCCATTGTACTTGTCAATAAAAATTTTAACAACCAGAACACGGTCACAGAGCTTCCAATCAATCAAAACAACAGAAAATATGTGTTGAACTCCATTGATTGGGGCGCTATTCAGAGTTCTCGAAAAACTTATAAATTCATCAATCAGATTGGTGTATATGTAACTGGCACAACCCTTGAGTCTCGTGATATTGCTATCACAGGCTGGGTTGTGGCAGATACATTAGAACAGATGAAAGAGAGAAAAAGATTCCTTAACAACTTCGTGAACCCATTGCAACAGCTCACCTTGATCTACAATGATTATTCTATAGATGGTATTCCTGATACCACTATAAAATATGGAACAGATTACAGAGACAACAATGAGGTTCTTTGCAAATTTGTTATTGATCTTTTCTGTCCTGACCCATTGTTCTATACTTCTCGAGCAAAGCAAGCAAACATTGCTGACTGGTTGCCAAAGTTCCATTTTCCCTTGATCATTCCTCAGAATGAGGGTATTATCATGGGTCTTCGTTCCCCATCGGTTATTATCACAGTAAACAACCCTGGTACAATAGAAACAGGTATGACTGTGGTATTCCATGCACGAGGTACAGTCGTAAACCCGTATCTTATCAATATCAATACCCAAAAACAAATCAAGTTTGATCACACCATGGAGCCTGGTGAGACACTGGAAGTTACAACACATGTCAATAGGAAATCTGTAAAGAAAACCAGCGGTGGTGTAACAACAAATGTATTTAACTATTTGGACTTTGAAAACAACGAGTTCATTCAGCTTGCTCCTGGTGACAACTATCTTCGCTATGGTGCATCTGATGGTATGAGTAACCTGGAAATCCGGATTGAATACAGACCACAATATCAGGAGGTGCAGGAATAATGGACTTCTATGTCTTTGACCAAGACTACACTCTTCTGGGTATTCTGACGAGTCCGATCTCTGTAACCTATACAGAGAAATATAACGATCTTGGTGATTTTCAAGTGAATCTGCCAGTAGATGAAATCAATCGAGAGCTCATAAAGTCAGATAATGTTATTCTCTTTGACAAGGAAAAAGGCATCGCAGGAATCATTGGTATTATCTCATCTGATGGTGAGTCCGATGATTCACCTCAGATTGTTGCCAAAGGCAAACTCATTGAAGAATATATCTATCGCAGAATCTGTTGGGGATTATTTTCAATGACAGAGACACCTGAGAATATTATCTACAGTATGCTCACGCAGCAAGTGATCTCCCCAACTGATCCTGATAGAGCAATTGCTGATATTGTGCTTAAAGAATCCACTCTTGCAGAGACACAAAAGATTTCCTATCAGAATACAGGTGGCAAAGTCGGTGACAATATTGCCAGTATCTGTGCATCGAGTGGCCTTGGGTTCCGGCTCTCTTACAATCCTGGGAACAAGCAAATGCTGTTTGAACTTTATGAGGGTGATGATCGAACAATTGAGCAGCGAGTATTTCCTCAGGCTCTATTCAGCACAGAGTATGAAAATATTCTATCAACCAGCTACAACCTTAACACCCAGGACATGAAAAATGTTGCCTTGGTTGCTGGTGAAGATTCTGGCACAGATAGAAAAACAACTTCTGTTGGTGTTGCTTCTGGAAAATCCCGCAGAGAATACTTTGTTGACGCAAGAGACATTCAAAGTACAAACTCGGATGGAATGACAATTTCAACAGAAGACTATATTGCTCTGCTGAAGCAAAGAGGAACAGAAAAACTTGCTGATGTTAGAGAGTCTCAAAGTTTTGATTGTACAGTCAACACAATTGGCAATATTCAGTATGGTCAAGACTATTTTCTGGGTGATATGGTCACTATTTATGATTCTTTGCTGAATCTTCAATTGAATGCAAGAATTTCTGAAGTTCAGCATGCATTCACCTCTTTCGGTGAAGAACTTTATATCACATTTGGATTTGGTCCAATGACTCTTGCAAAAAAACTTCGCTTGAAAGGAGTGTGAAGATATGTCTGAAAAAAGTGCATTTTTTAATGCCCAGTTGGATGCAGACACTGGTGAATACGACCGAACATATCTTGCGGAAGACTTTGCTGCATATTTCAGTCGATTCATTTCCAACGGTGTGTTTCCAAACCCAAGTACAGGTCTGCAGGTTGTAGCTGCTGCTGTCCCCAATATGACAGTAACAATGAATATCGGCTATGCCTATATCAATGGTTACACATATGAGAATACTGAAAGTTATACATTCAACATTGATGTTGCTGACGGTGTTCTGAGCAGAAGAGATGCGATCTTTATTCGGTACGATCTGGCAAATCGTGAAATCAAGGCATATAAAGCCAAAGGCACACCAAGCTCTGCTCCTGTGGCACCAACTCCTCTTCGTACAGAAGACTATTGGGATCTCTGTGTTGCCATCATTCATGTTGATGGTGGTATTACAAAGATTGATCAGTCTCTGATCGAAGATACACGCATGAATACAAATCTGTGTGGAATTGTACATGGTGTTGTTGATCATATTGATACAACAACCTTTTACAATCAAATTCAGCAGGATTTGCTGAATTTCCAAACCGTCAGTGAAGCAGAATTTGATACATGGTTCGCAACAATCAAAGACAAACTTTCTGGTGACACAGCAGCAAATCTTCAGAGTCAGATCACTGACTTAAATAGTGATCTTGATTCTGCCAAAACCGATATTTCTGAAAATACAACTAACATTACAAACCTGACAACAATACTGAACCTTCTTGACCCAACCAACAAACGCACAGATGTATTCGCTGCAATGAGCCATCGGTACTATGCAACATTTTCTGTGTCCAGTTGGTCTTACAACAGTTATTATGGCTATTACAGCCAGACAAAAACTCTGTACTCTGACACTGGTGGTCCTGCAGTAACTTCTTCCAGCAAGATCATGTCTCCTGCAATGTGCAAGTCTTCCGGTGTTGAAGATACAGATGCAACTCTGAGAGAAAACCTGAGTATTATCAACAATGGTAATGGCACTCTTGGGTCTAACAACATCACAATGCATGTCTATGACAAACCGTCCTCGGATATTACAGTGTACTGGGAAATCAAAAAGCATATTTGATTGGAGGTATTCATTATGCGTTTCAAACTCAATGTTCCTGTTCGTTTTCGCAATCCTTGGTTCTGGGTCAGCCTTGTTGGTGTGATCCTCACAGCAATGGGCATCTCTCCTGAGATGCTCACAAGCTGGGATGCCGTTGGTCAGGCATTCAAAGACCTGATCTCGAATCCATTCATGCTTTGCACAGTTGCAGTTTCTATCCTGGGTGTCTTTATGGATCCAACAACAAAGAGTATTGGTGATTCCGATCGTGCCTTGAGCTATACTTCTCCAGAATAACTCTTTACAATTATACAATACAAGAGTACAATATAGCTGGAAAGGAGGATGGCCAATGGATTGTAGTAATTGCCCAATGGAGCAGCGAATTGCAAGACTTGAACAAGAGTTTGCTACTGAAAAAGAACATTCAAGCAAAGCCAGACAAGCTATTTATGATAAACTTGAAAATCATAAAACACAATTGGCTGTTACAGATGAGCGATACAAACAGATCCTAAATACCCTTAACGAGCTCAAATCTACAGTTGATGAGCTTGCTGACAATCCAGCAAAACACTGGGACACACTCATTACAACTGGTATAGCTGCTATGTGCAGTGGAATTGTTGGGTATGTTCTGGCAGCAATGATAAAGTGAGGAGGTTTTTCCTTGGATCCAAAAATCACAGAAGAAATCAAGAAGCAAGAGGATGCCTTGGACCAGAGTATTGCTCTCAATAAGATCACAGTGATGCTTCTTGATGAACGCAAAAAAGAACTCAAAAAAGTTTGGGTGTTCTTCTTTGTAGTTTGTGTAGCTTTTGTTGCACTTTTCAGTGTCTTTGCATACACAACCCACAAAGAAAAACAGGAGTTGATGGCTCAACTCAATGACACCCGTGTAGACTTCATGGAGTATCTGGATAGCATCGAGTACACAGTTACAGATGACTATTCTACAGACACAACTCAGACTGTAGAGGGTGACAGTGCAACTATCAACAACGTCGATGATGACCAGTACAACGATAATGCTGTTCACAATAATGGAGGTGAATAATTTTGGCCAGATCACGAGCAACTCAGACAATTCGAAGAAAAGGTACAAGAACTGTTCGAGTCACTTCAGGAAAGCCAAGATCCGGCACCCAAAGTCGTTGCCCAACCTGTGGCAAATACATGCGAAGAAAATAGGGGTGACCACCTGTGACGGAGCACATACAGACTCGTGCAAAGCTGCAAGAAATTCCTCGGGTCAGTACATTTAATGAGCTACTCGATGACTGTATGATCTCTCCTGAAGAGAAAACTCTCATGCAGATGCACTATCTACAGAACAAAGACTTCAGATACATTGGTGACATGCTTGGATATTCTGAAGTTACAATGAAGCGTTGGCATCACAGAATTCTCAAGAAGATCAATAAACTCCTATAAAAATCAGATACTTTCACGACCGTTCACGGATACTCCGTGGGCGGTCTTTTATTTTATAATAAAATCAAAGGAAAGGGATCGTCTATGATATTTGATCGTGAAGATTTGATTCAGGAGCTTATGTGGGAATACAACTATGATCATACTGAAGCAAGAACCATAGTAGATAGCTACCTTAACAAAGGACAGTATTACACTCTTATTGAAAAGCTCACAAAGAATCTTGAGAAAATAACAGAATACAAGGAGTGATTCACATGTTCAGTCCACAGTACTATGCGAATCCAGCTGCCTATGCAAGCCCCATGGGCAACCCAAGCACGATGCAGATGCAAAGACTGGCTCAGATGGAACAACAGTACCCACAGTTTGCTCAGCAGCCTATGGGTCAGAATTTTACCCAGCAGCAAGCTCCGATCTATATGAAATGTAGAGCTGTCACCTCTATAGACGAAGCAAAGGCTGCTATGATTGATCTGGATGGAAGTCTCCATGTCTTTACAGATATTCCACATAGAAAAATCTATACCAAACAGATCAACCTCGACGGAACTGCTTCTCTGAACATATACTCTCTGGAGGAAACTCCTACTCCGGTTCAGTCAGGAGCCACAGTCCCGAACTCTGCAAAAGAATCTTCTGTTCCAGAGTCTATTTTCACTCAGACGATAAACTCTCTACAGAGTAGAATAAGCGCTCTGGAGGACAAATTTGAGCAAAGAGGTGATATCAATGTTCAATCCAATGCAAATGTTCAACCCAGGAAACGGTCAAAATCCAATGATGCAAGCAATGCAAATGATGTGTAACATGCAGAATCCTCAACAGATGATGCAGGGTATGTTTCAAAATAACCCTCTCTTCCAGCGAGCACAGCAGATGGCACAGGGAAAGTCTGAACAGGAGCTTGAGCAAGTTGCTCGCAATCTCTGCCAGCAGCGCGGAGTTGATTTTGAGGCAATGAAACAACAGTTTCAGGGTATGATGAACAACACAAGGTAAACGCACAATCGGTGCTTTACAAATACACAATTCTATAAAGGAGGTATTCTCATGGGTATGGAAGGTTCTGGCAGCTTGCTGCGCTCGTACAACTCGTCAGATCTTCATTGGTGTCAATGGTGGTCTGAGATGCTATAACAATCGCAAGAAAAACGGCAAAGCTGTTCTTCGTAACTACGCTGACATCATTATTTTTGGATATTATACATACTAACAAAGGACGGGATCAGCTCCCGTCCTTGTTTTTTGTGATATACTCAATCACATCTTGTTTTGATTTCAAAGCAGCAAGGATCTGTCGGTCTTTGCTGCTTTTCTTTGGTAAATCCGCAATGATGTGATAATAGACAACAGGTCTTGTTTGTCCTGGGCGATGAATGCGCTTCTTGCTCTGTAGATACATAGCCAAGCTGATGTTAAGGCTGTAATATATACAATACCTTGCACGAGTTAGATCAATACTCTCACTGCCAGATCTGTACTGCACGGCAATGACTTCAGCATTTCCAGACTTCCATTTTGCCATTGTGTCCATGACACCAGAGACTTCAGTGTATCTTCTATTGAGCTTTTTGCAGACAGTTTGAATTTCATCAAAGTCATGTCGAAAAGTGGCAAAAACAACAACAGGCTCGTCCTGTTTAAACCCTGAGAGAATATCCTCAAGAACCTCTGCTCTATCATGATCAATGACCTCGACAGCCTTGAATCCCTCTGGGTCTTCTACAGGAATAAACCCTGAACAAACTTGCTGAAGCCGGAGAGTCTTGCTGATGACTGCCTTGATCTCTGTTGCACCAGATGCACCCAAGTACAACCCATCATCCTCGAGGTCATGATAGACTTTCTGTGCCGCACGAGACATGGTGAAACTGCGAATTATGTTCAGTCGTTTTGGCAGTTCTACAGATGACTCAATTGTAAATGCACAAGAAAACATCTTTTCTTTCAGGTCATCCAGATTCTTGTAGGGTTGCTTCTTGTTAAGGCAAGTGTAACCAACCTTTGCAGTTCTGAGAATGTCTACATTTTGATACTTCTCTTTGAATTCTGAGAAGCTTGTACCGAAGATTTCTGGGTCCAAGAATCTGTACTGAGCATATATGTCCATGGGGTTCTCTGCCAGAGGAGTACCTGTTACAAGGAACCTGTGAGGAACGATCTTAGATAATCTTCGCAAGCACATAGAGCATCTACTTGATGGGGTTTTGATTCGGTGACTTTCATCACAAATAACAAACTCAAGACCAGCACTTTTTCGGAACAGGGTTTTCTCGAATTCTGGTCGCCATATGCTCTCATAGTTCACGATGATTATCATGGGCTCCTCCTGGACCACCCTGGATCCTCTTGGAGCGAGTGTATTCAACAGCTGAACCTTTCTCTGGGTAGACAGGAAACGCACGTTGTGGATGAAATTTGGGCATATATCTGTGTGTATTTTGAACTGCTGCTCCCAGACTTCACAGGCTTTCGGTGGCGCTACAATGATTCCGCGTTTCCACCCTTTGTTTACAATAAGATCCATCATCACTTTGGTTTTACCTGTACCTGGGTCTGTGTAAAGGGCACCACAATCTCGACCCATAAGATAAGACAGAGCCTTGAGCTGATGTGCCCAAGGCTTGGTCTTAAAGATGAATCCTTTGTATTTCCTTAGCATTCCTGGAACCGATCGCGAAGTCGGCTCTCAATAGCATTCATCTTGGTGAGGATTGCTTCTCGTTGTTCAGGTGGCAGTGCCTTGCCCTCTTTACTGTTAAGGCGCTGACGCAACCTACGAGATTCAATGTTGCTGTAGAATATTGGGTATTCTCGACGACAGTATGGGCATTTCAACATGTGTTCAATGACACCGTCGCCCAGCTTCTTCTTCTGTGGCTTGGAGCAGACAAAAGATTTTCCACAACCTTTGTCGCAGATCACTTTGACAGATTCTTGCTTTTTCATTCATATGCCTCCAGCATGGATTCAATAGTTGTATTGTTTTTCGATGACGCGACAAAAGCAATCATCTTGTCACTGTACTCATGAAGAAAGTGAGGAAGAATTGAGCCATCCCTCCGGAAAACAAGTTTAATGTCCTCCATGGTGTATGCAACCATCACAAGGGCACCAGCCTTTTGCCAGCGCAAAAGGTCATACAACTGTTTCTTGCTTGGTGTATTTCCATGATCAGGGACTTTCAGCTCAATGCGGAAAGACCTGCCATTGACACACCCATTTATATCTGCTCTGCCAGACTGAGCACTATTCCCTGATACATTCTCAGCAACACATCCATTGATGCTGTTAAGGTATACAAGAGCCTGAGACTGAAAAGATGATTCCTTTGGCATATAGATTAAACTCCTTTCTTCAGAAACTCACAATAGGATTTGTGGATGGCAATGTTCAAGTCTTTGTGATTGACATCAAGTCTATGACACCAGTAAAGAAAATCCTGTTCAACTGGAATTGCCTTGTCATCAATGTAAAGGTCAGCGAAAACTTTCCTTGTGTCATTGTTATAGAGCGCAATCACCTCAGGAATATTTGTATTGATTGCATCAAATACAATTCCTTTCTGGTGGCAATAGGAGACAGCATCAATGAGATTTTTGCCATCTCGAGATGTCCAAAGAATGACTCGTACACCTTGTGCCTGAAGAGCTTTTACAAGGCTGAACATCCCCATATTGGGCTCCCCAATCTCGGGGAATTTGTCTTCTACCAAAGTACCATCAAAGTCGATAGCAACAATCTTTGGTAAATCATTGTTTGTTTTGTTCATATTTTACAGTCTCCTCTTTCATGTGGAGGGAAGTCCAATTTTTTATGACCCCATCCATAGGAAGTGCAGCATGCCCAAGAGTTGGGCTAAATAGTTCAAAGTATCTATCTTGGTATGCAATGTAGATTGCTTTTTTCACAGAGTCTACATCACTTTTTCGAGCCATTTTGAATGTAAGATCGAAATCTTCTTTGCACCACTTTCTGATCCAAACACTTATGTCAAATCCATCAGTGTTTGTAGCTTTTGAAAAGGCATCCCAGATCTCAACAGGTACATAGCAAAAATGGATCCAAACGATTCCTCGATCACTTATTACTTTTGACAGAACTTTCCTGTACACCGCTTTCGAGTTTGGGCTTCTGTGTCTCATTTCCACCCTCCGGAGTCTTCTCGCCGTCTGGCAAGTTGCGCTCATAGATATGTAGTGAACCTGCCTGATGAGTGTATGTACCAACATCAACACCCAAAGTCATAGCCATCATCACTTGCATAGAGCAGAAGCTGAACATGTCATAGGGTACACCAGTCCAGACATCATTGGAACGCATGGTTGTCGTGAGGTTAAGGCGACCGTCACGGAGCAAAAACTGAAGAGACAATGTGCATGGAGTATCTTTTGTTGGCTCACTCATGGGTCGAGGATTTTTGATCTGAATAACTGCCTGGCGACTATTTGGATCGGCTTTGAGACGGTCAATGACATCTTGCCACTGATTAAACCCATAGAAGTGCTGAATCTTGTGACCATAGCAGCTGTTAACCGTTTCTCCGTCATCACTCATACGGTTCCAAGCAGAGCTGAAAAGACCAATGTCTTTGAGCTTGTTAGACCCAGAGAGATACCACAGCAGTTCACCCACAGCATAACGCATGGGCATCTTGCGAGCTTCACTCTTGACGATCATACGAGTGGGATCTTTAACAATGGTAATGGCATTGATGATCTCAGCAGCTACAGCACCATCACGAGAGGAAGCGGTTTTCTTATTCATACGGTGCTGAGCCAACAGAGCAGCGAACCAGTATTCCCATGCACAGTTGACATCATTGACAACTACATAATTGTCAATGTCAGCATCACCACACAGGCGATCACTCTTGTTGTAAAGGGATGTGAGCTTGTACTCTTTTACAACTTTATTGAAGTCTTCCACATTGAACAGCAAACCCATTTTAAGTCCTCCAAATCTCAATCTGCAGAGTTGAATTTCCCATGACCTCATCGAACCGTTTCATCAGTTCTTTCACAGGATACATAGGAGTTTCGTTGCGCTTGTTAAGGCGCTCTTCGATAGTCTTTTCTTGAGCGGTGACATAAATCACCTTTGCACCACGAGCAAGCATAGCAGTCTCCAAATGATAGAGATCTTCCTTGCTTAGCTTCCGTTCTTCAGGAGTCTGATAAACGAACTGACCATAGCAAAACCGATCAGCAATTACATTTTCATCAGTTGCTGCATCGAGAATGTGATGGAAATAGCGATAGTCGTTTGGAGTATCTTTTGTGCAATGGATAATACGTGCGTTGAGAATTCTTGCGAGCTTTCTGGCGATAGTGCTTTTGCCAACGCCATCAACTCCTTCCAATACAATGAGCATTATTTGCTCCTTTCTGCTGCCTTGCAGACAGCTGCAATAATTTGATTTTGTCTCTTCTGGGGCAATCTATAAAACATACCTGGGTTCAACACCATGTAGCCAGAACCCCAAGAAAAACACATTTGATCTTTGCCTTTGATTGGCTCCATCTATATCTTACTCCTCCCAAGGACGTTTGTAAAGAGTTTTGCACAAATGTTTATTGTTTTTCGAAATGCTTCTGGCATAGCTCAGGATCTTGTCATTGGGTTCTGGCATATCCTCTTTGCCACGGCCATCAGGCAACAACCCAACACGATGACTCAAAGCGTTGCACCCATAGCAAGGCTTGAAGCTTCGTTCACCTGCATACAGCAGAATTCGAGCAGCTTCAAATCGTTTGCTGTACCAGATATCCTCAATGCTCTGCTCCATGATATTGCCAATTGGGTATTCACCACGGAAGTCATTACAGCAGATTGCCACAGAGCCGTCATAGCGGATCGCCAGCTCTCTGAAAGGACGAGCGCACCGTTTACCCTGATAAGACATGTCAAGGGGTCCAGCTGCTCCACAGTGGTTGCACAGATGACGATTGATAGCTTTCTCTTTCTGAATCGGAGGATTGAACAGCACTCGGAATCCATTTGCATTTGTACTGTACAGAGGAACCTTGGGTGCCAGATGTTCAATTTTCAGATCAGATACTTCCTGAAGAGCATCCTCAATCGTTCGAGCATCACCTTTGTCGGAGTAGTAGTCAATGATCAAATCGTTAAGGCCAGCATCTCTCAAAGCATAAACTCGATCAACAATTGTCTTTTGATCTGCTACCATACCAAATCCATTGACAATGCCATAGCCATTGCTCATCATGGACATGATTGCTTTGGGAAAAGCCTTTCGGAACATCTTGATGATTCTAACTGCGTTTGAGTTAAGGGTGGGCTCACCGTGCATAGAAAAGATGAACCGACTATGCCAGCCAACACGTTTGACTTCTGCAATAATTCGCTCTGCAGTTTCTTTCTTCATGCGGTACCAAGGCTGAGTGCCTTTCTCTCGCATACCACGAAGACCACAGAATTTGCATCCCAGATTGCAACCCTCATTCAGCTCAATCTGAATAGAATATGGTGGACTTTGTTTTCTCACTTTGATTCCTCCCAGAAACATTTAATTCGTTTGCTGCCATGGATTTTATGATAAGCTGTCCAATTTATGTCACCCCACATATAATTACCATCAGCATCCCTGAAGCTGGTTCGCAAATAGTCTTTGATTGGGTACTTCTGCAGCATATTGTACTCATATCGGTGAAGCTCTTTCTCTGTCTCCGGAGTACGAATAACACTGTCACATTTCTCGCTCACATAGTCATATGTCAAGCAAGGAATATTGAAGCAGTGGCCACCATTGGCAAGAATAACAGCGCAAAATCCGATGTCATCACCGTGACGATCAAAGATCATATCACGATCAATTTTTGCTTTATAAAGACCCTTTACATTTATCAATGTAACCTGGCGAGGGGTTGGACCAGAGTCAACGATGTATTTCAGCTTGGAATTTTCAACATGCTGGGACATACGTTGACGACGAATGTTACCCAAATAGACCTTTGGGTATGTCTTGAAAACTTCTTTGCCAATGACACCAGCCATTGTCAAAACTTTTTGCTCAAGAAGAGGGTCTGCTTCTCGGTCTGCATTGATAGCATGCTTTGAACAAGGACTCCCAGACCCAGAAAAGCCATCATACATGTATGCCAGATTTCGAATATCATCGTCCATGTCGATGATCATTGAATATTTGTGCTCAGCAGCATACTCATAGATGAACTGACGAGTACTGGCCAACCCATTGATTGGCAGATGAAAGTCTTTTGTGATGGGTAGAATATTGAGATTTGGATTTGCCTTTCGATAGGCTTTTGCTTGCTCCGGACGAACAACGATGTGAATTTTCTCAAGAGCTTCTGGCTCAAAGTTTTTGAACATTTCAGCAGTTACAAAATGAGGTCTATTGTACGATGGAACAAAAATATGAGGAAGTTGATTCACAGACAAACTGTTAAGGCGTCTGTACATTTCTTGTTTTTTCATGACTGGTTCACCTCATAAAAAGTGCCCTCTCATGGGCTGAGAGGGCATTTCAGTGATCAGGATAGATTATTCCTCTTCCCAATCGTCATCGTCGTCCTCGTCATCATCTTCGACGGGTTCCGGCTTCTTCTTTGCTTTCTTGGCAGGTGCTTTCTTGACAGGAGCTTTCTTCTTGGGAGCAGGCTTTTCCTCCTCTTCCTCGGAGTCATCCTCATCTTCGTCCCAGTCATCGTCCTCATCCTCTTCAGGATCAGGCTTCTTCTTGGCCGGAGCTTTCTTTGCTGCAGGTTTCTTCTTGGGCTTCGGAGCTTCCTCCTCGACTTCCTCCTCGTCCTCAGTGACATCCTCTTCGTCGAAGCTGTCCTCATCCTCATCGTCATCATCCGACTTGGTTGCACCAGGCTTCAAGTAGTCACTGACCCGAGCACGAATCTGGCCGTTGTACTCTTCGTGAGTGACATTGATGTTAAGGGTCTTGCCGATCATGTTGTCCAGATCAACAGCCACCTTGCCGTCACACTTCATGCCAATGATCTGCAGCAGAGACTTGAACTTCCACAGAGCCTTGTCGGTGAGAACCAGATTGTCAAATACCTTGACACCCTTGTCATCACCGGAAAGAATCTCAAAAGCAACCTGCAACATCGAGTCACCACCCTGAGTATTCTTCTCCTGGATGTCAGAGATCTTGACATGATGAATACCCTCGCTTGCGCGCTGAAATGCCTCAACATTGGTAAAATCGATTTTAACTTTGCGTGCCATGATAAATACCTCCAAAATAGTGTTGTATATTTCCAAAGGCATTATGCCTGTTGGTCAGTGGGATCTTCTTGGTTAAGGCCAAGAATTTTGATGAGCTTCTGATATGTTAGGTCACGAACCTGTGCAGGGACTTTCAGATCCTTTGGCTTCTGCAACTTGGTCCAATAGTAGGGATTCGGACCGATCTGACAGATGTAAGTTGCAATTGTTTTATCAACCCCGTCAACAGTAACTTCTTTCTTCTTGATCAGGGTGTGAAGCCCATAGTTAGACATACCCTCAAGGTATGTCCGAGCACCCTTTGTTGTGCTTGGGTGAATATCAGGAAGAATCTCATCTTCCATGCCCTCAAAAGAGTCACTGACTTCGTGACAGCTGGCAAGAACCCAACAATGCTCAGCCAAACGATGGCAAAGACGAATGAGCTCTTCTGTCTCTGTTTTTAGATCACCCCACATTTGCTGGGTCATCTTTTTGTTCTTGTCAAGAGCATTTTCCTTGATCCAGATATTCGTGACCATAGAAAATGTATCAGCGAATACTGTCTTATATTTGAGCTTCCCATGTTCTGCTAAATCAATTAACTCCTTGAGTACTGCAGACAACTCTGCAAGATTTTTAATCCGTAAAGCCTTGATTCCTTTCTTGGATTTAATGGTGTTACTGCCATCATCACCGACTTGAAGATACAGCATAGGCTTCGGAAAGGTTGAACCCAACTCTGTTTTACCAGAGCCAGATTTGCCATAGATCGTGACAAACTTATGCTGACCCAAATCAGCAATATCAACGACCTGAGAAAGATATCCCATATGTCACACTCCTTCAATGAACTTTGAATCATCACGCTCATGAACTTCGTATTCACGGGCAATGAGATTATCAACATCTCCTTCAGTCAGCTCTGTGAAGCAAATGTCTCTATACTCACAGAACTTGCAATCAGGAGTCATGTTTTTTGTCTTGTTCTTATGACCCTGTCGTACAATATCCCGACATGTATATTTGAACCCATCGAAGATATTGTCAACCATGGAGGGTACAATATCAAGTTCACAACGGAAGAAGAAATTGCTGACATTATTGGCATACATATTACCTTGCCGCAAGATCTCAATATCTGTGATGCCTTTGAGCTCACAAGCACGTCGCCAAGAAAAGGGTGTGATGTTATTGCTTTTTGCTTGAGAAAATTTTCCTGACTTGGGCAACCAAATTGGCATAGAAGCAGGAGTCGAGTGAATATAGTCCCAGATGAAAGATTTTGGCATGACTCCTGTCATGATATACATGGCCTTTGCGTAAAGGTTCTTCTGAGTATTCATGACCAAGACATTTTGATCAGGCTTGCGATTGAATGTCTTATGATCACCCAACTTGCACATCTTTTCACCGTTTCGTCTATACTTGTAGACTTCATCGATGATGCCATTGAAAATGATCGGTTCACCCTTGTAAGACCCAATCTCAATCTCGAATGGACGTTCTGTTTGGGTCGGCTGAGGAGAATCTTTGTAGATTTCTATGTAGTCAGAGAAGATTGACTGTAAATTGAAGAGATAATCCTCACCGAGCTCCTCTTGCCATTTGGGTGGAAGATCATAGTATGCATCCCCAATAGCTTTTTGAGCTTGAGCAAGTTCTTCAGGCCTGTTACGAAGCTCAAGGAGCTTGTGAAAGTCTGTACCGAAATATAGGGGCTTCACTGGAGCATTTTTGCGAAGACCCACATAATACCCAAGATAGTGTTTGTATGGGCATCGCAGATAGGATGCAAATCGTGAATAGGAAAATTTCATATTGACCTCTCAAATAATGTGGTCGAGATGACAGGATTCGAACCTGCGACATCTTGGTCCCAAACCAAGCATTCTACCACTGAATTACATCTCGATAAAATCTTGCGAGTGCTGGTACCACTCGCAAGACAGTAAAAGGGGTTGCAGGGACTGGGGAAGCACCCTGCTGTAGCAGCTTCTTCTGCCTTGTAGATACGCGGCCGATCTACTTGACCCTGTTGTTTTTGCAGTACCATTAGAATTGGCCAGATTCCGTGGAGGTACAACAGTGACCTTGCCATATGATATATCAACGAGATGTGGACTCGTGATACCTTTGAAGACCCTCTATGGAAATACCAAGCCCATAGAGGGAAGAATAGGAAGAGGCTCAGACTTTGGCAAGCCTGATGGTGCCAGAAACAGGACTCGAACCTGCAATCAGCTGATTACAAAACAGTCGCACTACCAATTGTGCTATCCTGGCATAGAATGCTTGGGACAGTAGGATCCCAAGCAGACTGTAAAGAAGCATACTGTGAAAACGGAGAAGTTTTATGACTATCCAAAACACCCTGCAGCATGGAGGTATTGATGATCCCTACTGATCACTGGCTCTGTGTTTACACGGACTTGCCACCGTTCTCATATAGGTGCTCGCTTCCTGTATGAGAGTCACATTACAGGGGAAAATTCCCCTGGGGATCAGGCATCCTCATACTCATCGTCGTCGACATCTTCCTCGTCGTCAACGACCTCAGGCTCCGGAGCTTTCTTTGTCTTCTTTGCTGCAGGCTTTGCAGAAGTCTTTTTGGCAGCGGGAGCTTTCTTCGCGGACTTCTTCTTTTCAGGCTCCTTCTCCTCGGTGACACGAGATGCACAGCGAGGAGTCTTGGCATCGATCTGCTTGCCGGTCTCACGGTCGAATGTGGTGGTGCGACCGTTCTTCTGAACGATGGAGACCGTCTTCTTGTCAGCAGCCGTGATCTCGAACTCGCCGAGATACATGCCAGTGAATGCGTACATGTGAATTTTTTCGCCTTTCTTACGAGTGATCATTGTTGTGTCCTCCTGTAGACATTTAGATTTTGTTAAGGCTCTAGCCTTGAATATATTGTACTCCTTTTGGAGTAACTTGTAAAGACCTTTTTGTGAAGTTTCTGAAATTTTATTCAATGACATTGACTTCACCATTGACCATGCAATTTCTGAGGGTAATCAGCCCATTCTGAGCAAAAGATTTGCATTGCAACTTTTCAAATATCATTTCCCAAGCAGTTCTTGCTTTTGCATCCTTTATTCTACTTCACTGTTTATGTACCAAAACCAGCAGCTTTCGCAGCCGGTGAACTTCTTGCACCCATCATCGTATCTGTCATTCCATGGCGGGCATCCGAAATTCTTATCAAAGACTTTTACCATGTTCTTTTGATATCTTCCACGGGTTCGCTGAACTTCATTCCTTTTGTCAATTCTTCAAAAACCGTCATTTTGAGTACCTCCATTACATATTCTTCTTACAAGTAACATTGTACTCTCATTGGGAACAATTGTAAAGAGGTTTTTGCAAAATATTTTGAAAATTTTAGTGTGTGCCCCATGGACCCCAGCCAATGTCAATGTCCAAAGGAACTCGAAGTTCAACCCCGAAGTCATCAAGCACTTTTGGGTGAAGCATAACTCTGCGAATGACAGAGTCTACATAGTCTTTGTCTTCGATTCGGCACTCACCAATAATTGAGTCATGAACTGTAGCACCGATCCAAGCAATACCCTTGAGTTCCTTATTGATTTGAGTTGCAGCAGAAATCAATAAATCAGATCCAGAACCCTGAACAGGTGTATTGATGGATCGCCTGGCAGCACTGGCTCTCTCCCATTTGTTCTGAGAGTATATCAAAGGAAGCTTCCGGAACCGACCAAACAGATTGTATACACCACCCTGTGCTTCGCACAGCTGCTCTTGCTCCTGATGCCAAGGAAGTAGTCTGGAGTACTTGGCAAAGAACAACTCACGGATATGTTCTGCTTCCTGTGGTGTAAAAGTCTGCCCATAGCTGTTGAGAGCATATGCAACGAACTTCTTTGCCATCATACCGTAAAGGAACCCGAAATTGACAGCTTTGGCCTTGCCACGCTCTTCTTTCGTAGGTTCACGACCACCTGTAAACAGCTTGGCAGTCTCAGTATGAATATCACCTTTTTCGTGATAGATCCGGAGCATGGTTTTCTCATTTGCATAGTGAGCAGCGATACGCAACTCCAGCTGAGAATAGTCAGCTTCAAACAGGATCATGCCTGGAGCACCACTGAACAACCCTCGAATATCTTTCGTGCGAGGAACTTGCTGAAGATTTGGGTTGCTTGAACTTGTTCGTCCGGAAACAACATTGGTCAAATTGAAGCTAGCATGAATTCTGCTCTCATAAGAATCATCTTCCCATCTGTTAAGGAACATCTTGTTTCTTGTAGCAGCATCTTTGTACTGCATCAAGATGGTGGGAATCTCGTACCCTTTGCGAGCCAACTTCTTCAGAGCAGAAGCCGAAGTAGACGGAGCTCCCTTCGGGGTCTGCTCAAATACAGGCATCTTCTCAAGATCATAGAAGACATGTGCCACCTGAGCTGAGCTTGCCCAGTTGATATCATAGTGACTCTTGAGCTTGCACAAAAGAGATTCCTCTTCTTTCTTGTACTTCTCACGAACAACTTTCAATTGGTTAAGGTCTATATACAAGCCATTGCGCTCAATATCTCGATATGCACAATATGCAGGACGCAAGAGCTGTGTATAGATCTTGAGCTGCTGTGGATTTGCCCTCTCCATGAAGAAGCAGAACAATTCCCAGGTGTACTTGACATCTTTCTTCAGATAGGGTACAATGCTTTGTGCACCAGAAGTCTTTTCTTTCTTGGCAATATCCCAATCAGGAACACCAAGATAGGTTTGTGCCATGTGCTTCAAGCCATGCTCAGCAGATAGATCATATGCTGTAGCAATCAACATTACATCTTCATGTATAGGTAGCTTGATCTCATATGCTTGCTCAAGAAACAGAGTATCAAATTTGCCATTCTGAAATACTGTCCGAACCTTGTGTTGCTTGAGCTTCTTGCACAGAGCTCTGAACTTGTCTACTTGCCCAGGCTTTTGAACATTGAAAATGTATCCTTTGAAGATTGGCTGACCAACGTCTTTGGACAAACCAACACCAATGAATGTGACCTTGTCTTTATATCGGTTAAGGCCTGTTGTTTCAATATCAATTGTAGCATACAAAATAGCTCACCTCTTTTCTATACGAGTGATTTTGAAGACCTTGCCAGGGACTACAGCTTTCACAGCAAATTCTTTTGCATCAGGGTACATCAACCCAGAGATTGCTTCAATCTGATGTGCGACGTCAAGAAGAGAGACCTCTTTTGTATCATCATCTTTGAATCGAACATCAGGATAGAGCTTGTGCTGCTTTTTAAGAGCTTTGACACTGAGCTTCATAAGTCTTTTCATGTTCATTATACTACACCCGCAAGATATTGGAAAGAGTGTAAAGGGCATTTTCATACTCTTGTGCGGAAAGATTGAGATCAGAGATGAGCTTTTTGTACCATTCATAAATATAGATGTTATGTTTTGGCTCTTCTTTTGCTCTGTGCATCAAACGACGAAGCTGACTACTCTTTTGCTGAATCATCTTTGTCAATCCTTTCTCTTCCCTTTGGACAATACCAGTTTTCTGGCTTTTCCGTTTTATCAAGACTGCAAAGCATCTTGAATACTCGTTTTGGTGCATTCTTCTTGTGAAATTTCTTGTAGAATTCACAATTCTTACAACGACATACTTTCTCAAGAGAATTGAGATCAAATGGATCATAGCACCAATGGTAAAGGTTCTCTATTTGAGCAATAGCCGCATCAATTGAGATTTTTTGAGTCCCAAGCTCTGTTGGGAATTCTACTTCTGCATTTGGAGTTTTCTTTCTTCTGCTCTTCAGGGTATCTATTGCAATAGACAATACTTGTCGTGTAGTCATATTCAAATACCCATGCACTGAGAGACATACATATCGGCAGTATGCGTATAGAGCACATTAGGATATGCACAACAAGCAGCGGAATACCCTTTCCAATACTTTTCGCCCTCAAAAGGACCCATGTGCCAACGAATGCAATAAAGTTCTTCAGGAGTGAGATCAAGGAACTGCTGAATAAGAATCACACTGGCATCACCATGCCCTGGAAGAATCACATTTCCTGTATGTGTAAAGGTTCCGTCTTCTTGCTTGGTGTACAGTTTTGTCTTACAATAGTCATGCAGCATACCAACAATGTAGGGAGAAGCACATCTTTTCCAATACAAATCAAGGTCATGTGTATAATGTACAAGCTTGTTTGTTACAGCAAACGAATGATCAAAAAGACCACCCTCATAGTTGCCATGATGAGAAGCTGATGCAGGAGCAGTGAAAAATCCATCGTTCTGAAGCTGCTGAAGCAATCCTGTATTGTATGGTGCAGGCATCAGGCTTTTGAACAGGTCAATACGATCCTGCATCGTTCTGTTGATTAGTGATTGACTTTTCATAAGATCACCTCTTGAATTGTTTGAGAGTTACACCTTTCCAGCTTGCCTCTCGTGTCTTTGGGTTCCTGTATTCAAGGAACCCAAGAGATCTCATATTTCGAATAAATCCATGCTTTTTGTGACATTCACGACCACTACTCACACAGAATTGAGCATATGCTTCATACAAGGCATCCTTGCCGATATAAGCATCAGGGTCTTTCTTACACTTCTTCACAAGGAATGCATGAATACTATCAGAGTCCTGTCGCAAGCCCTCTACCATTCTATTGGAGCGTTCTGTACGAGGAATTGCTTCTACTGGCAGGAGGCTGAGCAGATACGGAATGATCTCTTCAACACTTTCTTCGCTACAAAGATCATTGACATACGCATCGTTAAGGAATAGTTCATGATTCATGTAAAGAATCCGCATGCGCTTGTAGAATGCATTTGACTTTTCTTCCAGCTGCAGTGGGAGCTGGTTGAAAGAGAAGATCAACTTACAAAAAGGAACAAAAAAGAATGGCTCCTTTCCTTTCTTTTCGTGCATGATCTGATCACCACCAGTGATCTTCTTCAAGTTCTCAATACTACTCAAAGGAAGTGAGCCATTATCACCACAAGAGTTCAGCAGGGTATTGTAAAGCTGAGCTGGATAGAATCGAGCACTGAGTTCATGCATACTCAAAGATGAAACGTTTTCTCGTCCAACCATATTTTCAATGAATCGAAGCAAGACTGATTTGCCTGTATTGGATTGACCACATAGGATCATGAAAGTTTTCAAGCCATAATTCAAGGTCAAACAATACGCCATGTATTTCAAGGCCATTTTGATATCTTCCTTGTTAAGGCAAGTCTTTTTGAAGAACTGATAGAGCCGAGTATTTACAAATGGCACATACTCACCCACTTCATGGGGAATCTGTAGAGTCTGTAAATACTTGCTGTCATGAGGAAGAAGCTTCCCTTGCTCAATATCCCAAACCCCATTTTTGAAGTTGATCAGATTGTGATCCCTGTTAAGGTCTTTTGTTTCTTTTTGAAGTCGTGTATCATCGATGATCAGCCTGAAGCACTCCATGATTCTTGCTTGAGTGATCAAGCTGTCCACCATAATCATATCACGAATTGTATTGCGCACATAGCTGCTTGCCTCTTTGTACACACCCTCTTGGTAAAGGTATGCTTCACCACCCAAGACAAATATGTCACCACGATTGACAAAGTAGTCACATATTGCTCGGCTGTTCACATTTACAGGGTGACCTTTGCTATTGTAGATCAAATATGGATTATCACCCTGCTCTTGGGCTTCATAATTCTTTGTGTTGCGAATGATCTTATCAAGCTCTTCCTCTTCCATAGGTTGATCAAAAATGATGGTGTTGATAATATGAGCCATCTTGTCAATTTGATCATCGTTGGCACCTCTGTTTTTGTATGCCATGAGGTGAGCAAAGAGAGTAGCATTTCTGCCATCACCCTCCTTCAGACCCAACAGAGATTCCTTTCGACCTGCCATTGGGGTGAATTCAAGGGGAAGATCTTCAATTGTTCTGCAGTTATTGAACTTTCGGTTTTCTGTGCCCCAAGGAAGAATGACATAACCTTTGTTGGCACAGCGAAAATCACATTTAAGACCACAAGGCAAGATCATGCCAATACGCTGAGGAAAATCTTTGTTGGTCTTAAAGTAAAGGTGTAGACCCTTTGGAGTCTTACACATTAGAGTTTTGAGGTGCATTTTGCGAACAACCTTGAGAGCTTCTTCTTTGCCCTCATCGATATCAACAATGATGTATCCTGTTCGCACCCACCAACCAATCTGCCCACCGTTTTCAACGTGAGCAGCTGCAGCTCTCTCGGGCACAATGGCAGTGTCAATACGCTTCTTTTCCATACAGCGCACATAGCTGTCCTGCCCAATCAGGCTGTTAAACTCAGATAATTTCATAGACTGTCATCCTATTAGTTCATAGTTACTGTTCGATCCTCTACAGTGCGTTGCATACTGTGACTGTTGTTAAGCCAACGCTGTAAACGTTCAGTCTTGGCAATCTTTCTAGCATCAATCTCCTCTTGGTTAAGGTTGAAGATGGCTTTGACATGATGAAGAATAATCTCAACATCAGCCACTTCATCAATAGCTTTCTGATGAAGATCGAGTTGGGCTTCGTATTCGGAGTCATATCTTGGAAACTTTGCCAACACACATGCCAGCTCATTAAGTTCCTCAATAGCAACCAAGATCTGTGTTGTACTACCATAGGTCTCACGAGCTTTGGCAAGCGTTGTGGCAATGCTGTTTGCCTGTTCCTGGGTCATATATGTCACCTCAATTCACTGCATCAGGAGCATCCCAGTTGGTCAACTGAACACTTTTTACACCATTATGTGCAAAAATTTGTTCAGTCTCTTCACTGATACATTGCTTGCGTCCATAATAGACCTCTGTTATTCCTGCAGCAACAATAGCACGCGCACAGGCTTCACAAGGATAGCGTGTTACATAGATCCGTCCACCTCGTGCAGATCTCTCTAGATGAGCGATGGCGTCTACCTCACTATGAATAGCACGACAATCCGCAGGTCCACGATGAGTCTTATCATTGTTGCCATATTTCTTGATGCGCAAGCAGCCCTCGAACTGACAAAGATTTGGGATTGCTGCATTTGCTCCAAAAGAGAGAATTCTTCCATGCTTATCTGTGATACAAGATCCAACAGCTACTTTCAAGCATCCAGATCTTGATTCAGCATAGGTCTGAGCCATGTCAAGATAGCTTTTGACAGGCATCTGCTCATTTGCCATTATTGTTCCTCTTTTCCTGTTCCTTTTGTTCACGACGAGCTTTCTCACGACGAGCTGCTCGGCATTCACTGCAATGGGTAAAGGGCTTCAGCCCACGAGTTTCGAGCCAAGCCAGCTCGTTGTCAGAGATAGAAAAAGGACGATTGCAGGTCTTACAGATCCGCTGCTGACGATTGTTTTCTGCCATGATGAAGTACCTCCATTATTTATGTTGTTTATATTTGACACGAGGACGACCAGTGCCCTCGATTGTCCGAATGTACTTGCTGAGCTCACACATACAGTTTTCCAAGCTCATAATGTTAAGGCAACGATCATATTCAGGAAGATCTATAAAAAGCTCTCTTGGATCCCAATACT